>OBDJ01000162.1_pt1 | contig 44472 bp, 51 predicted proteins | sample 1518041 | NCBI WGS metagenome assembly OBDJ01 (sample SAMN01760916, study PRJEB22395) | human gut metagenome
TCGGCCAACACGGCACCGGATGTATTCGGGTTACCTGCCGCGCTACGTCTCACGTCGTTATCTGAATCCTTTGCCAATTCGGCCAACACGGCACCGGATGTATTCGGGTTACCTGCCGCGCTACGTCTCACGTATACACTCTCATTTCTTAAAAACTCTTTTTCTTCCATATTCATTTATCTATTAATTTAAATGGTTTATATGATTCTTTTATTTTCTGTATATTTTCATCGCTTTCATTTGGAACTATTGAAACAACCGGGTACCGTGAATGGGTATCAGGCTTTTGCGATATACAAAATTGTACATTCATATCCCATATAACCCCCCGAACAAATCCCCTTTCATATAACACGGCATCGAAAATATCGCGTATATTGGGGATAGTTGAGGCGGCTCCCTTTGTTACAAATGTCCATACTCCTGCGATTCCCTTTATTAAGGGTATTATAAAAGTCATAGTTAGTGTTATATCCCACCCATTATCTCCCCGTCTTGTGCGTCTATTAGGATACTTTTTAGATACATTTTCCATTAAGTTGGGATATTCATTCACATTTAATGCTGTGTATTGCATACCGTCCCAAACATGGAACGTCTCGCCATCGCCATACGCTACACGTGCTCCTGCGTCGTTTCTATATTCATACGATTCATTACATACGTTTTGCGCTTCATCATCCGGAAATATTATTTGTATAGTCTGCGGCCTATCTCCATATACCTTGTGAAATAGCCCTGCATATTTCCCCCTTGCTATAAAGTAATCCACACTTTGCGGCAGTCCTTTATCATTTTTCAAGCCTACACAAATAGACCCTATTCGGGGGAATATAAGTTTATTTGTTTTCGGAATCTGTCTTTTTATTCTCCCACTTACCATATACAACCCTTTCAAATAAAACATAAAAATAAGTCTTACTATATCCGTTATAATCAGTCTTCCGCATCGGGCATATCTGTTTTATATACCATCCATCATTACAGCTTGGATTAATTTCGTGTATATACTCAAAATATGAAACTTTTGTTTCACGATGCGGCATCAGTGAAAGTATATATCTTATTATCTTTCTCATATCTCTAAATTATCATTCAATAATTTTTTAATCACTTGTTTATTCTCTCTTTTTTTTGATTCTGCGGCCTTTTCTTCTTTTTTGCGTATGGTAGCTCCTTTTTTGGATTTTACCGCCGTAGAAGGCTTTTTTGTGCGTTTATTGGGCTTGTTCTCTTTTTCTTCATCATCTATATTAGAAATATTCTTTTCTGGTGCAATTTCTTTCTTATCTGATTTTTTGCTTTTCACTAAATCAGATAAAGTTAAGGAAGTTATATTTTCATTCAAATTAGAATCTGAATCCAAATCAATAACGCCACTAACGACCGTGAAAACATTGTCTTTCTTTTCGTTTTCAATAGAAGCCAATTCTAATAATGCCGGAATTTTCAAGGCGTTGGGGCTATCTGTTTGATTTTTCAAATTGTAAGTAGGATTTTTGCGCCAATCTTTCGGACTAAAATTATATACTCTTTCTATTGAAGTATCCGGATAATTTTCTTCCCACATTTTTTTATAAAAATGCGCCTGTATTTCGGCTTCCTCAGAAAAACCCTTCCGACCGCTTTTAAAGTCTACTATTGCGTTTATCCGTTCATTACTCCCTGGACGTACTAACATAGTACAAACTAAATCAATCATGCCAGCGTAACCGATTGGATGCGCTAAAGCAATCTCCACTGCTAACGGCTTTACATCATAATCCGTTATAAATTGGGCAAACGCTAACACATCTTTTTTAAGTTGGTCTGCATAATAAATAAAGTCGTTAGGAAGGCTTTTATTCTCTATATACGCTTTTAGTTTATCTTTTAAGCCGTCTAAATCATAAACACGGTTTATTAATAGTTCCTCAAACGCAGCGTGCATAAATGTACCATAGGCTGCGCGTTCGTCTCTATACCTTTCCGCTTCTTCTATACCTTTCTCCGCAATCCAATTAATCAGAAAAGGCGATTTAGGTAATGTTTGTGATAAAATCGTAGTTACAGAGGGATAAAATTTCGGTGTTCCTGTATCATCAAATAGATAATAATACCTTTGCCCGTTGCTATTGAGTTGAAACAGCTTGTATCCCGGCTCTATCAATGCAGTAGAATCGAAAAATAAAGCTTTCATTTCTTCCGCAGTCATACCCGGATAAATTTCAAATACTTCATCTTCATTTTGTTCTAATGGAAACGGCGACTTAATTTCTTTTTCTTTCATGATTATTTTTTATTTAGTTCGTTAATACATGCAATCACAGTAATAATACATGGCAAGGCCAAAAATAATAAAGCCGGATTATAGAAAGATGTACAGATAAAAACAAGCCCCAATAAGCTAAACAGAATCAAAATAGCTTTTAACTGAAACTCATTAGATAAGGAATACTTAACCAATCTTTCGAATACAGATAATACACGTTTTTTCATATCAGTTATTTTTTTGTTTTCCGGGAACCCGTCCGGTCGGTTGTTGAACTTTCAACAATGCAAAGATATAATTTATATTTTAAACGCGCAAACTTTTTTTTAGAAATATCTATTCCCTTTTTTTGTATCATAATTAATCGCCTTTCTCCTTAATCCGTTCCAAAACATCCCTATTAGCTTCTAATATTTCATCAAAAGAAGGAATAGGCATCCACGCAATTTCTTCGTAATACATTGCCGATTTCGCCGCCAAATTTCCATTTATATAAATATTTTCCGATACAAAATATTTATCATGATGTTTCATTCTATTAAGAACTAATACTTTTTCTTTGGACTCCGGCAAACGTTCTTCTACACTTATCCACGAAAAATGTTTTTCCATCCATTCTGCACCACTGACAAAAGCCTGTTTTACGTCTCTTACTTCTGCATAATCGCTGTCCTCTGCTTGGGCGGTATATATTGCCGCCGCTTTTTCAATATCTTCTCTTTTCATAAATCAAAATCAAATTTTTGTTGTAATACTTCATCGGCATAAAACTTGTCAAATGACTTTCCGCTTATCCACCAATTGAAACCTGTCTCTGCATCGGTAAAATTGTGATTGATATATCCATTGTCAATCAACCACTGGATAGCCTTAACCCAATTCCTTTTAGCGTGCTGGTATCTTTGCATGTCTTTCACCTTTTGGCGGTAACTTGCCATCGGGCAGAGAATACAGCCAATACGCTTGTAGCCTTCATCATATAGTTTGCAATGCGGTACTTTTACTACATCATTCAAGAACTTCCACACATCACGCTCCGTCCAGTAGATGATGGGTGAAACTGATATCTTGTCACGTCCTCCTACACAAGTCACCATTGTTTCTTCGTGTTCTTCCCATTGGTCGAATGTTCCGCTGAACGACGCTTTCCCGTTCTTCCCGGTCTCAAATTCGTTTCGTTTCTTCCTACGGGAACTTTCTTGTTTTCTAATTCCGATTAAAGTAACCTTCCCAACTCCTGAATATTCTTTGTATTCGGCGCAACACCAACGTAAAGTCCTTGTAGGCAATATACGTTTCTTTTTTGCCATTTCGTAGATGCTCATTTTGGGCTTGATAAGCTCCACTTCCGGATATTGCCGCTTGACGAAACGAATTACCTCGGGTGGGTCCACGCTGGTCAGATTCATGTGTGCTTTAAACTTCACACCGGCCATTTGCGCGATGTGGTAAAGGGCTTGACTATCCTTTCCACCGGAGAAAGCCAAATAGAATCCATTTTCGGGGTCTAAACGCAAGGCCATGGATTCAGCCTTGCGCAACAAGGCAATGGAATAGTCTATCTTTTTATCTAAATTCATAATTCAAACAATTCTTTTTGTACATATACATCGCCGTTTTTCAGTCTCACTTCGCCAATACACTTACCCACGAAAAATATTTTTTCATCCATTCTGCACCAGCTTTGAAAATATCCGCACCAAATTCAGAAAGTGCATGTTCTCTCCCTGTCTCATAATTATCTTCTTCGTTATTAATTATGGTATAATCTATATGGTAATCTAAAAGGTTCTCAATATAGATTTTTCCCGCTTTTTCAATATCTTCTATTTTCATTGTTTTATCCTTTCATGCGTCCTAAAAAGCACAGTTCTAATACATCGTGTTGCCGACCTATAACAGCAAACTCCAACATATCATTACCATCCGCAAGGTCGTTTATTCTCAATAGCGAATAATAGCCCCCATAGGGGCTCACATATTTTTCTTGTGAAATATCATCAATAATACGTTTATTATCTTGTTTGCCAAAATAGGAATTAAGGCTTTTCAAAATATGCTCCGTCACGTACTCCGGACTACACATGGCTATTTCTTGTCTTCTTAATGCGTACTTCATAATTCAAATAGTTCTTTTTGTACATATACATCGCCGTTTTTCAGTCTCACTTCGCCCAAACACTCTTCCCTAAAACGTTTTTCCTGCATATTGAAATATTCTTCGTCTATTTCAGTTCCCCAAAAATCAAAACCCATTTTATAGGCGGCTATTCGGCTGCTCCCGCTACCCAAATGAGTATCTAAAATCCTATTCCCTGGTTTAGCAAATGTTTCTAATAGGAATTTATATAAGGCGACCGGTTTCTGCGTCGGGTGTATTCTCACCTCTTTATTTTTCATATCCTCTTGTAGAAATCCGCTCCATCTAAAAGCAAACAATCTCGCAGATTTATTAAAAGAGGTCCACGCTAATTCACAGTCCGCAAAATCTGTTTTCCCGTTTTTCTTATCCCATACGACCCAGCACGGACTATCATACGGTATTTGTGATATAAAATGATTTGCACCGAATATTATTTGATTCTTTGACACTCTCATTAATTCATCAAATAAATGTTTTTGGGGTTTAGCTCTATCCCATGTTTTAGGCGCGTACTGTTTTGCTTTTGCTCTATTGCTTCGCGAATGGTTTTTTAATCCATCTTCACCTATCCCGTAGGGAGGGTCTATTATTGCTAAATCATAAAAAGCGTTTGGAATATCTTTCATATATTCCATACAGTCCATATTATATACTTCGCTTATCGGCATAATTCTATTGCTTTAAATATCTCATAGGCTACCTGCGGCACTATTGCATTTCCGTAGGCTTTCACGGATTCTTGCCTCCATTTAGAAAAGGTAATACCGTCCAATCTACCGGAAATCCCATCATCTCCGATACAAATCGGGGATTGAGTTGGGAAGTTTTGCCACGTTGTGCGTATACATCCGAAAGATTGTTTGTTAAATGATTCCTTTTTCGTCTCTGAATGCTTTCCATAGATGCGCTCCCCTTGTATTCCCTTGCTGTTTGTGTCGGTAACATCCCGTGAAAATCCATCCAATCCGTTAAACCGTTCGCACCGGCCTCCCCTTTGTCCCGACATCGCTGCCCTTTCGCGCCTCTCTTTTTCAATTCTGCAACTCGTTCCGCATGATGTATATCGGTCGCCATCGGTGTGGGAAGAAGTTCCAACGGCATAAATTCCGTTTTTCCCTGTGAATTGCATCGTTTCAGTCCCTGCGTTTGTACGGTGGGCAATAAACCAAATTCTATCCCTTCTGTGCGGCGCTCCGACGGCACAAGCCGGAATAAGTAACGGTTGGACGGCATATCCTTCACGCTCAAGGTCTCGACAAATGGTTTCGATAACATATTCTTATCGGTGCAATACTCTTTTTCGGTAATCCTCTCCGAATAGAGAGGCCTGACCTCCCACTTCAACCTCCGCACCGGGCTGTACCATCGTGAGGATTCCAGCAACATTCTCACCAACGACCCAAGTTGGCCGGATTTCCCGTATAACCCGGAGCATTTGAGGCCAGAGGTAACGGTTATCATCCGCTCCTTTTCTTTGTCCGGCCAAGCTGAAAGGCTGGCAAGGGAATCCTCCGGAAAGCACATCGATTTTCCCCCGCCATTCCTTAAATATTTGTTTTGTAATATCTCCATAATGCACACTATTAGGGAAATGATACTCTAAAACCTTACGGCAAAAAGCATCTATTTCGCAATCAAAAATATTAATCCATCCCAATAAGGCGGCAGCATAATCAAAACCACCTATTCCACTAAATAAACTTGCATGTGTCATTTATTCAAATCCGAAAAGGAAGTTCGGCGTACAATCGCATTCATGACAAATAATATTAATCCATTCCGGTTTAATTCTTTGCGTCTTTCCTCTGCATAAATTTGACATGTTTACGCGTTGCGTGTTTTCATTCGCGCCACTAAATAACTTTTTCGCGATTTCTTGTTTTAACACTTTCTTTCCGTTAGCCTCTGATTGGGCAATAGCTTCGTTTACTTTCAATCTCATTTCTATAAGTTTTAAAAAATTCTTGGTTTATCATTAATATATAGTCCGCAATTAGGGCACATTTTTTCTACCCATTTAGGCGGCTCTTCATCATCATATAAACTACATTCGTAATCCGTAACCTCCATAAAAGAACCGCATTCGGGGCAGTCCCCATCACCTAATAATGTTAGATTCATTAAGGCCATATAATCACTATATTTTATACGGCTTATTCCCATATCTTTAAACACATCTAATATATCTAATATCAATGTATCTAAATCTATACATTCTCGGAGAGTTTTACCGAAATAAAAAGAATCATTTATTAATATATCCCATTTCGGGCAATAATCAATAATAATACTTGATATTGTTTCCGGCGTTTTACTGGCTCTGCCTGCCAAATGCTTTAAATTCTTATCGTCTTTTACTTTCATTTCTCTCCCTTTCCTTTGACTATGCAAATTTAATATTTAAATATAACATGTGCAATTTTATTTTTAACCACTCGTATAAATATATAATTTTTATATTCATGATAGAGGATATATAATTTAATATAGTATCTTTGTGGTGTCTATAAAATGAAACTCTCTTTTTTCTTGGCTGATAGGTTTTTCTTTTTTGTTTACCTATCAGCCTTTTATTTGCCTTATTCCCATATCTATTAATAACAATAAAAAGTTATTTTAATTCCGCGTCTCAATTTACATACTTGTTTTTCCTCTTTACTCCTGAAGGCACGTGATAATAACTTATTAGCCATCTCACAACCGACAATATTTAATAAACCGTACACGCCTACCAAACAATGATATTTCGTATCGCCTACAATGCCACTAACTTTTATCTTAAAATTGCGGTTAACCTCTCTTGTGGAATAATTTAAGCCGTTATATATGCTTATTAAACTAGTCCCTTCTACAACGTTACACTTCATATCAGTTATTTTTTGTTTTCCGGAAACCCGTCCGGTCGGTTGTTGTCTAACTTAGAAAGCTTTGGGCTTTATAGCTTCATTTAATCGGATACCGAACCCTCATTAAACCCTTCGGAGATACTGTCCATCTTTCTCCTCTTACGGCTTTCGCCTTATAACCGGTCGTTTTGGATACTCTTAGTCAACCGGTGGGGGCTTTCTTTGTTTGACACTACAAAGATAGTGCATTTATTTTAAACGCGCAAATTTTAGATTAAAAAAAGAGGGATTTTTTTCAAAAAAAAAAAATAAGTCATTAAAATAACACTTATTTCAGGCTGATTTTAAATTTAAGCTACTTTCTAATCGAAACAATGTATTTATATACCCCCAACAAGAAAAATGCCTTAGAATTGATTTTTTAAAGCCAAAATAAGAAGAGGGCGGAAAACCGCCCTCCACTAATACCTAAAAATAGATGATGAAAAAACTTCTTAACTATTAACTAAGCACTACAAAGATATATTTATTTCCGGATAAAACAATCTTGTTATGGATAAAAATATTTATTGCGACACAAAGATAGTCATTTTTTTATATTCCCATTGGAAACCACCTGCATTTTTCAGTTTCCCGGTTATTGCTTTTTTTATTGAACTATGCGCAATGTTTGTTTGTCTTTCTGCCTCTCTCATACCAAATCTCATGTTCCATAATATGCCAACTTTTAAGAACTGCCAACAAATAAAAAACGGGGACGGGCTATTGGCTTGCCCTTTCGGTCGGTTAATTACTCCGCCTATCCCCATTGCAAATATACTACTTTCTTATTGTAACAACTTCAAATCCTAAAATTTTTGTATGTGGATTTCGGGAAATAATACGAAAGTCACGGTTTTTTATTTTCTTGGTTTTCCACAAAAAATTAAGAAACCTTTTATATTCTATGGTTTCCACAATTAAAATGCTGTCCCGGTTTATAAATGTTCCGGTAAACTTTCCGTCCGGTGTCGCGCATCCGTTTAAGGAAAACCACGGGTCAGAAATATCAACGCATTTTAAAACGATTGTTGTTGTATCTTCGGGCAAATATACAATACTATCACGTACATTACCATTTAATTTTGTTATGGTTTCCATTTGTGCGGATGTTACGTTTTGCAATTCCCTATTTTTTAACTGCAAACTTTTGATTAATTCTGCATCGCTTTCCCGATACTTTTTATATTCGGATAACTCTAACTCCACTACCCCAACGCGTGCGGCATTCAAACTATCTAAAGCCCGATAATACTTCACATCGTTCAATAATACCGCGTTATTACGTTTATAGGTGTCTCTATCGTGTTTTAGTTGGCTTACCCTTACATTAAGGAAATAAGCCACTAAAACAACAACTAATACACCTAATATTATTATTATTTTCTTCATTCTTTAATCGTTTGACGTTGCAAGAACCTCCAGCACTTCCGACATATTAGCATCGACAATAAGGTTAATATACACACTCCATTTTATAAACGTCTACTTCGATTCTTTTAAATAACTCTTCCATAACAAACACTTTTAATAGTTTCAAAAATCACTTTACTAACTCTATTCCGTCCGTCTTCCGACTGAATAAAAGCACAATCTTTGCGGGTATCCATGAAGAAATTTTCCACTAACACCGCCGGGCATTTGGTGTGTTTTAATATATAAAATTGGCTTTCCTTGTCGGGGTCTCCGTCGCTTGTATCTTTGCGTATTTTCCAACCGTCCGGAGCAAATTCTTTTTCAGCCTCTTTATATAGTTCCGTTGCTATCAAATCGGCTTTTGTTTGGCCGACGGACGTATAAGCCTCCCAACCGGTGCCACCGCCTGCGTTTGCGTGTACGCTTATAAGAAAGCATTTACCGGAGGTCTCTGAATATATCGCGTTTGCACGCTTACAACGTGCCGACAAAGATACATCTTTTGTCTCCGGTACTAATATTCTATACTGAATGCCTTCTGCCTCTAACATCGAACTAACACGCTTGACTATATCACGGTTGAACTCCCATTCAAACAACTGCGTACCATCGTCCCAAACCGGCGAACGCTTACCGGCTGTATCAATACCGTGCCCGTTGTCTAATATTGGTATAAAAACCTGTTTCATCCTTTGACCTACTTTTTATTTTCCATTTCTTCCTTGCATCTCTCTATAATAGGCTTCCAGTACGAAGGCATAATGCGCGTAAATTCTAACCGGACTGCATGGTATATTATCCTTAATCCTATGTTTTGCGGATATGCTTTTACGTAGTTCTTCAAGCCATTGCACAAATATACATATAATAAAACATACGTAAGTGATTTCATTGCCATTAATGCACCTTTTAAGTCGCCACATTGAGAAATGGCAATATAAACAGCATATAACAAAACAATATACAGCAATAACTCGGCCAAAGAGTTTTTAAATTTTCTCATGGAGAAATTATTGCACCTTACTATACTAACACCGTCCGCACGCATGCCTGCAATGACATTAAAAGCAAACATCACAACCAAAGCGATAAAAAACCCCTTTGTCGGTGTGAAATAAGCAAGTATCGGGCTAAATGCCGATACTGCTATAAATCTAAAATATTCCAAATCTATTTTCATACTTCTCTATATACTATTGCAAACGTTCCTTCGCTTGTGCTATCAATGCTAAGGAATGACCCTGTTTTAATACCGGCCACCGTCGCGAACTCATCTATAATACGGCTTTCAAAAGATAACGACCAATTCGAATTATTTACATAATACATTCCGCTTAGGAACAAAGTATTTTTATCGGTTCCGTCAGAATCGCGTATCATTGTCTTTACGCCGTCTCTAAAATCTAATACATCTTGTGCAGTTATTCCGGCAGAATTTATTTCTTCTAAGGTCATTGTTTTGTCGGATTTAGCTATAAAGGAACGGAAACCGACATTTAACAATGGATTATAAATATTTTGTATAGGCGCGTCGGTTGTTATGGTCATTATCGTAAACTTGCTATTAGTAATAACCAATTTAATATAACGTCTTACTACCGAATAAGTTTCCGGATTGGTGTACATAGTAGAGAAAACCAACTCCCCGTTATCATTATTACCACCTTGGAAATTACCTACCGTTTTCAGATTCCATACGATTAAGTCTTTTCGGTCATTGTTTGATAGCACGCTAACAAATATCTTCCTATTATCTCGTATAGGTTTTTGTATTACGTCTATATAGGAGCCTCCAATCATAGATTCTATTTGTGAAGCTATGCTTATCGTTTTTGTTCCGAACTCATCAGATTGCGTAAGTAAGTTATTAAGTACATATATATTCTTTGCTAAATTGTCAGCCTGTGTTGCAATCTCATTCATTTGGTCTAAGAATACAGTAGTAACCGACCAATTAGAGTAACTTATACTTCCACCTACATTTGTTCGTGTAGCCTTTAAAGATATTACCTTTCGCCCCGTGGCTATTCCGGTAAATTCCAGTACTTGTTGTTGTTGTAGGTTTTTTTTTGCCAACGTCATAGGCACAAGTTCACTACTATTATTAAAATATAAGGAACTTGTAATAGCATAGCTATATAGTTCCAAAGCTATAATCCTATCTAAAATAACTTTATCACTATTCGAAAGTGCGTCATTATTGGTCGGGATAGCTTGCATATGCATTTTAAGTTCATAGGCTCTTTTTCCCCATGACCAGGAACCCTCCGATTCAGTTCTAATTACTGATGCGTTAATAAATGAGCATGATGTAGCGCCGACTTTTTCCTGATATTCAAAAGATTGTACTTTAGTCTCGCCTGCTTCGGTGTATTGTGTTATACGCAACATGCGAGCTACCTGCGTATTTTGCGCACGGTACGTGCCTACATAGATATGTAGACCGTCTTCTATATTATTAAATACATCAAATTGGGCGCTTTTATTGAAATCGAAAGATTCATCTAATTGCTCTATTTCTACCCCTCCGCTATCCTTTAGAATATCCTGAATGCTTTTAGCGTTTGCAATACTTGTACCGCCATCGTACCCTCCGGCATCAACAAAATAGACTTTTCCGTTAGTTCCGTCTATAATCATAGCCGATTTACGCTTATCATTGCTTGAACCGATACCAAAATTAAACAGACCATTTGCGACCACTGCGTTATACATACCGGCAACATGGCCGCCTACTTCTTCTGTCACTGTCCCCTGTCCTTCGGCATGAGCGTTCGCGGCTCCTGCCGTTGTGTCCTGTCCTTCCGCATGGGAATTAACACCGACCGACTCCGTTCTTGTGCCTTCCGCATGAGAATTTACACCCCTTGCGTTATTAAGTTGTCCTTCTGCGTGAGAATTTAGACCGATAGCATTCGATTGGTCTCCTTCTGCGTGAGAATTTAAACCACTTGCCACCGTTGAATTTCCCTCCGCGTGGGAATAATCGCCGGATGCCTGTGTTTCAACCCCTTCGGCGTGTGACGCAACACCATCAGCCACAGTAATACGCCCTTCTGCATGCGAATTATCCTTGTTTGCTTTGGTTTGGAATCCTTCTGCATGCGAATTATCCTTGTTTGCATGGGTTTGGAATCCTTCCGCATGGGAATTAACACCGACCGACTCCGTTCTTGTGCCTTCCGCATGAGAATTTACACCCCTTGCGTTATTAAGTTGTCCTTCTGCGTGAGAATTTAGACCGATAGCATTCGATTGGTATCCTTCTGCGTGAGAATTAAAACCACTTGCCACCGTTGAATTTCCCTCCGCGTGGCCATTACTGTTTTTTGCTTTTGTATTATAGCCCTCTGTGTGCGAACTTGAACCACTTGCCACCGTTTTTTGGCCTTCCGCGTGGGAATAATCGCCGGATGCCTGTGTTTCAACCCCTTCGGCGTGTGACGCAACACCATCAGCCACAGTAATACGCCCTTCTGCATGCGAATTATCCTTGTTTGCATGGGTTTGGAATCCTTCCGCATGAGAATTAACACCGACCGACTCCGTTCTTGTGCCTTCCGCATGAGAATTTACACCGACCGCTGTATTATTATCATAATCATTAAACACTTCACCGCCTCCTTTAGAAACGCCTATAAAAATAGGTGTAAAATTCCATGCTGTACCGTTTGTACTTGTTAATATACCAAGTTGATTAACAGTAATAGTTGTATTTCCCGAATTTTTAAAATTCGTATAAGTACCTACTTCGGTGGTAATATAGAATGAATTTCCTTCTACCACAACGGGAACCGTACTTTTTGTAGCAATGCCTAAGAATTGATACTCTGGTCCCAATGTGTCCACCATTGATAATAAAACCGCCTGAAGTACATTTCCGGTTATCTCATAATTGCCGTTCTCCTTGATAACAGCTTTTATACTCTCTTTGATTTGGTCGTATGCCATAACTTTTAATTTTAGAGGTTATTAAATTCGTTTTCGTTTGGTTTAATATTAAAGTCGTTATTAAAGTCGTTATTAAAGTCGCCAAGAAAGACGCTACCTAATTTCTTAACAACTGTATTAGTTTGGAACTCAATTTCTACGGAGGCTAAATCGCCTTGCGTTTCCCATTTTGGCGTAAATAGGAACGTATCACATTTATATAAACGTCCGAAACTATCCCTTATACTAATATGGTCACTTAACCGGATTAAACGCATAACATCGCAAAGGTATTCCGGCGCAAGGATATTAAACCGATATACTTTTTCCGAAAGTTGTTTAATCGGAAAGAAATAACCGTCCCTTTCTTCGCCTTCTTCCTCAAATGTATAATCCGGCTTTCCTATTTCAGTACAGAAATAAACGCGGTTTCTGAACGTCGGGTTTCTATATACAATTATGCCAGCGTCACAATATAGCGTATCATCATCGTACCACTCTATTGATAGATAATTTTCAGAATCATTTATTATCGTAAATATGTCCGAATACCATGTATTAACGCCATCATTTAAAACGGCATAATACATTCCTATCGGTATTTTTTCCTGCAAGGGGAAATAAGCCGGATACACAATAACCTCCATTTTATCGGTATTTTCCGGCTTTGCTAATTGTAAGCCAGTTAGAACCATTTGTTCCGTTATATCCAAAACGAAAACCCCGTCTTTAGTATATAACTTAACGTTAGGGTTAAATACCTCGTTTGGCTTCCTCAATATCTGAAAGGGCAAAAGACTATGCGCAGGAGTAAATAACGGGTATATATTCCCGTAAGCATAACTTTTCCGACTGTTTTGTTCGTCTATATTGTCGTACCACGGCAATACACTCAAATTATTATTTTCGTTCATATCTCCTCCGTATTAAATTTTAATTCGGCTTTCGCTGACCTACTCGACAAATTTACAGATAATTTGCTAATCTGACCATTTCCGACAAATGTTTTTATAATTCCGTTCGGGTTTATATCATCTTGCCCAATAAGGAATACTACTGTTTGTTTTTTCTTTCGTTCTATTCCCTTAACCGTGATTTCTTTTTCGTTGATTCTCGCCCGACGCGCTGGTAAATCATATATCCAGTATGTAGGCTGTAAATTCACAAAAGCAAGAAAGCCGTTTTGAAGCTCTGAAATCACATTATCAAACATTAAACTAACAAATGGTACTTTATATTGCCCGTCTACTAAGTTAGCCGCAAATATTGCGAAGCCGTCTTGACTTATATTATCAGGATTGCAAAGCATATAATCTATATCGGAAGTAAAATTAGACACCGTTATATCTTCTTTCTTATCCGCTTCTACATACTTACTTAATATCTCTATCGGATACCCGTTAAAAACTTTAGTGCAGTCGTCCATCCAAGAAAATTCATACCGTGAAGACATTTCCGGCTTATCAAACTTATACGAAGATTGGCCGAACGCAATCGGTTTATAATTCCGCTTGTTGGCGATTTGCGTTAAATCTAAAACCGTCTCCGGCGATAAAACGTAACTACCACCGTTTTTAAAGTATAAAATATGCTCTATTCTTAATTTATCGTCCTCTATAAACCAATACAATTTATACGTATTTGCTAACATAGACATAATTTGCTGAAACGTAGTAGGTGCCTTTTGTGCCGGTGTATTATATATCCCGTTTATTATGTTAGATTTCGGCGTTATTAATAACGTCTGATTCGAGGTTCCTGTTATCGGGTTTGTCGTACCGTATAAAAATTCACTGTATTCACTCGTAGGCAAATGAGTAACGCCCGGCGCAATCTGACCCAACAAAACGGATATAACACTCCATAGTGGGAAATTGTCGGGCACTATATATTCTTTACGTCCGGACTTCTCGAAAATACTATCCCATACCGAAGAACTAAACCAAACGGATGTATTTAGCCATTTACTTTGCCCTAAAGGGTACATTTTGGCTAATGTAATAAGCACTGGAGGCGCGAAATATTGCCCCCATTCCGTTTTACCGTATTCCGTTGGCGTGTCTGAATAACGATTTGAGATATAAGCTATATCTACATCATACCCGATTGCATGAGTATAATTTTTATTATTCCCTACAAAATCATCCGTAGGAATCGGCTGCGTTGTATTGCCTGATATTGTTTCTACATCGCATATTAAACGGGCATATATACTATAAGAATACATATAGCCCTTTAATGTGCCTACCATTCCACTACCTTCTTCCGGCGTAAGCGTAAATTCTAAGGTATCTAATATTGGCGTACTGCCGGGTATGTCTTTCTCAAAATAATATAGCCTCATATTATCCGTGGTCCGGACTAATGCTATTGCAACCCTATTAGTTAACGGTCCTATTTCGCTATATCGTATGTGCAACCGATAAGTATTCAAATAAGGGTGCGACAAATCACCTTCATAAAAAGCCGGAGTCGCGTCGTCAGGGTCTAATATCTGCATATTCCCGACATAATTACGGGCTAAATCTTCTAAAGCACCCCCTTCGGGGGACAAATCTATTTCCTTTAATAGCTGTGTGAAATAAAACCAATACTTAGTTTTTAAATCGCTTCTATTGTCCACCGCCGTTAATACGTCCTGCTCCCACGACATCCCCGATATAAAACATGAAATCTTATCATCGCCGGGAAGGTAGACTTGAATAATCGGGCGTTTTGTGATAGTTAGGCTTTCGATTTCCGGCGTTAAGGGAATTAAATCGTATTCCTTCTCTAATCCGGCTAATATATCGTTATACTCATCGAATACGTCGGGTTTAACCTCTACTGTCATATCGTCTAAACTTATGGTACAGTCGGTTTGCATGAATTTTCCCGACCAATATTTCTCCCAACTTAACCCCAAATCGTTAGATTTAATGATAGTGACATAATACACCGTAGAGAAATCACACGCCATTATAAACTTATAATCGTCAAAAGTGTAAGTTAACTTTCCGCTTAACTTTTTCCTATAAAATTGCTGAGAAGTCTCTAACTCATACTCTAAGCTTAAATCGTCTTTATATACCGGCTTTGTGTATTTGAATGATGCTTTTAAAACGGCCTTATTTCCTTCCCATCTTTGCGATACGACTATGATTTGACAACCGTCCGGTACATCTACCGTTAAATTGAAGTTTGCATCTTCAATGGAGGTTCCGCTCCCTTTCATAAACTTTTGTAGATGTACATCAAAATACATTGCATATCCTTGCCGGAAACGGTTATAAGAACCTATAATGTTTATACGCATTCCGGCTGACACCGGAAAAACGTATAAATCGCTGTACATATCAGTAATCACTCTACCGCCCGCGCTTATGGAGCTATTTTTAATAACATATAACGGCTCCATTTCGGTTAATTCGGGGTTATATCCGTATTCTTGATAATCTACCGAAAGCAAGAATTTATATATAGGGTTTATCATCTTAATTTCCTTGTTAAGTTCTTATATTCAATTATAATTCTCCCGTCTTTATCTAAGTATGTACGCCTTTCGCCTTGTTTCTTTATTGCGTTTACGTCCCTTTCTAATTTGCTTAAATCCGCACCGGAACTGGCACCAATAGAAATCAGGTCTGCCCCTTTGTATGCGTTTAGATACTTATGCGCAAACGTCCCGTTATTCATAGAGTTTATCACGTCCGGAATATATCGACGGAAACGGCGCGAATTTCGTTTGTTTATCACGGCAAAAAATTCGCCGCCTTCTGCCCTGCGTCGTGTACCATCCGGTTTTTGCCCTAAATCTATATCGTTTCCGGATTGATGGCTACCACCTTGCAAAAGTTCAACAGTTCCTTCGCCATACGTTTCAGTACCTGAATTTTTCGCCATTTGTGCAGCCTTTATCTTAGATGCAGCAAAGCTTCCCCACATTACAGCAATAGCCGGAATCGCGCCCCATATACCCAACTGCCGCCAGATTAATGCGGTTGCCGTCACAAGCGAGCTAATTTGCTGTGCTGTGTCTATTGCTTGCTGCTGACGTTGTGCCTTTTGTTGCTCTTTCAAGGCTTTTTGTTCGTTCTTTTTGGAGTCTTCTAATTCTTTTTGTGCATAAGCTACATTTGATGCGTATCCGTTTGCCCTTGCTTGTAATTCAGCCTCTAATGCCGTTTGAGCGGATTCTACTTCCTTTTGTGCCGCTTCTACCGCCCTATTTGCCGCATCAACTTTAGCCTGCGCCAACGTATTCAACGCCTCTATGGCATAAGACACAGAAGTATTTAAGGCTTCCTTTTGGTCATCATTCAGATTAAGCCCTAAAATACTATATATATCCTGCGTTTTATCTTTCTTTTTTGATTCCTCGATTTGCTGGTTTATTCGTTCTATTTGGTTTTCTATCGTTTGTACCTCAACATCAGACATTTTAACCGCTGCCTGCTGATTTAATTCTAAAATCTTATTTAGCCTGTCTTTTTCAGCTTGCAGCCGGAATTGTGTTTTCTTTTCTTCCGTTGTCTTTAGTAAATCAAACTCGCTTTGTGCAAGTGCCTGTCGTTGGTCAAAAATACGCAGTTCCGCTTGTATCTGCTTGTCGGCGTATTCCTGAATTAGAGCCGTTCTTTGTGTATCGAATCCGGCATTTATCGCGGCGGTATCTTGTCTCTGTCCGGCAGGCTTCTGTTGGTTTTGAAGTTGCGATGTTTGGCGTTCATTTTCTAAAAGTTCTAACCTTAAAGCCTTTTCTTCCTGTGTGCCCGCTTTAATGGCTTGTAGGCGCAATTCAATACTTTGCTTTTGTAGTTGCAATTCTTGCAACTGTCGCTGCTGCTCTATCTTTAGCAAATCATTCGTTAAACGTTGCTCCAGCACCAATATAGTAGCATTTATAGTTTCCTTTTCTGATTCTGTGATACTTTTTTCGGTCTCTAATTGGTGCGTTAAATCTTCTATTTGGCGTTTATATTGGTATTCTGTTTGCTTACGCCTTTTTTCCCATTCGTCGGCCTCTAATTGTAGCCGTGCATCTTGTAATTTTCTTGTAGCCTCTAAATTTCTTTTATAGGCCGCCTCCACTTGCTTTGCTTGCTTATTCGTATCAGTACCGCCAGTTTTAACCGAGGGCGTTTTAGTCGTTACCGCCGCCGTCGTTTTCGTTGATGTGTCCGGCGTACCCACATTAACCGGAATGGTTAACGGTGGTATCTTCTTTTGCATCCGGTTTATGCCATTATTAAGGCTTTCAGCAACATCTTTTATCTCTTTATTGATTAGGTCGCTAAAGGCTGTCCCGAACTCCGTAAAGCCTTCCTTTACCCCGTCCCAATCTAAAGAGAATGCAGATTTGAATATTTTTCCGGCGGCTTGTATCATATCTATTAAAGCCCCGAAAAGATTCCCTATCGTGTTAAATACCGTCTTAAAGACTTCCGGAAGAGCCACTACAAACGCTCTAAATAGATTGCTTTCATTGTATAGCTCAATGACATAATTTATCAAAGAAACGACACCTTTTATCAAGGCCGTTAAGCCCTGATTAATTAACACCTTTATAGAGGTTGTAAAGCCCTCAAAGCTGCCACCCGTAGCATCAAACAAACCTGCTAAAGCGTTTTGTAATTCAATCTCGCTTTGTAGTTGTTCTTCTTGCAACCGCCCTAATTCGCCGGCCTTGCTTTTTACCGTATCTAAATCGGTAGATATATCTTTTAATGTCCGAAGGTATTGTAACCCTGCATCCTCGCCGGGACCGCCGAAAATATCCGCTATTGCCGTTCCCACACTTTGTGCGCTGTCCGGCAATTCGGCCAACTTTGCGGAAACTTCCTGCATTACCTGAAACGTTGTCTTTGCGCCGGTCTGCAAGTCCTTTTGTACTTGTGTGGATGAAATGCCGATTCCATCAAGCGCGGCAGCGGTTGCCGTTGTCATTTCGCGTAACCGCAAATTACCCTCCTTTATAGCGTCTACTCCCTTATCAGAGAAAATACCGGCCTTATTGGTTTCGGCTACAATAGCTACAAACTGACTTGCGGATATTCCGGCCTCCTTAAAATACGCAGGATATTCTTTCAACGTATTTAAAAACTCGCCGTTTGCATCCCCACCCGCTATAAAACCGTCTTGTATTAATTGTATTGCTTCGTCTGCTGATATACCGAATTGTTTCGCTAAAGCATTTGCGGAAATAAGCGTTTCTTTGAAATCAGCGTTAAAAGTGTCGGCTACTGCTTGCACTTGATTTCGGAACGCCTTTAAATCATCGCCGCTTTTTCCCGTAAATTGTTGGGTTAATCTTGTAGCCTCTACTAATCCGGCGTTATAATCGTACCAAAACTTAAACGCCACACCGGCTCCGGCGATTCCGGCTATTGCTAAAAATACGGGATTTGTCATTAAAGACATTAGGGTGTTTCCTAAAGCCTTTGCGCCGTCGGACATTGCGGCAAACACCTCCTTACTTTCATTGCCGCCACGGCCTAAAGCTAAAAGACTCTCCCCAAAAGCATTATTAAGCCCTAAAGCCTCTTTTAGCCTATCCGCATACGAAATAATTGCGTCGGAAGCCTCCGTATAATTACCAACGTTGAGATTGGTTTTGCCGGTGGACTTCTGATACTCATTCATAGCTTTATATAGTTCACGGGTTTTTGTTATAAGCCCCTCTTTTGCTTCGGCCTCCTCGCGTTCGGCCTTGGTCATATTGTTAAGGTAGATTTTATTCAATGAATACTGCGCCGACAAACGATTATAACTACCTTCTGCGGACTGATTCAGCTTTATAACAAGTTTGTTTATTTGGTTGGCTTCTGTCTTTGCGAGATTAAGCTCCGCAATTTTTTTAGCCGTTTCACTTTCAGCGAAAGCAAGTTCTTTTTGTGCTCTTGCTAACCGGTCTGCATCGTCCGCGCTCTTTTTCGTTTTCTTTCGTCCGTCTTCTGTCGCGCCGGATACCTTTTCCAATTCTTTGGTTAACTGTATTGCTTCCGTCCGGATATTCTTTAATGCGTTCGTATATGTATCCGAAAGTTCATCGAGTTGTTTTATAAGCTCTGTTATTGAATTGTCAGGGCTTACCAAATCGGAGTATTTAATTGCGTCGTTATCTGCCATGATTCTATAATTTTAATTTTGCTCAAATTTTAAATATAAGACGTGTTTTCATTAATAAGGTAGTATCACCCCACAACAAAGATAAAAACGCCCCTATCGCGATTATTTCGCCTTACTTCGGCGTTTTAAGTCTTTGACCATCTCCTTAATGTATTCAAAAGCGTTATAATATGCCAGTACTGACATGTTTTTCGGGTCTGTATGTAAATGCTGCGACAACATTAAGCACATCTTTTCAAACTGTTTATCTTGCTCTATCTCTACACTATCGGAACCGGAAAACGATTTAGGATTAAAGTACGTTATTAACTCTGCCGTTATATCGTCTATTTCCTTTTCTCTCTCTGGCTTGCTTCCACCGTCTATAATGGTTTGTAGTATTAGAACTGTACGCCGCTTTAATTGGTCATAATATTCTTTTACCGTTGCATCATCGAATAAACGGGGGAAATATATTTGCAGCTCCCTATCTATTTTTTTTTTGACCGCTTCGATTGAGGCGGCTAAATCCTTATACGGGACATCGGCGAACATATCCACTATCTTTTTTAACCCCTCATCTGAAAGGTCGTCACATGGTTTGCCGTCTATGCTTTTAACCAATACGGCAAAGGCCAAATTTCGCGGCGATACGCCCGATTGAATAAAGTACACATTTTGGCGTATGTTTTCAAGCTCTGTAATAGCCTGCTTATTGTCATTCTTTGCCAAAAAGGCGGCAATACGCGAAATATGCCTATCAAAATCCGCTATATCCGAACCTATACCGGCATCGACTAAAAGCATTTTATTATACTTGTGGAATCGTGTAACCGGAAGATTTTCTATATCATCGTAAACCTCAATAGTTTTACCGGCTAATTTTAATGTTTTCATAACATTTTACGTGTTAATGCGGTTGAAAATACGGGGATTAAAAGGAAATAACCCTCCCCTAACATTATAGCAAATAAGACAGCGAAAAAACACCCCGTCCACCATGAGAGGCAGAAATTACACCGAAACATTTCACTAAAGAAATCATTTCCATGTACCTGCACATATTCAATAACACCCCATTTTTGCAAAAGCAAAAGAACAAAAGCGGCGGCAAACGCTACTAATAGCGTTACCACCGAAAACACACCTACAAACAAAAACAAATTTATCATAACTCTATATTATACATGTTTCAGTAACCTCCATAATGCCCTCAAATCTGAATCCCCCATAAGGAGCCATTAAAAACTGATTATCCACTTCATCCAACGAAAACCCCCTATATATGTTTTCTGCAAGCTCGTAGATTCTATTTATTTCTATCCGGCCATCCTTTAGCCAAAAACCGCCGTTTAAGACATCTAATATATCGCGCTTAATCCTTTCTTTGTTCCGCGTATTGGGGTCATTGAATACCGTGCGATAATCAAACCATACAATAAGGGAAAAAGGGCTTTTTAGCCCTATTGACTGTTTCGGTGTCCAATCTACCGTCTGCGGGTCGTCAATCCAAAAAAAGGAAAAGTTCCCTATTCCTGCATCAGGCGTTACTTCCTGATATTCATTTCCACCTATATAAATATTCGGTGTATATATCTTCTTTTGGTTTGCGCCGTATTTAACAAGCCTTTCCGCACGTCCGAAAGCCTTATCTAACCACCCCAAATTGTCCGTTAATCCGGTCTGAATGTTATTAATAACAACGTCTAATAATTCGGGTGCCTTAATTATTGGCGCTCTTGTATTATTTCCCATATATGTACTCCTTTGTTTTAGCTTTTAATTCGGTATATATATACTCCCAAATCAATATGATTTTATTTTCTTCCGTAAGTCCTAATATTTGCCGCCCGTAACGCTGTATTAAATCCTCTGTTTTCCAATCTGCCGCCTTTATCGTGAATTGTTGCGTATCGGCTTCCACATAAAAGGACTGCTCAAAGTCGCCCTCATCCCGCAATGTTACGCGGTTGTACGGTTGGCCTTTCTCCTTTTTAATTTCAATCGTTAAGGGGCTATAAGGTGCGTAATCCATGATATTCACGCCTAAGCGGTTTATACCCTGTTCATATAATTGGTCTTCGGAGTTCATATCTGTTATTACGTACTCGTTTTCCAATATTATAGACTGAATCAACCGCCCCGACTGGAGTAACTCGTTAAACTCTGTCACACGTTGGCGCAAATTATCAATTAGTTTCATACGGCCTTATATCTCACCCCTCTATTATTGCAGGACAAACAAACGCGGTCCAACCCTTGCGTATCTAATTTTAATGCCTCATAGGCTTTTTTCAACTGATACCCCAAACCGCCCGGGCGAACCCCCGACGTATTCCCATCAAGTTCATACAGAATATCCGTACGCGTCGCATTTGATTGGTACCGATTAACTCGTACATTAGGATTCATAGCTAAAGCGCGTAAAGCTATTACGGCTACTTGCTTTTGGATTACGTCCTGGAATATCTGCCGTTGTGATATAATGAAGTCCGTTAAATCACAACCGACCGTTATTTCACAGTTTAACCCGTAATTCTGCGTGTTGGTGTACATTGTATATGCTATATCCCACAATCCCGGATATTCCGCGAATGTTTCCGGCGCATTGTACATAAACGGCGTAACTTGCAAATATTTCGTTAACTCTCGCCATACTTCCACCGACCCAATATTACAAGTTCCGCAAGGCTCACGGCTCCAGTCTTTAGATACGTTTATAGCTTCCATTCCTTGCGGTAATTCGTCCTGATTATAACAAAGGAACCAACTGCCACCGGAATTATTATCTTTGCTAATATACGGTAAAAAGCAGTCTTCCAAAGTAAACCATTGAAAGCCGCCGTTTTTAACCTGAAAATCTAAATCAAAAGTTTTTATCGGGTCTATTTGGGAAGAGTGGAAAAGATACATTTTTACTATGCCCGTTCCGCCGGTCATTTGCAACCCGATTTTTTCTATTTTGGCAGTCACACCTAAAGCCCGAACCGGAACGATTTCAAAGCCTACCAGTTTATGCGTATTTTGCAACGTTGCGCGAATACGGCCTGCACCATCAAAGAAAGTGCGTCTTTCTAATAGATTGCGCGTTTCCTTATCAAGCTGTTTTATTTGGGTAAATGTTTGTATCGCCGTTGCAATACCATTACGCGTCACTCTCTCCAAAAAATCCGATAATATATTATAGGGCTTCCAAAATAATACACTCTCGCCGGGTATCTCATTTGTATTATTATCCCTTATTGACTCCCAGTATAATTCATCGTCATTCCCGTTAAGGTCATACTGCACAATGGTACCGGCAGAATATGTTTCCCTACTATTCCATTCCGGATATTGATACCCCCAATCATCCGGCATTATCGCACGCATTGTGTCTAACGTTAAAAGAGGGTGCGCGCCCTGAAACATTAAACCGCTTTCGCTTTGCGTTAAATCCGAATCTATCGCCTCCTTTGGGTTGTATGATTGCTCCCACCCACATACGTGTAATAACGCGTCTTGTATTTCTTTTATACGGTACATGATAATTCTAACATTTTTATAACTTCTTGTATATCTTCATCTACTATATCCGTTTGTTTCGTGTTCAACGATATGCAACCTGGGGCTATAATGCCATCTGTTTGTATAGGCATATATATTGTTTTAGAGCCATTAAAAAAATCATCTGAAAATGATACTATTTTTTCCCCATCTATATAAAGAACAATACTACTACTTTCTTTGTTAGCTACTAAACAAATATTATATATTTGGTTATTATTCAGTCTGAATAATATATTATCCCGATCATAATCTAAATATAAATCAGAAAAATTCCCGGAATCATCACGTATCAATATTATATAATGAGAGCTGGCTTTAATAAGATAACCTTCCTGCAAAGACATATGAAGAAAACCTCGTACTCCTAATACACAAGAATTTTCAAAGTTTCCCCTGCTTTCAACATAAATCTTTGAAAACGGGTCCAATTTAAAATAAACCTCATCTACAAACTCCGGCTTATATCTTATATCACTCGTGTATATCCACACAAAATAATCTAAATTATCGCCAAATACATCTATTTTATCAAGATAACTTTTTCCATCTTGTTTAATATCATCCAATAATTTATAAAGCGCGTCCGGTGTTGTATATCCCTGCTTATATGGCGCAAATAATAATGACCCATTTGCAAAAGACGGTCTATCTACAAATGGCGGTTTCTTATCAGACTTGATAATAACCGGATTTTCCTTAGTATTTATAATTCTTACTTTCATAACAAAAGGATAATATCCGGAGGCTTTAAACCTCCGGATATTGTTTATAAATTAACTACTATACGGTCTTTGTGAGAACGGGGGCTTCCTTCGTGTTAGTGACTTGGACATCAATCGCACCACCATCGGCACCCAAGTTCGTAACATATACCGGCATGCCTAATGGCTGGTCTACCGGACGTGCGGCAATTTCGGCCTTTATAATCGGGGTTGCTACTTTTTCAGCATCGCTGTTATAAGCTACCAAGAAAGCCACATCTACACTAAAGCCGAAATATTCCTTAACGGCACACGTCAAATCGGCAGTAGCATCGCCGGCAATTTGCGACTGGTCACCGACCGCCGTATAATAGTGTGAGCCGACCGGAAGATTAATATACGGCAAACGTACAACATCCCATTCATGGAAATTAGCGCGTGTCCGGCGTAACGCTTCACGGTCTACGCGAGTAAGTACGCCTACATTTCCATCGGCAACAGCGTAGAACGTTCCGTTTTTGCCTGCTTCGTTCGTTACGTTGTTCGTGTAGTGCAGTACTTTGTTGTCGTACTCCATACGCTTATTAACGTCGTTATATACGCCGTGTTGTGCAAGTTTACGTACAAGTGAATCTACACCGGCATTCCCGATAATGTGGATATATTCGGGGTAACAGTTTGCACGCATAATCGGGTTAATGTCGCCCAAAATCTCCGTGCCCATTTGCGTAGGCACTTCGATTGTGTTTCCTGCAACCGTATAATTAAGCTTGTCTTTAAACGCGTTCGTCTTTCCGGATTCCAATGATGCAACGGCGGCCTTATCCAAAGCGTCAGCAAGTGCCCGCGTTGTCTTTTCCATCTTACGGAAGAAATCGTGCTCATAGCTGATTTCGTTGTTTGTATAAGCCGCCGGAACCATAGTAAATCCGATTGCGTATGTCGCCCAAACAATAGTATAAAGCGATGAAGTGTTTTCATCGTCTTGAATAACGCAGGAGCGAACGTTAGACACTTGTACATTTCCATCGTAATCAATTACGGGGATTTGTACGGTATTGCCAATAGAAGCGAATGCACGCTCACGCAATTTAGGCGAAATTATAGAGGTCGCCGAATCGGTTTGCTCTATAAAGAAATCAAGCGCGCCATACTCGCAGGGGCGGGTCATATTCCTATCAAATTCAGGGTTTTCTACCCGCCAATTTTGTAATCTTGTTGCTACTAAACTCATAATACTACTTTTTAAAATTGTTATCTAATAGGGTTGACCCGTTACCCTTGTTTGCTTTTTATGCCGTTTCCGGTAATGAAGAGATATTATTATCTTTCCAGGCTTGCGTCATAGCCGCGTCAAAATCAGCCGACCCAATAGTTAAACCTTGTGCTAAAAGATGGTTTGTGATAGCCTCATACGCTTCATTACGGCTTTTGGCTCCGCTCACATCTAATACGGTCTGATTTCCCGTTCCACCCGTACCGCCATGAGTGCCACCACCACCGGCCTGCCGACCTTCGTCTAAAACGCCCATAGTTTTCAACTCTTTTTGTAACAAGTCAGAGGCACCAAACGGGTTTAATTGATTGTTAGGGTTTCGCATAATGGCTCCGGTTTCGTCCTTAAACGCCAAAATTTTGCCGCCCTTGCCATCGTCGATATATTCGGGATTCATGCCCTTTATTTTTTCCGTGGCTTGCTGCAAAATTACGCGTGTAACGGCTTCCGGAAGTCCGGCTTTAAACTTAATACCGCCTGCGGCTGTTTGTAACTCGCTATTGATTTTAATCGCAAACAGTTCCTTTTTGTGCGCCTCTTGAATATCCGTGTACTTTGTATTCAATTCGTTGTACTGTGTAGTAATGTTTGCTAAATCGGCTTTTGCTTGTTTTAAAGCCTTTGCGGTTTCGTCATCTGCTGCCCCGTCTGCAATCGCTTTTTCAAGTCGCGCCTTTTCTTTTGTCAATGCGTCAATTTGCGATTTATAACCCGTTGCGGCTTCGGCATCGGCTTTCATTGCTGACATGACACGCTTTGCGTAATCGTATGTCTTTTCCGTTCCATTCTTTGCGATTCCGGATACGGTCAGAATGTCATTATCTAAAGCCCCGTATATTTCACCGGTTTTTTTTGCTATCACACTATTTTCGTCATTTTCCGACAAAGTTATGATAGCTTTAATTTGTTCTTCGGTTAATCCCGATAACTGTGCGTTTGCCGCTAAAATCTCTCTTGTTAACATAATCTTTCCCTTTGATTTAATTAAGTAGTATTTTCACAAGATTACCGTCATTAACATCTATGAGTTCAATAGCATACTTCTGGAGTCCTGTCTCATCGGTTTCTACCCTATAGCCCAATACTTTACTGTAATTAGCTTTTCTTGCAGATTCTTCCGATACTACAATAACATCGGTAATTGTTCCCATCTTGATGCAATCAATAAGCTTTTGTTTTGTAGTTTCTTCCATCGTAGTTAAAGATCTGGAAGTCTTGATAATCAAGTTGTCTTGCTGTGCAATCTGTGCCATATCACTATAATTTAAAAATTAAACTTCTGTTTTCTCACTGTTTTTAGGCCGACCAACACGCCGCGCAGTCTCTGTCTTTTCCGCGTTATTGTCTTTTTCCTCTCCTTCCGGCTCTTTTAATTTGCCTTCGGCCTTTAGTTCTTCCAATATTTGCGCTCTAATCGCTTGCCTTTCGGCCTCTTTTTCGGCTTCTGCTTTGGCTCGTTCTTCGGCGGCAATCCGTTCCCTATTGGCTTTTACAAATTGGTTAGGGTCGTGTAAAATATCAACGGTGTACCCCTGTTTGCGGAGGTTGTGTAGTCCGAACGTCTCAAAGAATTTCTTTCCGAAAACTTGGATACGCGGTTTTGATAGCCTTTCGCCGGTCTCCGGATTGAATTTCTTGATTTCAATCCTACAATGGTACATGTTTCTTTCGTTTGACGGACAAATAAAGTTTTCAGGCGTTACCTCCAATATCCCAACGTCCTTAATTCGTCCCGTTTCTGTTTTCACTTGCATAGTCATACATTTTTTTAGTTATTATATCTATTTTCTTACTAAACTGTATTAAGCTTCCAAACTCTAATACGTTTGTATTCTCACGTTCAAAGCGTCGTACAAAGTTAGCAAAATTTAATTTAACCCTTAAATCATCTTCGCTAATAAGTTGTTTTTCAAACAGTGTTAACGCTTCCTCACGTGTTAAATGCCTATACGGCTCCAATTCCGACAAAATAAGCATCCTTTGTAACTGTAAGGGGTCATTCCTATACTCTGTTTCGATTATCTGATTTTGTAACGCGTCTAACTCGCCTTCGCTCGCTCCGCTTTCCTTTGCCACCTTATAACGTTCCCTTAGTTCTGTGACATCATACAGATAAAACTCAGTACCTAAATTTACCTTTGCAGAAACAAACATATTTCCATAACGTAACCGGCATACCGTTTCATCAACAAACTGCTGCGCAGCCTCAAAACCTTTCTTTATCCGGTTTAAGATGGTGCTTTGGCTTTCAAAATTAGCCCTTATTTGCTGTTCGTTCAATGCGTCGCGGGTCGTTATTTCCTCATTTGTGCCGACAATAGCAGTAATTATATTCGTTCGGAGTCTCTCATCCTCACTTACGTTATAATCTAAACTATTACGGTCAACTGTCAGAATCTGTACGGGGTTTCTTAAATCCGGTTGGTTTTCGCCGTCCGGTATTGGTATCTCTACAAAAGAACCGGCACCTGCTATATGCTTATCGCCACATTTCGGGCAACGCATTAATAAACCGGCCATATCTAACTTGTAGTGCCCTTGTTTGTCCTTCAAGAAACCGCCGTCGCAATAGTCTCCGCTTTGGTCGTCCACAAAATCACAGTTTTGCTCATAGCCTGAATATATCGGATATGAACCGTATAAGTCTAAATGTCGCTTAGATATGTGGAAGAAAAGGTACCAATCTAAAGCCTCTAATTCCTTTGTTAACGGCGAAATCTTTATATCGGGGTCTGCTAAGTTTATAGATTCATTCCAAAAGAAACGAGCCGGGCAATACCCTAAATCATGCGCATTTTCAATTATCAAAGTTCCGATATTATTGTTTTTCCCTTCAAACACTCTATATCTTTCATCATCAATAACCGCAATACGTTCCCCCTCCTGCCTGAATATAATCCATTTCATTAGGCCGGTCGAGGCATCGACTTCATACGTAATAACATCAGCAATAGGCAACCAATAGAAATACGGCGTAGGATACCCCGAATCATTCTTTTCGGCAGGCATGTCTACAATAAGGACGCTATTTATTTCAGTCTTGAAAAATTCCCATCCTTTCCCCGACCAAATTTCCGGCTCATGCAGAACTTCCTGGCGATAATACTCCCAGTCGTCGCGCTGTTCAGTATTCATAAACTGATAGTTAAACGCAGGGTTTCGCCCGTCAAAGATTCTGCTTAGCTTATCAAAACAAATTCCCGTTATCTCGTTAGTTTTAACGGGATAACGGAATAATGTTTTAAATATCTTGAATTTATCATTCGGTATAAGGTTTTGGACAAAAGCCAAAAAGTCAGTAACGGGGCCGCATAGATTAGGCGTTAACGCTGTTTGTGCGTGGAACCTTATACGGCTTTGATGGAATAACGCCCTATTGATTACTTGGCGTTTCTTCGGCTCTGTTATCTGCTTTTTTATCTCGCTTATTTCTAATCCCATTTTCCTTAGTAAATTCAAAGGTTGAATCTTTCGGAAGCTCCCATCCGCCATTATTAGGCATCATTAAAAGCCTCTCCGCGTGTGCTATCTCAAAATCCTCCGACATGTTGTATTTTGGACAACATAACCGGACTTTCGTAGACTTTCCCATTATCCTACCGGTTTTAGGTCTGTCAAAGGATTAAATCCGGGGGCGATAATTACCAAATTATCCGACCAGTTAGGCAAGAAGCTCCACTGTATCGCGTTGCTGTCGGGGGCTTCTAAGCCGCCTAATGTTTTGTCACCGATAAACAAAGCGCGAATAGGAATCGGATAAAATTTCGTTGCTACCGCTGTGTCTTTAATTGCACCGATTGCTCCGTTTTCATCAAACAGAAATACGCCCAAATTATCCGCCCAGCTTTCGCACTGGAGTCCCTTCAAAGCCTTTATGATGTTTTGGGGCGATTTACGGATAACACCGGTAAACGGCGTAACCTCACGGCCTATAATTTCTTCAACACCGCCTAACGTGTCATTGCCACCGCCATAAGTACGAGGCGCGCCACCTTCTGCCGTCGGTGCCTGAATATAGGGCGAAATAGCAATCTTTGTACTATCGTTAGCCGAAATAAAGCCAGTCCACGAAGCAAGCGCCTTAATATCCTTCTTTGGAACTGCTGCGCTATCAAAAGCATTTTTAGTTCCCTTTTCTTTTACGAGGCGTTGAAATGCAACCTTTTGAATCTGACCGAAACTTTCTACACAATTTGCAACGGGTATTGTAGGAATCGCCGCTGCTGCTGGACATTCGCAAATCATAATCAATCTTTTTTTTGTTAATACTAATTTGATAAATTCTCCTTTAGGATGTGCCATATACTTCTACATAGGCAAAGGTATAAAAAAAGCTTTATTTACCTACATATTAACGACTTAATTTTATATATTTGTCAATTTCGTACCTTTACGCCCCTATTTCCGTGCGCATAAGAGCGAGTATTACCGTTCATTAATTCTTTTTCATATATACCGGTTAATCCGTCCTCTATATCATCATGTGCATTTGCGGAGAAATCCCGTAGAAACGTTGTCACATGATTATATATATCTTTATACCGCGTTTCCCACCCAAAAGGCATAATTATCTGCGCGTTAACCATAGCACTATTTGTAATAATCCGGCTTTCTTTGTTTCCACCTTGATAAAAGGCTTCCGTAATTGCGCGTACTTTCTTGGTCACTAACTTTTCAAAACCGGCACCGCCGTTATTACTTTCTATCCATGCCTTTTGCGTCCCATTACGGTTAATCATGGCCGGAATAGTCACAGCCGTTACCTCCGTATTTTCTTGCGTGTATTCCATATCCGTAATGAGAGCGTATAAAATAGGCTCCCATCGCCGGAGCTTTTCATTGAATACCTCGTTTCCGCTCATATATATATCATAACATGCCGAAAATGTGTAATCGTCCCCTTCGTCGGCCACGTCGGTATAATTGCCGGAACGTACATAAGTACCCCAATCTTTTTTTTCTATCCATGTTTTGAATGAATGTTGATATAAGCGACCCTCCGCGCTTCCGGGGTTTCCTTGGTACAAGCACTGAAATTGTACGGGGTCTAAAGCCTTTTGGGCCTCTAATTTTAACCGGCTATGTCTATTTTCCCATAAAGCCTCCCCGGGTTGCCGTGGGTCTATCTCTGTGGGGGCACTCGTTTTCAATGCTTCAAAGTTTATACGTACCCATGCGCCAGGCGGTATATTCGCAACATCTTCCCACGTTTTTATATCTATGACCTTTTCTCCGCTTTTTTCGATTCGGCCTATTAAATCATCTTCATGCCAACGAGTGAAAACGATTAGTTCCTGCGATTCATTATGTAAACGCGTCCTTACTACTGTTGTGTACCATTTCCACGCCGCATTACGAACTATTGGACTATTCCCTTCCGAATAGTCTTTATATACATCGTCCAATATAGAAATATCCACCGTTTTAGAAGTCAAAGAGCCTCCGCGCCCGACAACGCGAAGACTTCCTTTCTTTCCGACCATCTCTATAACATCGCTATTTCGTAAGTACGTGTTAGCCATTGTAACGACATTAGACCCATTTAGAAACGTATTAGGGAATAATTTTCTATATTCCGGCGTATCGATTATCCTTTGAACGTCTCTATTAAAGTCTCTGGCTATTGTTGCCGCATACGAACCGATACATATTTTTTTATTGGGGTCCAATCCTAATATAAAGGCCGGAGTCATTCGGCTTGAGCCTTCGCTGTTATGCGTAGGTACGAAATTACGACCAACTAAATAAATTCCGTCTTCTACCTGAATACAATTACCATACGCTTTATGTTTTATAGGCTCTATGCTTATAATAGACCGTCTTCGTTTTCTACTTTTAATTACTATCCGTTTTCTCGCAACCCTTGTAGGGTATTCGGTAGAGGGGTTGAAGCACAACTTATATACAACTTTTTTGCCTACAACTCCGCTACTTGATACACGAGGGGGGAAACTTGTAATAACGACACTTTCGCCTAAACTCCGCAATATCAAAGCCGACCGGTCTATTATATCCTTATTCGTGTTGCTTATTGTTACACGTCCGTTTTTCTGATATACATACCCGTCCGTATCAATCAATCCGGCAATAACTTGCTTTCTTGTTTCTATGGAATTAAATACAAATTCATCCCCTATATGCTTTTTATTTATATAACCGGTTTCTTTTAATGCCTTATAAAGTTCGCCCGAATAAAAAACGCGCGTTGTTGTTCCTTTAAGCTCATGGAATTTATAAGCACCATTATTAATTATTTCCGTGTCATTATTCCCTATATGAATATACCCTTTTTTTATGCACCCATCCCCAAGCCATGCGCCAAATAAGTACGGGTCTATTCCGGTTTCCCTATCATTGAATTTTACACACACATTAGCATCAACTTGGTATTTATAGCGTGAACCTCTCTTCCCGTCTCCCTTATATAACTTTCCTTCCTGATATATTTGTTTTGTTTCTACTTTTTCCCATTTATGTTTTTTTCGATTATATACTACCCATTCATGATTACCGTGGCATTCTATTTTAGAGCCATCAGAAAACAAAACCACATATTCGGGTTTAGCTTTAGGCGACACCCATAAAACCTTTTTAGGCATGCCGTCCCTTCCTAATACATAATCTCCTACTTTTAAATCCCCATGCTTAACAAACCCATTAGGGGTAGGAACTTCCTCATTATCAGACAAAAGCTTGCCATGCTGAGGGGGTGCCTGCACTATCATTTTGCGTATTAACCCGTGCGCAAACATATCCAACAACGTATAATATACTACGTGGAAAGGCTCTAATACTAAATCCGGCTTCATGTATCTTGCAAAGTTAATTAGACGCTTTCGACCGGCCTCTAATACAAAAAGCTCTGAATTGTCTTTTATTGCAGAATACATCTTTAATAATTCGTCCTTTTTCATTTCTTGTAATACCTCCCTTTCTTTGTGGTATGTTCCCAAACAGCGGCATAACTAACCCCCATTTCTATGGCCTGCTCCTTAATCGACATTTTGCTATATTTGGGGTTATGATACTCTTTAGGGTCTATTTGTTTTCTCATAAGCCCCAATGATTTTGCCTTCTGATATATTCCGCGCTTGGTATGACGGGGTATTTTCTTTGAAATCTCATCTATTGTGCTGACTCCGTACTCATCCCGTAGTATTTGCACCTCTATTCTATGCCATGTTTCATGCGTCACGGCCTTTTTTACCTTTATTTGTTCCATAATTTCATAATATTAAATATTTTTCTTTCGGCTGATTTATAATTACTTAGTCTCACATAGCTCCGCGGGCGGATAAAAACCGTTTGTTAAATCTTTTTTAGGCTCAAATCGGTAACAAGCACGTTCACTTCTAACCATATATTCATTTGTGAAATGACATCTTACACAAATCGGCCGGCCTAATAAGTCATAATGTCTATGGTTATCAGTAATCCACTGCCCGAAACGGCATTCTCCGCAATGATACGCCTTCTTATTCTCCGTCTTCTTCTGTTTCCTTATCGCCATTCTTTTCTATCATTAAACGTTCATATTCCGCGTTTTGTAATTTGTCGGCTATGACAAATAACATATCATTCGGTATTACTGAAATATCATATTTCGGACCACTTGAATCTACCGATACGTTGACATTCGGCATGTCTACCTTTACCGGAGCATCCAATCCCAACAATTTAGCGCGTCTTTGTTGAACGGACAAAACCAAATCTAAGTAACGCGGATTTCCGGCAAAGGTTTCACTTCTCTCCTTTTTTAGTCCTGATTGCCGTATCTTACTAACTATGCGCTTTTTAGACCTTTCCCACGCGTCCCATAATTCGGCCTCTATTTTATCAAGCTTAGAAAGCTCTTTTGTTATATATAGGTCTATGTTTTCTTCATGCTCACGTTTCCAATTAATCAAAAGCTGCTTTAAATCCTTGTACACTCGCATAGGAGGGACAATAGCGTAATCTAATCCCATTTTTGCGTTGCGCTGGTTTAATAAATCGGATATTTGTCTATATGAATAGCCCCTCAAAAACAAGTCAGTACAAAATACTAAATCATTCTCGCGTTGTTCGGGGGTACGTCTATACCCATGCCTTAACCGTCTTAGTGGTTTATCTGTTATTTCTGTCATGATGTGTATTTTGTTTTATCCAATATGTAGTTTTCTTGTCCTTTCTACTAAACGTATCACAGTGAAGGCTAATCGTTGGGCAGTCCTCTGCGGAAATCACACAAACACAGCATCTTTTGCCCATTCGTTTCAACTCCTGTGAGCATTGCACGCATTTTATTACGTCCCCTTTATAAATGGCACGTTCGCCTACCCTATACTCCTTCCTTGCATCAAACTTTTCCGGCCTGCTTATTCTCATGGTCTAATACACTTTTCATAATATCATAATACCCTTTTTTATCTAAGAAAATACGTTGAGGATACGGTATTATTTCCCCCTCCATAAAGGGTATATTATCTATGCCTAATTGCCCCTTTACAGGCACTTCTATAACTTTACGGGGGTTACGCATCATCCAACCGTAACCGGACTTTATTTCCGCTCGTTTTTTTATTGGAATACGTGTACATAACCAATCGTCCTCCGTGAAATCCTCAATCCGTTTAACGTCATACAGTTCTACCAAACCCAAAGCCGCACCACTTATCAAATAAGGATATACAGGTTTTGCCGAAGAACATATAAGAAGGTCTCCTCTATAATGTGTGTTACGGCTTCTAACCTCAATACTTTTAATGCCATAATTTACTCCGTCTTCCTGGTAGGCAACCGTTACGAGGTCATTTGCATACGGTTGTTTTACTGTTAACGCCTTATATATATCATAGGATTCATACTCTGCCATAATAAACCTCCTTTCTTAGAATGGTAAATCGTCATTTGGGTTATTATGCCCGTTACTTGGTGCCATTTCCGGCTCCGGTGTAGGTGGCTTATTTTCGTCTCCCTTGGGGGTTAATAATTCCATGCTATAACCATACACCTCCGTAATATATCGGGTTATTCCTTGCGCGTCCTGATAGCTGCGTGTCCTTAACTCGCCTTCTATATACACTTTGGTGCCTTTGTTTATATAGTTATTCGCTACATCGGCCAACCCATTTTGTAATACGATATTATGCCATTCGGTTTTATCAGGTATTACCGTTCCGTCTTTCGCGGTATATCCTTTCTTTGTTGTTGCAATACTGAACTGCGCAACCCTACCGCCGTTCTCAAACTGTTTGTAATCCGGCTTCCTTCCGGAATTACCTATTAACATAACCTTATTTAAACTCATAACACAGCAGATATTATAGCATACATGAGGCTATAAACAGCCCATATATATGCGGCAATAGTAAATACACAAAATCCAATAAACGTAACCTTATACGCTGTTCTCGTTTTAATCTTCATATCATTTAAATTTTATACAGTCAAACAAATACTCTTTTTTCATATCAGACCATCCTGCGTTGTCATTTAACGCCCTACGGTCAGCATCATACACGAACTCACATATAAACCCTCCGGTTTCGATGGGTTTTATTATGCGGACCAATTTACCCACAATTAAAAAACGCTGTTTGTAGTAGCTACTATTTTCACTTATAAAAGCTATCCGGCGAACCGCATTTAATTCAGGCTGTTTTTTGATTTCCGGCCTTTTTTCCTTTTGGTGGTATGTTTGTACCCTATTAAAGTCGCGACGCATAGAATCGCGTGAAATAGCCCTAAAATCCGTTTCTCTTTTTTTAAGTCTCATTTATACAAAGATAGATATTCTTTTTTCATTAAATCGATTAGCATACAGTTTCCCGGATATATTCGCATTCTTTCACGGTCGCCGTTTTCCCACCGGCTATGAGCCTCAAAACACAGTATATTTATATTTCGTGGGTCTGTTGCCATTTCAGGATACGCGCCACGGGTTAATATGTGCGAACAATATACGGCAGAATAATTATATAACGGCCTTAATGTCTCTTCGCAATAATGCGGTTTATTCGCCCAAATCCAACGGAAAAACTTTTCATTTGCTTTCATCGTATCAATAACGCCACGCCCGAAAAGCTCATTTTGTATCTCTATGCGTAACCTTATATCCATTTTGAAATGTTTGTAATCTAAGAGAGGCTTAAAGCCCCTCTTAGTTGCGTAGTCATATTCTTCGCGGTCTCTAATCTGAATCATTTTTAATAATCTTCTTCTGTATCGTCGTCCTCTTCTTCCGGCTCTGTGTCGTCCGCCTGATATGTTTCAGCGTAGGCCTCCGGAGTTGGCTCTCCGTCCTCGCCAAACAATGATAATTGCGCCCGTTTCCCTTTAAACAGGAACAAATAAACTTCGCTTTCGATTTCGGAAAGAATATCTTCCAATTCTTCTTCGAACCCGAAACTAACAGAGCTTAATTTAATGCGTGGACTATTAATGGCCGTTTTCATGTTATTAGAGACGGTATATAACCCCGTAAGAATAACACCTACATTATCATCCTGCCCACTCAAGGACACGCCGCGAACCTCTATATTTTTAAGAACCTCATCGGCATAACCACGCGCAAAATCCTGCTGTTTTTTGTTAGCCTTGAAATCCGTAGATTCAATAACCGACAAGAACGACGTAATATTAAATATACGTCCCATAATAGGCCGCAAGCGTTCAAAGCATTTGCGCATATCGGGATGTATATCTTTTGCGCTCTCTACATGATACTTATTAGTGTAGCTTTCATTTCCGGAGACTTCTGTCACCTCATAATGTACATCTAATCCTCCATCTTTTACTAATTTTACCTTTGACAAAACAAAGGATTTCTCATTCGGAATTAACATCACATTTTCTGCCATAATGTTTTTTTTAAAAATTAAAAATCATTTTCGCCTAATAAGGCTTTAACGTTTGTACTTGTATCATCAACCACCTCCGGCACACTATTTATCGGCGTTAATACTGGCGAGGGGTCATTAAATTCTATTGAACGTTTTACCTTCTTTGTTTTCTTTGTTGGTTTCGTTTCTTTTTCAAATTTGACCTTTAACTGCTCCGGCTCGTATTCCTTTGGCTTCAACTCGATAACGCCTTTATCTACCAATACAGGCACACAACGAACTAACGCCCTTACATCATCTAAAGCATTATGCGCCTGGAAGTGCTCGCCGGGGAATAACTTTTCATAAAGTTCAGATAGTTTCGGGAATTTCCCCGGCTTGCCGTTTTCTTTTAATTCTCCTACAAACTTAATGGTTTTCATCATAGTATCAATGCGTTTCCCCTTGAAAAGTGCATCTTCTACGTTTTTACTCTCATAATACTCCTTTCCCATTAAACGGAGAATCATGGCTTTTATTATAGACGTATCAAAGTATATGTTATGACCTATCAGCAAACGAGCCTTTAAACAGTCCTCTATAAATTCGCCTATAATATCTGCGAACCTTACGCCATTCTCTAAAGCTTTTAGCTGAGTAATACCATGTATTGCGATTGATTCTTCCGGAATACTCCAAAATTCAGGATATATAATAAAGCTTCTTTCTTTGCCATTAATTACCCATGCAATTTGCACAATATTAGGGAATGTTTCAAAATCTTCATCCCATTTAGCTCCCTTAGAGGGAATGCCAGTAGTTTCTACATCATAGAAACAAATATTATCTAATACGTTCTTATTCATAAAATAACTCCTTTTGTTGTTCTATATTAATTGTCTTTTTTACATATTCTGCATGCGCCACCCACACACAGCCACATTTAAGGCATTTCAACCGGCTAAACCCGTGGGGCGTATATTTATATCGTATAATACGCCAACTTTTTAACGGGTAACATTTACGGCTTTTATGGCATTTACAAAACATTCTTTCTTATTATTATTGCTCGTGTTTCTATTGGTGTGCCGCTGCAATTAAACTCACCTTGTGGTATGTTGAATACTTCACCATTCACAGAAGAAATCCATGCGCGGAAATCTTCGCATTTCTTTTCATCTGAAAATTCCCAATGCTTACTTGTAATGGCAGCCAACGTACCGCCTTCTTTAAGAAACTCGTACATCATACGCACATGGTCTATGTCCTGATTGTGTGAAAATGGCGGGTTCGCTATTATTTTAGAATATGTTGAATGTTCCCCCTTCGTGAAATCATCGCCTAAAATCCTTACGTTTTCCATCTTTTGCAGGAACTCCTTGTTTTCAGGCATCAACTCGTAACAATCAACAATGACGGACGGATTAGAGCGGTGTATGGATTTTATTAGACCTCCACGCCCTGCGCTTGGTTCCAACACGCTATCCTCATCGGAAATTCCACCGGACATCATGACTAACCAGTCCGCCACACTGGGCGGAGTCTCGAAAAATTGAAAATCCTGTTGCAAATTGCACCGTTTCCCATCGTGTAGTATCGAGAATACGCGTTCAGCATTGAACGGGAAAACAAATCCTTGTACCTTTCCCCCTCTCCAACTTCCCCCAGCTTCCTCAATCCATTTCTTTGCCTCTGCGTACGAATTCTTATTGAATTTGATTCTTGGAAGCTTTAATATGTTGTTTTCAAGCGTGCAATGTTTTAAAATGTCCTCTACGCACCATTTATTTCCATCGTCAACTTTTTCACTTTTTTTAGATGCGATTACATTCGGAGCAAGCATGGAGCTTATTTTGCTTACCATCTTATTAGAGGCATCCATAAATACGTTTACACTCCCAATGGCCTGAAGGAGGAACTCGGTATCCACGTGCCCCGTTTCGTCGTAGATATCTACCCCGTCCGACAGTTCCGACAACGAATTCAACATTTCAACGCTACCAGCTAACGCTTCGAGTAAAACTTGCTTTTTGTTCTTCATAACTTTTCTGTAAATAAATTCTTGTTGTGTCCATGTTTGCATGTCCCAATAAGTCGGCGAGCAGCACAATATCATGGTTTTTCTTTAAAAACATTTTTGCAAAGAAATGCCTGAAGGCATGCGGGTGCATCTTTTCTAAAGGAATGCCGCAACTCTTTCCCCATGCCTTCATGTCTGAAGAAAGCCCCCGTGAGGAAATCTTTCCGTATTTTCCCATTGCCAAAATCCCGGTTTTCCCTGTCTCCTTGACGTACGCCTTGGCTTCTTTCCGCAATTGGTCCTGGAAGAAAAAGCGGCGGTACTTGTTTCCTTTGCCTTTTAACGTCACCTCGCCGGAGGTGATGTCCTCCCATGTGAACTGCATGAATTCGGACAGGCGTGCCCCGGTTGTCCCAAGCACCTTGATGAAGAAATAATAATCCTTGTTTTTCTTTGTTTTGAGATATTCCAAGAGGCGGTTGTATTCTTCTTCCGTAGGTATGTTGTTGGTTTCCAGTTTGCGTTGCTGTTTCGGGCGTTTCAGTTCAAAAGGTTTCTTTTTCCATTTTGCGAATTTTTCAAGGGCCAAAATCCTCAGCCTGATTGTCTGCGGTGAAAGGGCTTGCTCTTCAAGCGTACTGACATACATCTTGGCATTAGACATGTTCACCTCATTGGCGTACTCAAAAAATTTTTTCAGGGAAAAATAATACATGTTGAGCGTATGGGGCGAATAATCGAAATTTTCGTCAAGCCATGCCATGAACCCATTTAATTGTTCTTTGTTTTTATCCGAGACAACACTGAGTTTCTCCAATGTTTTCACTTTTGACTTTTTCTTCCTTTTGTAACCCTTTCCGCAAAAATTGAGGAAATCACATATTGCCGTCCCACATGAGTAATCATTGGCCATTTCAAGGGAATGTTCCCGTTTAAATGCCATAAAGCCACGCCTGTCCACACTGCTTGCACTTTCAAGGAAACCTAATACATGCTTTGCGTAGCGTGCCTTAGTAGCGTAGAAACGGTCTGTCTCATTTAAATAGTACATGTAATCGATAAACAACTGTTGCCTTATTCCATCCATTTTCATTTATATTATTGTCGTTTGTTCGTATTGCTTGTTAGTGGAATTATACATATAGTCCAAATAGTTATTAAAAATATTCTGTTTGTCCATATAATTAAATTACTTAAATTGTTTTAGGGTCCTCTATATATATACTAAAATCTTCCGCAGCAATTTGCTTTAATGTTTCTATATGCTCAACGAGTTCTGCATTACTTAGTTCCGCAACCGACTTTATCCGTGTATTGTACTTACCTGTATCTAAGTCTGCATTTTGTTCGTACATGATAGGGGACATTTCACGCAATCTTTTCTCCGTTTGTTCATCGGTTAAACGCTCGCCATTTTCCCAAAACGCCGACTTAAAAGAAGGGACTACACAATTAAAATAATACCCCTTTAAGGCGGCGGAGCTGCCTTTTGATGCTATGTGGAAATTTGCAATAACTCTGCACCCCTTATGTAAGGCAAAGAAACTGTTTATTTCATCCATATACATTAAAAGACGGCCTTTATTATTTATTGTCCCCGTCAGACTGAAACTCTTTTTTTTCATTCTCTAAAAGTATTTTCATCGCTTTATTAAATGCCTCTCCGCCTACACTAAGAATAAATGTTCGGACTGTTTTAGGGTAGTTTGAAGTTTTATTCATAGTCTGTTCGTAGACCTCTATAAATTTTGTCTTATTCCAAACGCCATCATTTTTGAGCCTATCAATAGGATGCGAACGTAACCGGCCACCTTTAAACCCTATCGCGTCTTTCCTGATATAGTCCAATTCAGATAATAAACGTCCTAATTCATTCTTAAATACAACGGTTTGGTGTACATCGCTTATCGTCATTTCTTTTACTTTCATCTTATTTTCAATTCATTATTCATTTTCCGTATATTCTTCTATTATTAACTCATCCTGTCCGCGTTTAACCTCTTCGATGAATCCCTGGAACCCGTTCTCCTTTGCGATATTTATAATAGCCTGTAATCTGTTTTGCCCCAAACTTTCACCGCGTGCAATCCGGAATACCTTAACCGTTGGGTTACTTGCTATAATCAATTTGGCCGCTACTTCCATTATTTGACTATCTGACACCTTACCGGCAATAAATGGCACGCCGTTTAACTCTAAACCTTCGTTAGTAAATGATAGGCCGGAAATAGGAAGTTTAGAATCTGATATTAAATTCTCTCGTTCTGAAGCTAATTTCTCTAATCTCTTTTCCATTGCATCAACATCCTTCGCAACGGAATCGCGTAGCCTTACCTTCTCTTTGTATTCGGATACGATACGACACTTTTTATTATATTCTTCTGCCGCCTTTAGACGTTCTGCGGTATCCAATTTTTCGGGATTGTCTTTTTCGTATTCTTCTAACCATTTATCAGCATTCGCCTTACGTCTTTCTAAATCGGCCCTTTCTTCCTCTATACTTTTTAACTGATTCGCTTTGTCGGTTTCTACTTGTTTAGAATCCTCTGTTAACATGTCTTGCGCTTCCTTATACGCTTTCTCTGCTAAAGCCAATTTTTCCTCATACGCTTTACGAGCTTCTATTAAACGAGATTTTATATTTCCTATCTTGTTTAAATAATCCTCATCTACTTGCTTTATCCGTTCGGGGATAGCCGATAATTGTATTATACGCTGTTCACGACTGGCGCGTACTGTCTTAGCCTTTTCTATTAATTGCGCAGCGACTTGTTGCTCCTGCATCAATGTGGTTATATCTTTCGGAACTGTGAATTTTTCCACATCGCCGGACGATAAATTATTTTCGGCCTCTGCACATAACACATTATATTGCTTTAATTCACGATTTGAAAACAAACGTTTGTCTTTCAAATCTATTACCTCGGAATCAATTTCGGCTATTCTTTTACGCACTTTTTCCGGTAATAAGGACTTAACAACTTCTATTTGTTTCCGTCTTCCTTCTGCCGTTTCTGACCATCTCGAAAACTCTACTGCATCAAAATCGGTATAACCTAATATTTTCTGTAACATGCTTACATTATCAGAACGCCTGCCACTACTCTTTTGAGTTATTGAAAGCGTTCCGCGTGGATTAGATTTAGTATAACGTAATTCAACCTTATACTCCTCGCCATCATCTCCGATAACCATTCGCGCAAAACCTTTATTTTCGCCATTCTTTAATACGGCATCTCGCGCTCCAGTAAGCAAAGCTCCAATCGCTTTTAAAACAGTACTTTTGCCTAACTCATTATCTCCGGTAATAAAATAGACATTACCTTCAAAATCGGCGTTAAACTTGCTAATAACTTGAAAATTTACAAGTTCTAATCTTTTAATTATCATACTCTCTTTTTTGTTTTAATACTAAGAATCCGCTTAGACGGTTGTTGAACTTTCAATAATGCAAAGATATAATTTATATTTTAAATGCGCAAACTTTTTTTTAGAAATTAAGATGTAATTAAAATAACTCCTTTTGCACTTTTTCCGGAATATTTTCTAAAACCCAATTTAATTTATTCTGTAACATATACCGGCCAAAGTGCATAATCAAAACGGCATCAGCATTCCACAAAGTAGGCGTTATATTCGGATATAATCTACAGGCTATTTCTTTATATCTCCGTTTCCGGTCTGCTTTTTCTTCATGAAACCCTTTTTTAATGATTCTAATTTTTAATTCACTTTGCCATTTTATCGGATGCACCATAACAAAAGGGATTCCGCACAATTCTATTAATATTTTTAGTTTCTCGTATTGTGCTAACATCTTTTGTATCCTATATAGTTTTCCCAAATTCAAACTATCTTCCGTTTGTTGTACGACATCGTCCGGCCTAACGTTTAATTTTTCAAGAAATATAATAGGGCAGCAAATACTCTTTATATAGCGCAAATAATCCGTCAAATCTGACAACTCTTTAGGCATCTTTAAAACATCAACCTTTTGCCCATAAACACGATACACCGCGATTCCACCATTAGCTCCGGGGTCTATCCCTATAATACAATCCACTTTCATACGTTTATATATTTATCTATCTGTATTTCATTCTTTACCATATAATCGAAGGCCTTCTTTATAGCTTTCAAACGGGCTATATTATGCGCTATCACCGTCAAATCATCAGCCTTTAAGCCTTTCTTCTGTACGTTCAACGCGGTATATTTATTAATCAGACCAATAGAAACACGCCGCATATATTCATGATAGGCAGAAATTTCTTCCTTTTCCGTAACCTTAACGCCATCGGCAAAACCGCAACGATGCAACCAATCAAAACAAAGTCTTTCGCCAACTAATGACATTCTTAGACGACCAGTGTATTTATATTCCAAGAAATAAGCCCTATTCTTGTTTCGTGTAATCTGAATTTCTTTAATTGGGTCTATGATTGGAATTTCTTTTCGTTTTGCAATCTTATAAATCCTCTCAAAAGTTACATTTTGTCTTTTTATAAATGCGTTCAATACTTTGCCGAAATAATTCGCGTTAAATTGTTGATAGTGTCCACTATCCGCATTACCGGAACTGTTTCGCGGCAGATAATCATTCAACTCCCCAACGGATAAAAGTTCAAACGCAGTCATAACGTCAGATAGTGTAAGATATGAGTAATACTTCATGAGCATGGATAAAATGCGCGACTGTATATATTGCCAATCTGTTTCACTTTTTGGTATTACATACCCTACATCAATAGCAATCAACTTAAATATACGCGAAAAATTAGCGACTAAAACTTCCTGCGGCGTGCCTTTTATCTGTCTTTTGGTTGACGCTTTAAATATCTGATAGTCTATATCTGACAAATCTTCCCTTTTTATTTCTTTGAATAGTTCGCGACGCTTTATAATCGCTAAGGGTTGATGCTCTTTATATAATTCTATCTCTTTCATACTTATTCAAAATCTTCATTTAACACACCTAACAAATCGCCGTAAGATAGTCCGCTATTTCCAAGTATCACGCTTTTTTCCTCGCCTGAATCGGAAGTATATTTTATCTGGCCTCGCCTATAATCAGCCCTGATAATGTTTCGTGTTTGCGCTATCCAGTCTTTTTGCATACGTCCTTTGCTCGCGCTCCAATCTTTTACGACGTTGTAATAATACACTAAATCGACTTTCTCAAATTCCGGCGTATTGAAACACTCGCGGAATAATTCAAAATCAAAGAAACGGCTTTTTTCAAAAAGACATTTATTCTTTTCCGACGTTCCGCGTATTTTTTCTCCTTCCTCTTTTTGTGGTGTATCGCCAACGAAAGCAAAAAAGCCATTTTTTGCGTTATTTGATTTATTGTTATTATAGTCATTGTTACTAATAGTATACTTATATAAGGCGCGGACCGTTTTCGGTCCACTTTCGGACCGTTTTCGGTCCACTTTTAGACCGTTTTCGGTCTCTTCGGACCGTTTTCGGTCTAAATCCTGACCGTTTTCGGTCTCTTCGGACCGTTTTCGGTCTAAATCCTGACCGTTTTCGGTCTCTTCGGACCGTTTTCGGTCTAAATCCTGACCGTTTTCGGGTTCTAATTTCCCATAGAGCCTGCATTTATCCGTAAATGCAATAACCTTTTTATTTCCTAACTTGCTAAGAATGAAATACCCCTTATCCGCAAGGGCTTTTAGGTTTTTCTGAACGCGTTTAGCACATCCAAATACTAAAGGGAAATCTTCTGATACTTTTTTCTCCGAATACCAGTAATATGTAACACCATCAATACAATAACTATTGCACCAACGAGGGAAAGTAAATACAACCGCCATACATGCGGCTTCCGTTAATGTCAAATCTTTCCTACATGCAAAATTTTGGTCTATTAATAAGCTATATTCCATATAATAAAAAAAAATGCAGGGCTTTCGGCGTCCACTCCTACTCACCCGCATTTAATATTTTTCATCTAACGCTATAATGTGGACGGTTTATAACGCCTTTTCTTTTGCAAAGATACTATTTTTATTTTATCGTCCAAAAACTTCATTAAACTTTTCATCTAAAGTAGAAAGTATTCGCATCCGTATAGATGGGTCTATACAACAGTCCATAGAATAAAAACGAGATATTAAAGCCTTACGGGAACCGCAAAAACATCCACAAGTATAAAACGGCTCTATATTGGGATAATTATGTTTATACCATATATGACTTGTCCCGTTTGTTGCTACGTATGTTTTGGTAACTATAAATTTATACTTTATAGGCTCATCCGCATTCGGGTTACCTTCCGCGCTACGTCTCACGCTCCAATCTGAATCCTTTGCCAATTCGGCCAACACGGCACCGGATGTATTCGGGTTACCTGCCGCGCTACGTCTCACGCTCCAATCTGAATCCTTTGCCAATTCGGCCAACACGGC
>OBDJ01000179.1_pt1 | contig 41462 bp, 49 predicted proteins | sample 1518041 | NCBI WGS metagenome assembly OBDJ01 (sample SAMN01760916, study PRJEB22395) | human gut metagenome
TTCCGATCTTTTTTTAATTTTATCTGAAGAATTGCTTCCAAATCTTCTTCACTCTTACCGTTGAGGGTGTATTTTTGAGGATAAGTGAAAACATCAATAATATCCATATCTAAGTTCGTTGCAAAATTTGAAAGTTGCCATAAACTTAGTTGAACTTCCCCCCCCAGTATTTTGCTAAATTGAGATGGTGATGTTCCTGCAAATTCGGCTGCGACAATTTGGGTTAACCCCCTATCTGCAATGATTTTACGTATCTTTTCAATCACTGGATGTATCGGTGTTTCATTCTTCTTTTTCATAGTTTAAAGTTATGAATTGGTTATCAATAAGTTATCTTCTTTTATGAAATAAAATTTCATAATATTCAATTATTGATTTCATATTTTGAAATATCATTTCTATGTTTGCACTGCGTTAATAAATTCGCGCGACTAAGTTGGGGAAACGAAATGCAAAATCAATAGAAAACTTTAATTATTTATCAATTATGGTATTTACAGACTATATGAAGAGCCTGCCTAATCAGCAGCAAGAAACTATTAAGAAATTGGCCGAATTGACTTATTCTACTCCGGCGGCAGTGTATCGTTGGATTAATGGAGAGAACAATCCTCCACTTATTAAGCAGAAAGTTATCGCCGAATATCTCGGCAAGAGTGTAGAAGAATTATTTCCAACAACTAAAAGCTATTAAGATTATGGAACAAAATATTACCATAACGCCCGAAATCAAAGACATGGTCTCTGTACAAGGAATGAATCCGATTCCAAAAGAATTCAATTACTTAATAAATGATATAAAGAGAGCAATACGCAGTGGAAAAAAAAGATATTTGGTAAGTAGCAGACATTTAAAACCTGAATATGAAAGAGCTTTGTTAGATGTTGGGTATAAAATTAGAAAAGGACGTGTAGCAACTCAAATTATATGGTAGCATTTATCTCCAATATTGAATTCTACAACACCCCTGAAGGTGATGTGATGATGAAAGAGTTCGGGCAGCCGGCTGTTGTTCTCAAGGAGGCTGACCGCCCGACTATCGAACACATGCTTACTGTCATCAGAGACAGATATCCGAAAGCACATGCTCGGCTGATGCAGCTCTACTCCAGCAGCACGATGAACCGGTGGCATTATGAATTCCGGGTAGTTCATCGTTTCATCCGATGCAATTTCGGAGAGTATGACCAGTACAATCTTGACATTAACAAGGATGGACAGTTTGTATTCGAGGAGGTCAAATGCCCATTACGGGGTGAATGTGAACATGAAGGGGTGATATGCAGACCGGAGCTTGATACAGCACTGACCGATCGCGAGATGGATGTATTCCGGCTCATTGCCTCCAGCTGCCAAACTGATGAAATTGCGGCAGAGCTACATATCTCGCCTTGTACGGTTAACCGCCATCGGGAGAATATCAAGGCAAAAATCAAGGTTCGTAATGTGGGTGAGATGATTTCCTACTGGCATCGGAATCAAATGAAATAAGCCCACCGTGAGGTGTGCCATCTGTGTTTAATGTGTATTCTATGGCTGTGGCGGTCTGCGAAGATAGTCCGGCCCCTCATACTACATTCAAATGGTAGCGGTATACTTAAGATTTGCCGCGACTGGGGTTCGATTCCCCTATATGAGACGATGATTTACTAACTTAATAAACAGAATACATGAATAACAACAAAGGTTTTTCCTCCATTTCCACTCCTGACGGACAGTTCAGGATGTGGATTCCACGTCCGACGGCTTCGGGCAGAGTAATATGCAACTGTGGATTTGCACTCAAGAGTCATCTTCCTTTCGTCGATGCCGTTGATGCGCTGGACTACCTGCAGGTAGATGAAGTTCGGCAGATAGACCAGGACTTTAGTATCCTTGCTATTTCATTTCTTAATGCGCCGCATGAGTGTATGCTGAAGATGATAGAAGATATCCCCGAACTTATGGAGCAATACTTGGTAAATACATAAAATCTGAATGCTATGAGATACTTTATAGATAACATCAAGACTTATGCCAATGTCAACAAAAAAGGCAGGGCATTACAGATATACGTGCAACAGTTTGACCGACATCTGATTGCTGACGAATGTTCTTTGGATGCACTGAAGTGTGACATCGAGCACCAGATTAAGGTTATGAATGAGAAATACCCACGCAGCCGTCCGGTTCGGCTCGAGGTATATGAGAATGCCAAGGGTGGACAGTGGACTATTCTTGTGGAGCATGACAGCGACAGCATTGTCTGCATCATATCCTATGAAAAGGTGATGGGCTATTATACCTTGGCAGATAAGATAGATCAATTTGCAAAAATAGGACAGTGATGAGTAATGTGATTGTTTTTTTGTGGATATCACTAATTGTGATAGTGGCAGTCTTGATACTATGTGTCTGGGCAATGCGGAAAGCATCCGGATCTTACCGAATTCTCTTTCTCTTTGATATTATCGTCTTGATGATAAATATTGGGATAATAGGATTTGCAATTGGGTGTCTATCTAATATGCGGTAATATGAGAGATTTGAAAATGACAGATTTCCCGACATATCCTTGGGAGACCCTTGACGTGTATCAGGACAACAGTTACTGTTACAATATCCGCCCTGGCCAACATGTCGTTGGAGATTTATTCGACAGTTCCAGAACGAAGCTGGTATCATACAACAGAAAATCACATGTGCAGATAATCTGTGTATGCGACCCCTACAAGCCGCCTTTCTATGCGCGTGAATGTATGTATGGTGTATATTCGGCGTGGAAAGAAATCGGAGAGGACATCTTTAACCTGGAGCTGATGGGGTATTCTACCAAGCAACAATTCCCACCCCTATGTACATCACACCATTATTTTTGAATATTATGGAAAATGAATCATTTGAAAGGGCCAAAGCCATTAAGGAAGAAATTGAAAAGTGTAATTCTCTTCTTGAGTCAATTCTAAAAAGCAGCAGGGAATGCTGTGTGTATCGCGATGCCGATAGGGGTACTCGTGATCTTGTTGTTATCCCCCTTCCCAAGTATTGTACCCAGTACATTATTGATGGACTTTACGTGAGAAAGTGCCGGATGGAGCAGGAATTTAAAGAGTTATAACAATCTAATAATAAGAATCATGGTAACCAAAACAACATTCAAAAAGAAATTTCCGGACGTTAAGGTGCAGAAGCTGCAGACCAGCGTTGTCTTCAGCAGGCAGCAGGTAGAAGAAACCGTATTGAAGATGTGCGATTCTCTCGATGTCGGACTGCTTTATTACAATTATGCAAACAGATGGATAACCGTTTATACCTCCGAGAAAATGAAAAAGGCACTGGACTCAATGAAACCGGGTTCTGAGGTATTTCACGAACATTATGGTGTCTATGGTAAAGTGATAAGCGATAAGCCATTTGTCATTTGTGGAGAATTGTGTATCAGGGTTGACTTCGGGGGAATGCCTGGAAGTGGAGCATATAGTTGTGTCTGTTTTGTAATGTAATCGAATAAATATGAATATAGAACAATGGATTGGGGAGGGATTAGCTGTGCGCTTGTTTGTGCAATACCTATAGTGGCCATTATCTGTGATACTGTAAAAAAAGTATTTGAAATGAAATATAAAAAAGAAGATGAGAACTAAGTTGATAAAGAAGCATAATCCGCAATCTTTTTTGGATGATTTGAAAAGGGTACGGGAAGTTATGGTTTACGCAGAGTGCACCAACTCTTATTATCAAATCTTAAAAAAAGACTTACTGAGAGATGCTGAAAGGAAAACAATCACATACTATATAACGGATACTATATTCATTATAAAAAGGAATGTGATGGTAGTCATTTAACAAGTAACTAATAGGAAAGGAGTAAAAATGGCAAGAACAATTTATGAAAACATTGGTGTTGAATTCGTTTTGGAAGAAATAGACGAATATGAAGCAAAAATCAAGGTTAATGACAAAACTCTGATTTATATATCCAGAGAACAAGAGGCTGAATTTGAGGAAGAACTTAAAAAGTTATTCGACAAATATAGAATTTAATTTATAATTAAATAAGGTATGAGTAAAGAAGTAAAAGAAATAGTACGTGTTGGCTTTGCCAAACATATAGCACTATTGGGCTATACAAAATCAGAGAACATTATGTTCCCGTCCAGTGCTCAAATGCAAATATACGATACCGAAGATGAACCATTCGAAGATTGTACAGAAGCGTATGTGGACTTCTTTACAGAAGAACAGGTCGATAATTTGATAGAAGCATTGAAACGAGTAAAGGAATCATTCAAAACAAAGCAGAAATGAATCAAAATGAAATATTAACAGAAATAGTCACTCTTTTGAATAAGTTCGAGGGCTGTAATTGCGATTATCAAGAACTATTAGAAGATGTCGTTGCAGAATGCGAAGCTCGCATTGTTGGATTAGAACGTGATAAGAATTAAACTATAAACAAAGAAAAATGGAACTAAACGACCAAGTTAAAGTCACATTAACGGCATATGGGGCTTCCGTTCTTAATGAAGATAATAAGCAGTGGAAGAAACGATATCCAAACGTATTTTCCTCGGAGAAAGTAGACTATAAAGAAGGAGACGTTTACGAAAACCAACTTTGGTGTATACTGGGAAGATTCCCTGATAGCTTTCAGGCTGGACACCAATTACCATTCACTGATTTAGTAAAAGCAGAGAAATAAAATGATTCAAAATTAAGTAGAAATGAATAAGAAAGAAGTAATTAAAATGGCGGAGAAATATTCAAGTAGGACTATTTCTCAAGTAGATTATATGGCTGGCTTTCAGGCTGCTTGCAATATTGTCAGAGAAAAAATTAAAACTTGTCATAACGAAGAGTTCTGTGATGAGATGGAAGAACTTGCACAGGTTGCATATATGGATTTATCTTTCGATGATTAACGTAAATCAAATCAGTAATGAATAAAAAAGAAATATCAATGAAAAAAGGTCAGAAAGTACGCATTCTGCGTACCAATCAAGTAGCGACAATCGTCGAAGTGGAGTTAATTCGTAAAGGTGGCAAGGTACATCGGTACTGCCATCTGAAGACAGATAACAAGCCGGACTTGTGGTTAGACTCTTCAGAACTTGGCAGCGTGGTGGAGGAAGTGAAGGTCTCGGTAGTTGATGACTGGAACCGGGAGCTGCACTTGGCTATATGCCATGACTACTCCAAGGATAATATGAAGGTGCAGCTTACCGGCAAGAATCCGGATAATCTGAAGGAAGCTTCCGGACTATATGCGAGACTGATGAACTTGTTCATTGGGAGCCTGAAGGAAACGCGGGAACTGTAGGAGCAGATAACGTCCTTGATGATATGGAAAGCCTATTGAAATATAGAATGGAAAATCTTGATTGGATAGACTGTTTCTTGGAGACGCTTGGCGTCGACGCTTTTCTTGAGTTTGAGACGAGGGTATATAGTGCCCTCGACAAGCTCAAGGTCATGCATTACTATGATATCGGGGGCTCGGTCATACCGGAGCAGCAGGAACTATTTATCAAATTCTGTTGCTGCTATATCACCGGGCACCCTGAATACGAATTCAATGAAGACTATACACAGATATGGAGGAAAGAAAGCTATGAACAATGGAAGATGGCAACCCGATGAGGACAGATACGTCCGGGAAAATGTCAATAAGAAGACATTGGAACAAATGGCGGAGCATTTGGGAAGATCCGCATTGGCTGTACAGTTATATATGCACCGGAAGCATATTGTAGTGGGACAGACAGTCAAGCGGAATCTGGTGCAGGAGATTCTCCGACTGAAATTCCGGCATCCGGAAAATTTCATGCCCAACCGTGCCTTCTACCAGGAGGTAGGCATCAACCAGATGCGCTGGTGGGATATTTTCTATGGCCGAAAAAATATAAACCAAGAAGAATATATCGCGTTGTCGAAGTATTTCGGCATAACACTGGAGGAGGCATTCGCAGCGCGTCAACTTTGCATATTTGAAGAACAATGATGGATGACGAATTAAAACAGAGAATAAAGGATGCCAACGAGATTACGGACGTGATCGGCCAATTTGTATCCCTTCACAAGAGAGGTATCAATTATATAGGGATCTGCCCGTTTCATCCAGACCGACATCCGTCGATGACCGTTAGCCCGTCAAGACAGACATACAAGTGTTTCGTCTGCGGCAAAGGAGGGGATGTCATCCAGTTTGTCCAGGACCATGAGAACATGTCATTCAACGAGGCTGTCACCTGGCTGGCCAATCGTGCGGGAATCCCTCTCCCTGAACGGGTGATGTCCGACGAGGAAACGGCCAGGGTAAAAGAACGTGAAGCGCAGCGTATAGCGATGAAAGGCGCCGCATTCTTTTTCGAGAAGCATCTTCCGGAGGCGCAACTTTATCTGCATGACAGAGGGTTCAGCCTGGATGACAAGGTCTTGAAGGATTTCAGAATTGGATATGCCCCGGCAGGCAACTTGGCTAAAAAGGAGATGCTTGCAGCCGGATTTTCCGAACAGAAGCTGCTTGAGACGGACATCCTGAAGAGAAGCGAGAAGAACTTCACCTTCGACACTTTCAAGGACCGCATCATGTTTCCCTATTTTGATATCAAGGGCAACATAAACGGATATACCGGACGCTGGCTGACCCCGCAGGAAAACACCGGCAAGTACGTCAATACCGGGGACACGCCGTTATTCAAGAAAGGCACTCACCTTTTCGGTCTGTACCAGGCACGTACTGCCATTGCAAGGTATGATTGTGCGTATATAGTCGAAGGTCAGTTCGATGCCATGTCCATGCACAAGTTCGGTGTCTGCAATACCGTTGCCACCAGCGGAACTGCACTGACTCCGGAACAGATACAGCTGCTTGGCCGGTTCACCCATCGCGTGATACTTGTATATGATGCGGATGCAGCCGGGCTGAAAGCGTCACTGGCCAACTGTGAGGCTTTCCTGCGTGCGGGTTTCCAGGTCAGTGCAGTTCCGCTTCCTGAAGGGAAAGATCCTGATAATATTGCCCAGGAGCAGAAACTTGAAACCGGGAAATGGCTTGCAAACCGGGAACAGAATTTCCTTCAATATTTTGCCATCTCCTTACGAGGCAAGAATCCCGGAACCGACCCAAACAGAGAGGAAGAGGCAATGCAACGGCTTTCAACCCTCATATCTGTCATCCCTTCGGAAACGCTTCTTCTCAAGTGCATAGAGATAATGGCCGGGATTTTCGGCTGCAACACGGAAGTCATCCAGCGGAAAGTGAATTCCATCTTGCGGCAGCGGAAGACAGCTTCCATCAAGGAGAAAGACAAGATGGCTCCCGGCATATATGGTATCGATATGATTGCGGAGGCACGTAGCGGGAATGAGCCTTGCATCCTGACATCAGATTATCAGGAGTTCCTCACCTTGTATGGAGATGCTCCCATAGCATACGTCCATGGCATTCCTGGAATGAACGACATACAGCAGTTGCGTCAGGCAAGCCAGATGTTCACCTCTGACAGTGATGGCCTTACCATTGCAAAAGACGGTACGGAATCCGGTTACCTTGCCGGACTATCTGCCATTTTCCGTGCCGGTATTTCCAATATCACCATAGCGGTTGAACGGAATGTGGATAATAATGATGACGAGGAAGAAAGCGATGACGGGGAAAATATGGATGAAGAGACGAACGATATCATCGAGACTTTCAATTTCGCGAAATTCTATGTATTCCTGCACAAATCTTTTTTTAAGACCTATAATGGCGAGCGTGCTCCCTATATAGAACGTTGTGCTGAAATAATCAGCTACGCGGAAGATTCGGTACGCATCATCAACTTTACCTACTTTCAGAATTGCCTGGGGCTGACCAAGCAAGCCTTGAATGAAATACTCAAGCCCTATCTGGCCAAACGCAAATCACGCATGGCCATCAATGCACAACGGACGGACGATGACTATACTGAAGAGAATTATGACCCGGACGAACTTCCCCGTTATGTCCAGGACAATCCGGAATATCTGCAGATGTTCCAGCAATGCAATTACTATCCGAAGTTAAACAAGCAGGGGGAGCCGGTATGCTACCTTTTCAAGAATGAGAAGTCCGGCCATACCATGGTCGGTGACTTCTATATGATTCCACTCTTGCATATTTACTCGGACAACGACGAGGAAAACAAGCGTGTCCTTAGAATAAACCGCCGTTATTACAAGACACCGCTTTACATTGAGGTGAATTCCAAAGTCCTGGCCAAGAAAAGCACTATTGAGGAAAAGCTAATTATGCTGGAAGCAGTCAACTTCACCAATGGTGAAGAGAAACATTGGACTAAAATACGTGAATATATGAGCAGACATTATGTTACTTGCACAGAGGTTTCCACATACGGGAACCAACAAGAAGACGGTTTCTCCCGACGGGAAGACCAACAGTTTTTTGCCTTTGCCAACGGCATCTTCCATGTTGTTGACGGAATACCGAGATTTGATGCGGTGAATGAGCTTGGAGTGGTCACCCACAATGGCAAGAACTATTATCTACCGGCATTCTCCACCATATATGCCGGTTCCGGCAAGCAGTCCGACAAGTATGAACTTATTTCACAGCTTGTCTATAAGGAAATCCCTATAGACAAACGTTGTACTTTCGACGAATGGGCCTCACTGATGGACCGTGTATATAAAATCAATGACAACGGGAAATGGGCCATTCTCTTTGCCATCATGTGCGCTTTCCGAAGCAATATACACTGCATAGACCGTTTGTTTACAGCACCATTCTTTATGGGACCGATGTCATCCGGAAAAACACAGATTGCGATATCCATCCGTTCCCTATTCATATCTCCGAAAATACCAATTTTCAACCTGAACATCGGTACCGATGCAGCCATGTCCACATTGATGAGCACTTTCCGGGATGTTCCGGTTGTCCTTGATGAATACAACAATAAAGATATATCAGATATAAAGTTCCAGGCACTTAAAGGAATAGTATATGATGGTGATGGAAGACAGAAGCGTAAAGGCACATCCGGCAAGGAGATAGAAAACGACAAGGTGTACGCGCCGGTTGTCATTTGCGGCCAGGAAACTCCCCAACGTGATGACAATGCACTCATGTCACGTATTATAGTCTGCGAAGTCCCCAAACCGAAAAACCGGACCAGGGAGGAAGTGGAGCTTTTCAACAAACTCAAGGATATAGAGGATCCGGCCAAAATCGGGTTGTCGAATGTCCTCTTTGAAGTCCTTCAGCTGCGTCCGCTGGTAATGCAGCATTTCCGGGCACTGAAGCAGAAATCCTATGATGAATTGAAGCAGGCGCTGATAAATGCCGGTGAGATTGACCGCCTCATGAAGACTGCATCATTGTTTCTGGCGACATGCAGACTGATTGAGGATTATACAGAGTTGAAATTACCGTTCACCTATGAGGAGTTTTTTAAAATAGCCTGCGATAAAATCAAATTCCAGGTGGAACTGATTTCCAAGACGGATAAACTGGCCACATTCTTCAAGGCTATGGATGTGATGATTGATACCAAGGCAATCAGGGAAGGCAGGGACTTCGCCATTGATACACCGGAACGAATCACCATCAAGCTGCCCGGAGGAGAGAAAAAGGAGGTTCCTATTCCTGCAGGAACCCGCGTGTTATTCCTACGCGTCAGTACCATCTATACGCAGTACGCACGTTCTTCATATAACCAGGAAGACTCAACGCAGTCGACTATCGAGCAGAACCTCCGCTCCCATCCCAGTTATCTGGGCTTTGTCCATGCACGCCGGTTCAATTGGTATGAAGTCGTGGAGGTACCACGCGGCGGTTTCGAGGAAGATACTCCCAATGAAACCGGAATTCCGGTAAAGCTCAACAATGACATGGTGCGTAAAGTTGAGAAGAAGTGTACCAATTCCAGTTGCATAGCTATCAACTACGAAATTTTCAGAGAATTATATAGCATTGATTTGCAACGCGGTTCTGAAGAATCCCGTGTTGACGATAATCCCGACAATGACCCTATCGGAGCAATCGGTGCCCCCCAAGAGTTGAAGTTCTGATGTTACATTTTCCTATATCACAAACCAGACATTTATTCCCGGTGGCCGTCCCATCGGGAATAAATGCTTTTTTATATTCTGATTTACGGACATTTCGTTCGGTTTCATCCTCCTGGTATCTTATGATACTTCCCTACTCCATCCCCCGGACCCCCTGGAATAAAAAGATAAGCAATATAGAGGGAGTTTTGAAAAGAAAATATTTCAAAAGAGGCGTCCAACAGTCCAACAGTCCAACAAGAGAAAGAATTTTAAAATGTAACTCTCTGTTGTATAGTAGTATATATTTTCTATTTAATCATATATATATACTACAATGGCGTTGTCTTGTTGGACGCTGTTGGACGTGTTGGATTGCCGTTTTTCAACCATCCAACTGGCTCCGTCCAACAAAAACGGCAAAAAATGCGGCTTGTTGGACGTGTTGGACGTCCTCCAACAGTATTTTCTTTATAGTAAATTTGTATAACTAAATAATAATCAGTAACTTTAATAATGCTGTTGGACTGTAGGACAGTTGGAAGCAAAAATAAACAAAAATGGTTTCAAAATTTTTTTTTTAAGGAAATGAGCATGATTACGACGAGTATTTCAATTACACCTTACCTTGCTGAATATCTGCGCGGGAAGTACAACAACGGTGCGGATGAGCCTTTCCGTATTCCTGACAATACGGACTTGTACCATGTGATATGGACGCTGATGTCACGGCGCCATCAGAACCAGTCTCCCATAGATGACGGTAATCTGACTATCATACTCCCGGAGAGGCGTATCGGCAAGAATCCGGAAGTGTATAACTATCTGTCCCCACGGGCGGCCAAAATTATAGAAACGGAAATACGCAGGATGTTCAACCGGGAACTTCATACGGCAATGGACGAGAACGACCTGAACGGACATGAGCTGAACAATCTCGATATCGTTCACAATTTCCTATGTGCGTATTGCATAGACAGCATCAGCGAGGATGCGTTGCTGAAGAACTTCTATCGGTGGCGGGAGAACATCCGCAAGCGGAAAAAGCGCCGCGAATACAAAAAGAAGTTAAAAAACAGCTAAAAAATCACCGACTGAACTATGCATTTTGTCCCAAAATGGAGGATAAAATGTCCTATGCGTGGCGAACTTATTGAATTACAAATAAATATCCTAATATGAAAGAACTTTCCATTCAGATTAAAGTCTATCCGGTGACCGGCATGCGCCAGGATGTCTATCGGTTCATGGCCGATGAGTTTGAGTTTACTCCGGTACCGGAATCCTCAGAGGCGGGCCGCTGTTTCAACTGTAATAAAGATATAAACATAAGCCTTCCTCCATCCGGAGTGATGAAAGACTTCCTGGCAGGCAGGTTCTGCATTGTCGAGTTCACTGACACCAGGCACCGGAGTTTCCGGATCGGGGACAAAAAAATACCCGCCATTGTCTCGATATCCCCCAATCTGAATTCGGCGACTCTTAAAATTGAATGCAAAATGCTCAGTTCCCCGCTATTGTAGCGTCCTTCTCCCCTTTCTGCAGGCTGCCTATCTTCGCTGAAAAGATACGCAATGAACAGAACTTATCTACGCCAGCTTCTTACTTTAAATATACACCGGCTTCTTATCACGGCAGAGGGCTTGTCTTCTGCCATGATAGAGGCTTTTCCATTGGTGCCCGCTGACAGTCTGCAGCCGACATCTTTTTTCTTCAATGAAAATCCCCCCACATATAAGGAGACATCGAAAAAGGCCCTTTCACTTCTTCAGCAGGAAATGAAGGCCCGTTCGGAATTCCAGGGTATAACCGTCACCGATGACTTCTCTTCTGACGAACTTCCTGAAGGCAGTATCGCCTATCACCGTATCTGGGGATTCATCACCTCAGATTGTCAGTGGTATTTCTCCTCCAAGCAGTTCGAACGGGACCTGCTTGCGGCAGAAGCCAATCCGGCCATAACCTGCCATTTCCTGCATGTGAACTCTCCGGGAGGGGAAGCATGGTATATGGACAGACTCAGTGAAACGATGCGCTCACTCGGCAAGCCTGTCATGACATTGGTGGAGCAGTGCAACTGTTCGGCCAGCTATTATATAACCTGCCATTCCAGTTTCATTGCCGCACTCACGGCCTATGATACCATCGGCTGCATAGGAACCATGATTTCCACTTGTAACTATGACGGATGGTTCGAAAAGATGGGTCTCAAACTCATCCAGGCCAAAGCCACGAAATCAGACCTGAAGAATAAAAAGACGGATGACTTGCTCAGAGGGAAACCGGAACAGTACATCAAAGAAGAACTGGATCCACCCAATGAACAGTTCCTTGCCGCCGTTCTTGCGTCCAGACCGCAACTGGGCAACCTGCCGGAAGACGATCCGGTATTCCGTGGTGAAACGTTCGATACTCCGCATGCCATCGATAAAGGGCTGGTTGACGCCTCCATGACTTTTCCCGAAGCTGTGGCTAAGGCTGTAGAACTCGGTCGCAGCTATATGGAGATTGAGAATATAAAAAGAAGTGCTCTCAACTATTTATAACTTAACTTTTGTTTATCATGAATTTAAAGGAAAGAATTCAGACCGTCCTGCAGAAACTGAATCTGCTGGACAAAGCGAAAGCCAATCAACTGACCCAGGAAGAATGGGGACAGATAGTCAACTCCTATAATCAGGAGTATCAGTCTATCCTTCAGGATGACTTGGCTGCGGACCAGGCGGCGCAACGGCAAACGGTTGCCGTCACCCAGGAACAGATTGACCAGGTACAGTCCATTCTTGGAAGTATCGTCAATCCGGTACAAACCAATTCAACAGCCACGGAAGAGAGAAACGGCGGGAATGGACCGGTGCAGACCATTTCACAGCCAGCCAACGGTGAAGGTCTGGTGCAACTGGCCACCGCTGTGCAGAGCCTGGTTGACAATATGAACAACCGCGCGGAGGATGATATCCCTTCCCGGACAGTGACAGCCGCTTCCATCATGTTCACGGGACCGGCAGACCGTTCCCGGTATCTTTTCGGTATCGAAAACCAGATGTTCTCCATGTCCGAACGTTGGAACAAGATTGCTGTCAATCCGGCCTCCGCTTCTTCTTACGGTCCATGGAATGAAGAGATTGAAGGGGCCGCTTTCCGTCGCCAGGCCGTTACTTTCTCCCGTTCACTGCAGCAGCGTTACGATTATCTGCACAGAAACGGCATGCTTGACGCCAAACGTCTGGCAGCCGGAGAATTCAGTACGAACTACGAAGGGGTGGATACAGCCGGTGTGGGCAACCAGTATGTGGTTCTGCGTCAGGACTATTTGATTACCCGTGTACTCTCAGTCCGCGACCTCACGCAGTATTTTCCCGTCCGCTATGGAATTCAGGACCATGACCTCGTGTTCAATGCCTTCTTCTCCGAAGTTTCCCAAGCTTACCAGCAGGGTGAAATCTGGAAGGGTGACATGAAGCTTGAGAACGAGATGGGCCATGTGGATGATGCGATGATCAAGCTCAAGTTCGGTCCGATGAAAGAACTGGAGCGCATGTACATCGCTTATCTGAACAAGGAAGGCTCCGATCCTATCAAGTGGACCATGATCGAGTTCTGCATCCTGAACTCATTGGAAACTGCGCAGGTGGAGCAGAACAAACGCCGTATGCGGGGTATCTATGTCAAGCCGGAAACGGGTGTCGCAGGCAATTACTTGAACGCATCGACCGGAATCATATACACGCTGGTCCGCTACATGCATGAGTTTAAGATTCTTCCCCATGACGATGAGTCCTATCGCAGCTACACGGCTTCCAACATGTTGGATTCCGTTCAGGAGTTTGTCGGCGATGTGGTGGCTTCCTGCACGGAAGACATGGACCTTGACCGCCACGTCCTCTATCTGAATAAGACCCATTTGCCCTGGTGGATTAAGAATGTCCGCGCCAAATATGGAAAGGACATTGATTTTTCCGGTCCGGACAGTTACCGCAATGTGGTACCTGACACGAATATGCGTATCATCTGGTTGCCTTACCTCGGTCAGCTTCCCCTCATGTTCATGGATATTCCGGGTAACCTCCAGTTCCTGGAATTCGTACCGGGCGAGATGCTCTCTATCAAGGTGAAAGAGGACATGGAACTGGTAAAGGCATGGTCCACCTGGAAAGAAGGTACCGCCGCTTCGTTCACCGGCCGCCGTTTTGACAGCCTGGAAAAACTGAAGGCCAACAATTACGAATGGCAGCAGATCTTCATGAACAAACCTGCCGTCGATATGGCAGCGGACGCGACCACTGTCGATGCTTCAAAGGGATTCTGGCAGATAACAGCGGCCAACACTGCCGCCAAAGCCATTACGGACATTACGGGAGCCAAAGCCGGTGTAGCCTACATTATTGAATGTGGCAGTACCGAGAATGCCACTACCATCGCCAAGTCGGACAAGTTTGCCGGCATTACGGAAGCTTATACTCCGACCAAAGAGGGTGACTATATCATGGTAATCCTGAACAGCAAGGGTAACTTCCTGGAACTGGAACGTCAGGTAGGCGGTGTACGCAAGGTGAACGCTGCACTCCAGCCCAACATTCCTGGAGTCAGATAATTGGTTGTCTATAAGAACAGATTGTTTTCAGGTAGCGCGGGGCGGGTCCACTTAAGCCCGCTCCGTTTTTTATAACTTAAAAATTAAAATTGTATGAAAGCAAAAAGAATTTCAAATCCTTTCCGTAAAGGGAACCAGGCCGCCCGTAAGATGCAGGTCCGGTTTTTCCTTTCGCTGATGGTGCTTCTGGCACTCGTGTTTATTCTTGACATGGTCATGTCCCCCGGTTCTGTGCTGGGAATTTACGGATTTTCCGGTACCACACTGGCCGCCATGATGGTCATCGGTGACGTGGATGACGTATCCGACCGAAAGACGCATGGCTCAAACATCGCCTATAAGATTTATTTGGTGGATATCGACCAGGTAAATTCCGATGTGCCCTTTCCGCTTCCTAACCAGCAGCGTGAGATAAGCACCATCCCGATGAAAGCCGGACAATATATGAAGTACTTTGCGGCTCACGATATTCCCACCTACACTTCAACCGGCGAGAAGGGTGACATTACCACCAGCGGTACCAACACTTTTGTTGCCGTCATGGGCGGCATGCGTGACCAGCTGCTCGATTTCATTGAACAGCATGCCGGAGGCAAGTTCATCATCCTTTTCAAGGAAGTGGGCGATGCGCAGTGGTACATTCTCGGCAACTATGACCGTCCGATGGTACTCTCCTCTTTCGAGTCCAAAAATGACAAGGACGGGCGTTATGTAACCTATACCTTCACACGTACAAGCATTGACCAGTACTACAAGTATACGGGCGATATTGTCCGTGCTCCGGCAGCGGCTCACACGGCTGGCGCAACGGCACTTGCCATTAAATCCACCAACAACCGTTATACCATCCCCGATGGCAGTGAAGGCACATACGCCATTTCCACCGTCAGCGGATTGACAGCCAATGATAAGGGACGTTACATCACACTTGAGGGTACCGGTACCGACAAGGCGGCCACCATTGCCGACGGCAACAGCTTTGTGCTTGAGGATGGAGCTACCTGGACAGCCAAAGCGGGTTCCTCCATCACCTTCATGGTGCTTGATGCCTCTACACTTGTCGAGGTATCCGGCAGCCGTGTGCAGACAGCTTAGTAAAAACAACTTCTTACAAGCCTGCATAATTCCTTTATAGGCAGCGTGTTGGCTTGTAGGACTTAAATCTGTATGTTATGTATAGTTTCAAAGAAAAGAAGACACATTTCGTAGCTCTCCGGAATCCGGATGTGGCACAATATGACCTTGAGTTACTGGCTAAAGAAGTTCCTGGATTTCCGCAGCTTGCCACATTCTCACGCAACCCCAAACGTTATGCCGATGATATCCTTTATGCTTTGTTAGATTGTGCCACACGTGAGGAAATACGTGAGTATCGCCGGGCTATGATTGCAAAAAAGGCAAAAGAGGCTGAAGATGCCGGAGAAAAGAAAACAAAAGGTCCTGCCACGAAAAAGACGGCCGGAAAAAAACAGCAAATGCCCGAAGGGGAAACAACACATACCGAAGAGACCAGTCCACATGATGACGTGGAAAAGCCTGAAACAGCTCCGGCTGACAACTCGGCAGAAGAGTTGAAACAAGCGCTTGATGAAGCGGAAGCCCGTGCTGAAGAAGCCGAACAGCGTGCCGATGAAGCGGAGGAAGCCAGGGATGAAGCGGAAGCCCGTGCCCGGGAGACTGAGCAGGCGCTGGAAGAAGAGAAAAAAAAAGAGCCGGCCAATGTTCCGGTAAAGTCCAAAAGCAAGAGGAATACCCACAAATCGACTGGGACAACCTCTTCGACCCGCAAGTCCAAATAGCCACACTCATCTACAACGACCGTGTGGTCACTTGGAAACAGATGAAGCAGCTCGACGAAAGTCTGGAAAGAAAACCGCAGAAGCGTGACATCATGGACATGGTGGAACTGCGTATCCGTAATCTTCAGGCATTCGATGAGCTGCAATCGTTCAACGACACTGGGAAGTTCCTCTACATTCATCCGCTCATAGCCCACCAGTCAGAGAGAGCACAACTGGAGAAGCTGCTGCAGACGGACCCGCAGGAGTTCCTGCGCCTGCATAAGAATGTGACGGACAATATCCGCAGATACGAGTGTTACCTGAAACGCGCTGACAGGCAAAACAAGCGCACCCAAGACAAGGAGAATCTCCGACGTCACCGTGAACGGGAATCACTGTTCAAAGCAATATTGCAAAAATTCAATTCGAAGTAAAATGGAAAAGCTGATAGAAGTATTTAATTTGGGTGGTTTGCCTACTGCCCCGCTGGATTCGTTCTTGGAGCTTCAGGAAGACTTCAAGAAGTCTGATCCTGACAAATTATCGAAACTGCAGATGCTTATCATCACCCGTGGTTTCAAGTATGCATTCAAAGCCTGGCAGGATCCGGACGGAAAGCTCTGGATTATCGATGCCCATCAGAGACGGAAAGCACTGCTTGCATTGCGCAAGTCCGGGTTTACAATACCGGAAATACCTTATGAACCCATTTTTGCGGCAGACAAGAAGGAAGCGGTAGAAGAAATCGCAGCCTATAATTCCGAGTTTGCCACCAGGAATCCGGATACCCTGCTGTTTAAAAAATATAATATAGATTCTGACACCCTGCAGCGCTTCAACCTGGGTTATGAGGTCAAGACCACTGATTTCGGGCAGCTATCTCCCTTGTTTGCCCAAGAGCATGAGTCGGAAAATGTGCAGGAAGATGCCACCGGTTTTAATGTTCCTGCATCTGAAGATACTGTAATTGCCAGACCCGGCGATATATGGTTGCTCGGCAGTCACCGGCTGATGTGTGGCGATTGCCGTTCCAAAGCGGACATCACGGCGCTGATGGACGGGCAGCATGCGGACTTGTGCGTCACAGACCCGCCGTACAATGTGAACTATGAAGGCGGTACAGAGGAGGAACTCACCATTCAGAACGATTCCATGGAAAACGACTTGTTCGCCACCTTTCTCAGGCAAGTGTTTTCTGTCATGTTTGCCGTACTCAAGCCGGGAGGATCCTACTATATATTCCATGCGGACAGTGAAGGCGAGAATTTCCGGGCTTCTCTCAGGAAAGCGGGATTCAAGATTGCACAATGCTGCATCTGGGTAAAGAATACTATGGTGATGGGACGCCAGGATTATCAATGGCAGCATGAACCTTGTCTATATGGCTGGAAACCGGGTGCCGGACATCAATGGAATTCCGACCGTAAGCAGACTACCGTCTGGAATTTCGACAAGCCGCAGCGCAATGCCATACATCCGACAATGAAGCCCATAGCCCTTATGGCATATCCCATATCCAATTCCAGCACTCCCGGTCAGATAGTCCTCGACATCTTCTCCGGATCCGGTTCAACCCTCATGGCATGCCAGCAGATAGACCGTATCTGTCATGCTATGGAGATAGACCCGAAATATGTTACCGCCACCATTTACCGATACCGCGCCATGTTCCCTGGACAGCCCATCCGGTTAGTCCGGAACGGAGAATTACTGGATGTGAAACAGACAGCTGATATGATAGCTGACCAAAACAAGGTAATCCAATGAGACATGCATCACTTTTCAGCGGAATAGGTGCGCCGGAATTGGCCGCTTATTGGTTGGGTTGGGAAAATGTATTCCATTGTGAAATCAACCCATTTTGTAGACAAGTACTTAATTATTGGTTCACTAATTCAAAAAGTTATGAGGATATCACAAAAACAGATTTTAGAGAATGGCAAGGGAAAATTGATGTCCTCACGGGAGGATTTCCATGCCAACCGTTCAGTGTGGCCGGAAAGAGAAAGGGAACAGAAGATAACCGCTACCTCTGGCCGGAATTTAAACGTGCCATACGGGAAATCAGACCGCCTTGGGTTGTTGGTGAGAATGTTGCTGGCATCTTATCAATGGTACAACCCGGCAAGAAGGCTGACATGGAAAGTATGCCGGCTACGGAGCATGAGGATAAACAGGAGTTTGTCATCGAAACCATCTGCAAGGACCTTGAAGCCGAAGGATATACTGTCCAACCGATTGTTATACCGGCTTGTGCCGTCGGTGCGCCCCATAGAAGAGACAGAGTCTGGTTCATCGCTTGTAACAACAGCTTCAGATTACGAAAAAAAAGGAGCGAAGGAAAATCGGATACGGATGGCAGAATACCTCCGTACGAATTTGTTGCAGACTCCCACGACTGTCCAACGTTGCGAAGCACCGGAAAAAATGAAGGAAAGGGCACTCAAAAAGGGATACAAGAACGGAACGACATACAACAGTCTGCTAAGCCAGCTTGTTTATGGGGGACTTCTTCCTACTCCTCAAGCGGCAGACAGTTCAATTGGTGCAGTAATAGGACAGAACGACCGCTTTATCATTACGAAGAACGGGATGTTTCGGAAAGTGAATCAGAACGGTTCGAACGGAAGTGTAGGACTTGGAAGGATTTTCCATCTGATGAGCACACCGACTGCATCGGATTGGAAGGGAGGCTCGACAAGGAAAACCCCCTCTCTCCAGAGAACGAGTCTGCGTGGGGAAATACATGCGGATTACGGTATTGGGAAGACTTCCCAACTCAACCCCCTATTTGTCGAGGAGATGATGGGATTTCCGACCTATTGGATACTGATGCCATTTTTAAAGGCTCCCGGTCCATCCGTCAAAACCCTTATTCCAGATGGAGGACAGAAGCTATAAAAGCCTATGGAAATGCCATGGTGCCGCAAGTGATATATCAGATATATAAGACCATCAACGAAATAGAACAATAACATGAAGAATGAAATCAGTCCAACTTCAAATGTCGATAAGGTCACCTTGATAGGTGACGAATATGTATCCCAGGTGCGTACTTTCGGTGCCTTGGGGTACACTCCCCAACGTATATGTACGCTTCTCGGCCTGCGTGGGAAAGAAAAAACGGCACTTATAGTCCGTCTGTCGATACCCGGTGACGTATATTACGACGCCTACCGTAACGGTTGTGCCCTGGGAGAATACAATATCGATGCCGAACTTGCCAAGAAAGCTGAGACCGGTGATGTGTCGGCCATTGAGACCTTGGAAACACGTAAGCAGGAACGGACAGTCAAAGACTTAAGAAACCAACTCTTTGGAATATGACCAGACTCGACACCCTTGATAAGATACATCCGGACTTGATATCCGCATTCCTCACCACCGGAAAGTGTGACGGCATTCCTGCCGATGTGCAGTTATTTCTCAAGCAGCTGCAATGGGCAGCGGAGATTTACGAATACGAGCGTAACATCACCCGTGCCGCCAAGCAGCTGCGCCAGCGCATCAATGCCCAGCAGCAGATAAATGTGGATGAACGTACATGCAAGGCACGCATTTATGCGGCCATCAATTACTTCAATATCGACAACAATGTGTCCATCAAGGTGTGGGAGTCCAACTATGCCGACAAGTACGAGGATCTTGCCAAGCTTTGTGCGGCTGCCGGTGACTACAAGACCCAGGGCAAGTGCTATGCCGCCGCCCTGGAGTGCCGTCGCCGTGCCGCCGAGATTGCCGAAGCCGACCGTAATCTGGGAATCGTTTTCCTGATATCTCCCGAGCTTACTCCGGAAGACCTGGGATACAGCAAGGCCTCCCTGAAGGAGATTGCCTCCAAGCACAATAAAGGCTTCTATCTGAACCTGATAGAGAACCTTCCCATCGAGAAGGCCGAGAAGAAGCGCCTGCTGCGCGATGCGGATATTGAGGAAGCTGAATACGAAGAACTTAATGAAGAGTGAGATGGAAACAGATATTGAAACCACTTCCCGGTTTGAGGAATACTACATGAACCAGATGCAGATACTGGTCAATGTCATCGATGCCAACAACATATTTGCCGAGGTGGCGCGTGCAGGTGGCAAGACGGAAGGTATCACCGGCCCACGTATCATCCGTGTGGCCAATGACATGCCAGGCGAACTGTCGTTTCTGGTACATAAGACCTACGTTGCTCTGATGACGAACGTATGGCCCAACCTTCAGGCTTATTTCTCCAGGGAAGTCACCGTAGGTGGGAAGGCGCGCTCCATGCTGGAATATGGTATTGACTATGTGGTGGGCGAAAATAAGCTCCCTTCTCATTTCCGCAAGCCCCGATATCCCATATCCTACCCCAAACACAGTGTCGTTTTCCGGGATGGCCATCACATCCAGTTGGTAAGTTCGGACCAGCCGGAGTCCGTTGCCGGACGCTCTGCCGTCCACGCCATCATTGAAGAGATGAAACACAACAAAGGGGAGAAATTGAAAACCCGCTTGTTCCCTTCCCTCCGTGGTGCCAGTGCCGAAATACGCCGGTCACCTTATTACCAAGGTATCACGGGCGTATCCGATACCGCGCGTGTGGATCTCGGCGAAGATGACTGGTTCGAGGAATATGAGAAGAATATGGATACGAAACTGATGGAGGAAATTTCTACAGTTGCGCTTCATGTAAATGCAGCTATCTATCAGAAATACAAGCTCATAAATTCCCAACGGGAAACGACAAATCCCGTTACCCTTGAACATATCCGTCTTGAAATCATCAGGCAGGACCGCATCATATCCTTATGGCAGCCCCGCCTGGCAGACATGCGCCGTAACGCCACGTTGTACGTCCGTGCCAGTTCCTTCTGCAACAAGGATATTCTTGGTCCGAAGTTCTTCAAGACGCAGCTTGAGACCTTGGATATGGACGAATTCCTCACTTCCATCTGCGCTATCCGTCATAAGGAGGTTATCAACAAATTCTTCGCCAACTACAACAAGGAGAAACATCAGTATGCAGACAGCTATATTTATGAATCCATTCTACGACTTGACCTGCGGGAACATTTTCTACTCACAGCCCGCTATTTGAAGCACTACAACAAGCGTGACGAGCTTTTGGTCGGATATGACCCCGGCCACTTCTCCAGCCTTGTTGTCGGGCAGGAAAAGGAATACGGCCGTCAGCTCCGCATAATCAAAGAGTTCTATTGCTGCTACCCGGATGAACAGCCCGAACTCGCCCGTCAGTTCTATGAGTTTTTCGGTGCTGATTCCCTGAATAAGCGTATCATTCTCTACCCTGACCGTGCGGGGAACAAACGCCGCGAGGAACTGGAGCAGATTACCACCGACAGCCGTGCCCTGAAGCGAGAGCTGGAAAGTTATGGCTTTGAGGTGGAACTGATGAACGAAGGGCAGGCCACCGTCTACCATTGGCAGCAGTTCAAGTTGTTGCTTCTTATGTTTGGAGGCAGGAGCAATGCCTTGCCGGAAATTTTGATAGACGAAAACGAGTGCAGGAACCTTTGCAGTGCCATCATGCTGTCACCGTTGAAAAAAACGGAAGGCCGCATCGAGCTGGACAAATCTTCGGAAAAGAAAGTGCCTCTCAAGAACCAGGCCGGACTGACAACGCAGCTTCCCAGTGCCCTGATTTATCTTCTTTTCGGGCGTTATGGAAACAAAGTGTTGAGTGAATTATCATCCATGCCGGACAATTTACCTGATAATCTGGCTATATAACGGCTGTTTTTCACTATAAAAATAGTCAGTAAAGATACAATAATGGTATCGTTTGACATTGAAACAAACGCTTTTCATTTGGAAACCAGACTTTTATATTTTTGAAAAAGGAAAGCGTTTTCTTCGTGAGAGGCTGTTCAGCACGCACCGCTGAGTTTTGGAGTTGCAAGGCATTCTTCGAGGTTCCTCGGAAATATGACGGAGGGGGCTTCCCGTCCTTTTTCCCGCAGTAGAAACCTGCTACTTTCGGGCATGGAAATGACAATGACCGGTATTCAAGCGATGCAATGGGCCAAGGAGATATCAAAACTGCCTGACGGCTGCTTTACCATTGCCTTCTTCCCGTGTTCCAGGCATAAGGGGGAGGCATCAGCCACATTGACAGTTAAAGAAGGATGCAGATGGCGTACCCAACTGCCTGAAGAAAGATTCAGTATAGACAGTGACAACTTCTTTCTGTTTACAGACGCAGACGGGGAACCCAAGATGTGCTACCGTATTCTCATCAGGTACATGGGCTTTCCTCAAGATGGTTTCAAACTTCATAAAATAGATTGGTTATGAGTAAAGGCAATCTCAAAATGGTAGGCAACTTCGGTTGCTATCTTGACGATGACAATGTAATATCTTTCCAGATTGGAGACAGACCGATGGCTTCAGTCCTGGAACCGGACCCGATGTTCCCCCTGAGTGGAGGAAGTCTTCCGGATACGCAGTGGCAGAGCATCCAGGGATTCCAGGTGTGCAGCCGTGGCTTCAACAACATGAAATGCGAGGAAGTCGCGTCCGACATAAAGAAGAACCGGCTTCTGCCGAGACTGATTGCCAAGCAGGTCAGCATGCTGTATGGTCATGGGCTTGCCGTGTACAAGCCGGCAATCGTGGACGGGAAACTTCAGAAACAGTGGGTTGACTGTCCGGAAATCATGGACTGGCTCAACAGTTGGGAACAGCGCGGTCTTGAATCGGGTTATAAGGAAGTGGCCAAGTCAATCATCAAGAACTACTACTATTTCAGGGACTGTTTCGTAAAGTGGCGCTTCACAAAGGGAAAAGCAAGAGGGACGATGCCCGTTGCCGGCCTTGAAGCCATGGAGAACAGACATTGCAGACTGGCCACCACCAAGAAGGATGTGGCGACAGATGTTGTCTACTACCGGGATTTCCGCTACATTGCCGTAGGGCGTTGGGGGTATGGCACCTCCACTTTCCGCATCTATCCGAAGTTTTCCTTTTCGGAGCTTGCCAATTACAGATTCGCGGCCATTTCCCATCACCGGGAAAAATCCGTGGATGAGTTCTACGGTGTGAACGAAACCCATGCCGGTACCAGGTCCTACATCAAGGGTTCCAACGATACGGCTGATTATATCAACTCCTTTTTACGTAATTCGCTTGCCGCCAAGATACACATTGTCATCCCCAATGCCTGGCTTGAGTCCAAGAGGATCCAGATAACCAAACTCTGCGACGAGAATAAACGGCGCAAGAAGAACAATGAGGAAGAACTGATGTACAATGGCATCGTGATTGGTTCGGAATTCAAGGAATCCACCCTGATAAAGTATCTGCAGTCTGAACTGCGCAAGATCTCCCGCTATCTGTCCGGTGCAGACAACCAGGGTAAGGCATATGCGACAATCAGCTTCAAGAACAGCCAGGGCGAAGAGGAACGCTGGAAGATAGAGACGGTTGATTTGAAATACAAGGAATATATCGATGCCTTGATATCCTATGACAAACGTGCCGATGAGGTGCTGCTGTCAAGCGTGGGACTTGACTCCTCCATATCCAGTGTCAGCAAGGACGGGGTCATATCCAAATCAGGAGCCGATGCGTATTACAACTATCTGATATACATAATGTCACTGACATCGGAAGACGAAATCTGCTCCGAACCGTTCAATATGGCCGTACAGATAAACTTTCCCCATTTGTACAGCCAGGGGTACCGTCTTGGATTCTATCGCGAAGTCCCGGCACGCCAGGAAGATGTTTCACCTCAAAACAGACTAAATCAGCAACAGTCATGAGAATATTGGAAGAACTGTTTACCACCATTTCGGAATTCCGGAAGTATGCTCCCTATGCAGAGAGCAATGTCACTTTCGACCAGCTCAATTCGTCTGCCATTTCTGCGAAAAAGCAGATGGTTATCATCCTTACCAAAGATGTCTACACCGATCTGACGGCAGACGAGGGCGAACTGAAGGAGGCCCTGCGTCTTGCGATGGCCAATCTTACCATGGCCAAACAGCTCATTTTTGATGTTGTATCCAAGCGTAAGGATGATGTCGATATATACAAGCATGAGCAGGAAAGCATGCGCAGGTCGTATATCGAGAACTATTATAATGCCATGGATACTGTCATCCAGTTGCTTGACAACAGTCAAACTGTACCTTCCTGGAAGGAAACGAGATACAAGAAGATGCTTGATGTTCTTAAAATAAAGAGTACGGAGGAGTTCGACATGCTGTATACGATAGACATGTCCTATCTGTTCTTTTTCCGGACCATACCGATCCAGAGCGAAGCGCTGGATGACGGGATATCGGCCTATTTTGAGCGGGCAGAGAAAAAGGAAGAGGTACTGCGTCTGCTCAAACGGTGCCTCGCCAAACAAACCATAGCCATTGCCCTGCGGCGTTTTGATATTCTCGATTTTCCAAGTACGATTCGCAATTTATTTGAAGACTCAAAAGTTATGCGATATGGTACTCAAGAGCAAGAACGTTTACTTGCTCTGTCAGACGCTCTGTTTGAAGAGGTGAAGCGGGAACTGGCCAATATAGATCTGCTTTTGTCAACGGACAGTTCCGGCTCTGTAGATACGAACACATCCTTTAACCGTCCGGACGACATAATAATGCTGATGCCATGTTGACAATAGATTTTATAGCAAAAGGAATGCAATACAGCATCCCCAATTCCTGGGATGGATTAACTCCTTATCACTTCCAAGCGCTCATGCGTGATATACAAAGTTTTGCGGAGGGAAAAATATCCGTCGGCATGGTCCGTGTGAATTATGTTTGCCGGATTATGGGATGGAATCTTCAAAAGATAAGGAATACGGATGGATGGGCAAATGTGGCCTGGCTTGCAGAGCAGGTGACATTTCCGTTCACGATTGTCTATCCGGATAATGATGCAGCACTCCAGGAACTGGATTCTGAAACATACAGACTCTGTAAGAAGATACCACCACACCGGTTGCATGGAATAGCCATATCCAGGTATCTGGACAGACTGGACTACAAATATGCAGTCGACTCATGTTTCTGCAAACAGCTGGTTCCGGCGATACATCTTGAGGATGAGACTTTTTTTGCCTATAATATAGAAACCATGTTCAACCGTCTTACTTGCTCGCTTACGGCACTCCAGTTCATAGAGGCACGTGGTCTCCTTGGATGTCCGAAAGAGCAGCTTCCGTTATTGGCCGCTATCCTTTACTATCCGGACCGGTATTCATCTGCCGGAGCGCATAAGTTGGCACAGAAGTTCACTGGGCTGCCGATGGATGAGCTTATTTCCATAGCCTTCAATTTTCAGGCCTTCACCAATTATCTGTTTACCAGAACTGAGTTCAAGTTGCTTACAGAACTTGAGGAGACCAAAGTTTCTGCCATTTCCACGGGTGCACTTGAGTCTCTGTACAACTTGAGTTCAGACGGGTTTGGGGATATTGCAACCATCGAACACATGAATGTCATCCAGTATTTGACCATCCTCCGGAAGAAAATTATTGATACGGTGCGCAGCCTGCATGCGGCCAAAATGGATAAAGCGGATATTGCCAGAGAAACCAGACTTCCCATTCACATAATAAATGAAATCCTATGATACTTGATTTGCTCAGATATTTTGCCCGTTTTCCCCAAAAGGAGGGCGTTGTCTCCATGTTCGCCAACGGCTCAAGTGACTTTGTCCAATATGCGGAACTGCTTGGGTATGTCAAGAAACTCCCGGAACCGATAATGCCCGAACTTGAGAATCTTGTTTTCGGGCAGTCATACGATTACGTAAAGAAGCGCGTCGATAATATTACCGGCAACTATCTGTTCGTGGATTTCGGAGAATTCACATCAAGCCGTGACACACACAACTCCATTCTTGACAGCCAGAAACTTGCCGCCACCATAGCCATGAAAGTTTCGGATTCCGCAGACATGGTTGAGACGGCCATTGCTTCTGAAATAACATTGTCTCTCCTTGCGGAACTCAGAAAAAGGCTTATTTTTGATTCACGGTCTGAGGATTTGCCATGGCTTGATAAGATATCGGAGAATCATGACATTATCCCTTTTGTCTCATCCGAATTCAAATCCATAGGTTGGACACTCATGTTCAGTTCTGCCGCGACCGATTTGTTCAATGCTAAACCTTCCCTTAATGAGTAGCTGATACTGTTGTGCCAATCATTAAATAATTCAGAAACTTTTTGTTCATGTTGTTTATTTCCATCCTGGTCGTGGGCTGTCGAAGTTCGCGACCAGGAGCTACTCATGATTACTCTTTTCCGTCATCCCTACCACGAGAAATAATCATTCTTTTACTCAAGCTAAACAAAGCTAACACACTGATAATAAACAAGATATTACTACGTTATGCGCGTTAATAGTGTTACCTTAGCTGTACGAAAAATAAAGGATAAAACATTATGAACGAACAAGTTACAAACATTCTTAACCAAAGCATAACAAAGACGGCAAAGATACAGCAGCTCCTTCTTTTAGGTCTGACCCGCCGCCAGGTAGCCGATTTGGTAACAAACGGAAATTACGGTTTCGTGCAGAACGTATACAAGAAAATGCTGGAAGCCGGAAGATTCGGCCAGCAACCGACCATCGCAGCCTGCTCCGAATTGGACTATACCTTCAACAGACGTTTCGGCATCGAGATAGAGGCATATAACTGCGAAAAGGGAGTTCTTGCCCGTGAACTTCGTGAGGCCGGAATTGCAGTTGCAGTGGAAGGTTACAACCATAACACCCACGACCATTGGAAGCTGGTTACAGACAGCAGTCTTAGAGGAAACGATACTTTCGAGCTGGTAAGCCCGATACTTGAAGGGGAAGCCGGATTGCAGGAACTTCAGAAAGTATGCTGGGTGCTCGATTATTGCAATGTGAAGGTGAACGACAGCTGCGGCCTTCATATACACATGGACGCTGCAGACTTTACCATTGAAACCTGGCGTAACCTTGCAATAACTTACCGCCGCCTCGAACCGGTAATCGACTCCTTTATGCCGGGCACCCGTCGGAACAACAGATATTGCAAATGTCTTGCCGGAATTTCGGAACGCAGCATAACGGAGGCAGAGAACATCATGCAGCTACGTTCAGCCTTTGGAAACGACCGCTACCACAAATTGAACCTTGAGGCTTACGCACGCCACCGCACAGTTGAATTTCGCCAGCATTCGGGTACCACCAATTTCACAAAGATGGAGAATTGGATACGGTTTGCCGCCAACATGATTACCTTTGCAAAACACGGCATGGTGAATTCGGGATGCCCGCTTTCAAATATCCCCTTTCTGACAGCCGACCAAAAAGTATTTTTCAAATTGAGAACCAAAAAATTAGCATAATATGATGACAACTTACACTTTGCAGGATGGCGGTATAATTGCCGCCTCCTGCCCTGCAGACTTTGTAACCAAACTCCGTGAAAGCAGCCGTTTCGACAGTGAATGTACTGACCAGGAGTATATGTACCATTTCGCCGACCGTTTCCATGACCAGACGGGGCATGCAGTCCGAGCTGATACCCCGGAGCATTTTTTTGAGGATTTGCTTTCCAACGGGTATATAAGCAGTAACCATAATGTTAAATAATTCCCAAAAAGGGAAGATTTTAAAGAAAAAACTTCTCTGTTTGGGAATTTATATGTACCTTTGTAACAAATAAAAGAAACATGAATATAACGGGTTCTGAAAAATTAGAAAAGTTCTGTAGAAAGCATAACGATGCGCAATCTGCCTTGGAAAAATGGGTGGACGAAGTAACAAAGGCATCCTGGAAAAACCATAATGATTTGAAAAACGACTATTTGTCTGCAGATTATGTAGGAAATAACCGTTATGTATTCAATATCAGAGGCAACAAATATCGTCTCATCGTTTTAGTCGTATTTTTTGCCGGTAATGTTGACATCCGTTTTGTCGGCACTCACGCTGATTATGATTCTATTGATGAGAAAAAAATAAAAACTATATAGGAGGTACGTGTTATGAAAATAAAGACTGATAAAGAATTCCGTGCTTATCAAGCGGAAATGGAAGCCATCACTGTTAAAGGTACAGACTTGGGAGATATGGAATTGCTGAGTGAAGAAGAAAAGGAAAGATATATCGTGCTTTCTCAAGCTATCAGTGAATGGGAAGCTGCATATCATCCTCTGCCTGGGAGGGTATCAACCTTGATTACTGATGCCATCCGTAAAAAAATGGAGACAGAAAATATAAAGCAGAAAGAGACAGCCAGGCGTCTCGGTATCTCTGAGTCAAGAGTCAGCGATATACTCAATGGTCGTCGTCCTCTTAATCTCAATATTGTAAAGCGGTTACGGGACAATTTCGGTATTCCGGCAGATTTTATATTAGACAATATTTGAGTTGTCATTTCCTATCATAAATAAAGGCTTCCTGTTAATGGAGGCCTTTTTTCATTGAACAAAAATGCATTGGAGCCACTATTCAAAGCGAAGATGATAATTGGTAAGTTACTTATATAGAGTAATACAAATATTTATATATTTAAGAGCTGACGAAATATTGCAATATTTCGTCAGCTTTCTTTTTTGTTTCAAAAAAAAATCCCATATTTGCAGTGCCAAATAAAACGATAGTATCATCTATCCCGTTGCGTCCGGTAGACGCTCAATACGAAATTGGGCTTTTTTTATGTCCATCGATTTGCTTAAACATTAAGTATTTAGCAAATTCATATACGAAACTTACGGCTGTCTTTTCCATTTTCGGACCCTTCGGGAATACGAATCGTTTTGTTTGGCGACTTTAACGGGAAAATGACAGCCGTTCGTGTATTCGAGAACTTGCCATTAATGCCAAACAAAACGATTCGTATATGAAAAATCAAATTCCCGGCACTCTCAACGTGCCTGCCTCCGGCATCCCTACCGTGGGCGAATCCGTTAACGCTCTTACCGAGCAAGTCAATAACCTCCAGCGCCGTTACTACCGTGCTTTGGCTCCCGATTGCGAAATGAAGACCGAAGCCGACCGCTGGTACTTCCGTGCCATCGTATGGGCATGTGCCGGAATGGTGTTCCCACCATTGGTTGTGGTCACTGCATTGTGCGTTTATAAGGCAAAGAAGTGCCAGAAAGGAGGTGCCAAATGAACCGTATCAAGTCTATAACACAAAAAGACATTTATGTTCAAGCCGAACGTCTCTGCACAGGAACTGAAACAAGTGAGTATAAATATTGCCTTGCTTATTATGGCAACTTTGTGATGTGTGACATCTCTGCGGAGGATGCCCGTGAAATCATTTCCTGCCTGCAGCATGCGCTTGATGTTAATGAGAAAGGAGGACAAAATGAAAAATAAAGAGCAAGAACAGAAAATTACCGATATCAGTATCCATATAGCATCCTTGTCCGCATCGTTCAAACCAGCCCCGGATGCACGCCATACCACCCATTGGTTCACTACGGATGAAGTCTACGACGCTATTCGTCGCATTGATCCTGGAGCGCATATTAGTAAGGAACAGGTTCATCAAGCCATGCTTGATGCCGGTTATAAATACCAGAACCGTCCTGGTTCATCAGGACTGGACTTCCGGTGGATGCTCCAAGCGAAAAACTAAATACTACTGTCATATAGGGGGTAATTGTTCGTGATGAATAGTTCCCCCTTCGTTTTATGTCCTTTCCGTACCCCCTCCCCTATTCTATCTTCGCTGGAAATAACAGTGAATATGATTACAGACCAGCTTGTCAGAGAACGTTTTGTCCATGATATAATGTCTCAAGGCATCAACCTTATTTATGAGACACAAGAAAAAGTTGTGCGTACATATCTCAACTCACGCTCCGGTGACCTGGTGGCACATCTGCAGAAACGTCCGTTCATTGCCCAGGAATCAGATACGAAACAAGCCTATTATCTGCGTATATTCCCATATCTCCGCTTTCTTGACATCCATTACCGCCGTGGAGCCAGTGACCGTATTTCCCGTCATATTCGCCGTAATCTTGCTCTTTATAACCGGGTGGTCTGGGGAGTGCTGTATCATGAGACATTCCCGGAAATAAAGTACGGTTTCACGGAAGAAGTCCGTACCAATATTCGCAAGGAACTGGAGCAGGCACTTCAATACGAAAACTCAAACTGGTAACATTATGGCAAAAAAGCATTTATCCGAAGACGAAATCAAACTCATAATCTCAGGTGACAGTTCCAAGCTTCAGGAAGAGCTGCATACACTGACCAAGGAAACCAAGGCTTTGAAAAAGGAAGAGGCCGAACGCCGCAAGGCTATGGTGGAGCTCGAAGCCCAAGGCAAAAAGAACACGAAAGACTATCAGAACCTTGCGAAAGAGTGCAAAGACTATACTGCCAAAATTTCCAAAAACAATGAGAAAATAAGTCTGCTGACCCGTAACTTGAAAGTCAACGATCTCACCATGAGACAGCTCAAGAAAGAAGCTAAGGAGCTTTCCGCTGCTTTGGATGATATGACTGAATCTGCGAATCCGGAAGAATATGCCAAACTCAATACCCGTCTCAGAGAAGTCCGTGCCCGCATGAGCGAGTTACGCAGTGCAGGTAACAACATGAACAATGAGTTCGGCAACAGCGTGAATTGGATGTCCAAGTTAAAAATGGCAGCCAAGGCTTTCATCGCCGTTAAGGTTGTCGGATGGCTTAAGGATGTCCATAACCAGGCATACGAGACACGCAAGGAATTCGCCAAATACGAGGCAGTCCTTCGGAATACTTTCCAGTCGCAGAAGAAGGCCAATGATGCCATGAAGATGCTTCAGCAATTGGCAGCAGACACCCCATCGTCCTTGCAGGAATGGACTGAAGCATATATCAAGCTGGTTAATCGTGGGGTCAAGCCTACCAGCCAGGAGCTTGTCAACATGGGAGACCTTGCCGCTTCCCAAGGAAAGTCCGTCGATCAGCTCATTGAGGCTATACTTGATGCGATGACCGGGGAGAACGAACGTCTGAAGGAGTTCGGTATCAAGGCTTCCAAATCCGGAGAGACTACAAAGTTCTCTTTTCGAGGAGTGACTACCGAAGTGCGCAATTCTGAGGATGCCATCAAGGATTATCTTCTTTCTCTCGGTCGTGTCGACGGCATTGCCGGTTCCATGGCTGTGCAGATGCAGGAACTTGAAGGAATCCAGTCCAACCTTGGAGACACAATGGATGCCTTTTTCAATAAAGTGGGAAAAAAGCTGGAGCCGTTCTGGAAATCCATGTTGAAGTATGCCAATGGATTCTTCACTAAACTTGGGGAAATGTTCACCACTTATACGGAAACTTACGAGAACCATTTCGACAAGATGGTACAGCTTGAGAGCGCATTGCCGGGACTGTTGAACCGATACGAGGAACTGACCGGCAAGTCCTCCCGTTCCGCTGAGGAACAGAAAGAGTTGGCCAATGTCATAGCCCAGATAAGGAACATGGTACCTGGTGCAGCGACAGCATTCGACCAGTACGGGAATGCCATCGAAATTTCAGGCGAAAAGGTGGAGGAATTCCTTAAGAAACAAAGGGCGCTGCTAAAGTTTGAGAATCAGAAAGCCATCCGGGAAACAACAGAGCAATTGGAAGAATACCGCCAGGCATATAAGAATCTGTTGGAACAGCAGAAACAAGGTGGAAGGACTGTTTTCCAGAGCAACGGTATGTTTGCCGCACCGACAGCATACATCAATACGGAAGCTCTTCCGCAAATAGAGCAGGATATAAAAAAGTATGGTGACCTCATTCTGGGTGCCGAAGAGAAATTGAAACAACTGAACGGCCAGACTATTGAAGAAACCGTCAAGAACCAGCAGAAGCTTGCAGAAGTACGCCAGAACTTCAACAAGATGGAGAAGGTTCAGTTGCAAGCCTGGATAAAGAACAATAAGGATGCAGCCGGTGAGTATGTGGAAATAGCCCAAGAAATATACAACAAACGTTTCCCGGCAGAGGACTCTGACGCGACCAGGAAGAAGGCTGAAAAGGCTGCCAAAGAAGCAAAGTCGGCTGCAGAAAAAGAGCAGAAAGCAAAAGTCTCTACGGAGCAGGAAGCCGCCAAGTCTCTTGAAGCATTAAGGGAGGAAGAACTGCAATCCCAACAGAAATGGTATAATGATTCGTTTGCCGCTCTTTCTGCTTTTCTGGCATCAGGAAAAATGAGTAAGGAACAACATGAAATGCTGGTACTCGAACTTGAAAAATCGTATGCGGAAAATAGGCTCATCATAGAACAGTCTTATTATGAGGACGCCATATCCATGGCCATTTCCAATGCAGAAACCAAGGAAAATCTCGTCCGGAAGTCCAATCAACGTGTCATTGATGCGGAGAAGGCGGCGAATGCCAAGCGTGCTTCACTGCAGGAAAAGCTGAATACACTTGTCAAGGACTTCAAATCAGAGTTCAAGGTTACTACAGTTGATGAAGACTATGCCGCGCAACTCAAGGTTCTTGAGGCATCCTACCAGGCGCGTAAGGAAATGGCTGAGAAAAACAATCTTGATACGACAGAATTGGACAGTGCCTACCTTAGAGCTAAGGAACAACTTGAATCCGAACATCAACAACGCATCCAGTCCATCCGTGACCGGTATGGCTTGTCTACACAGCAGGAACGGTTCAATGCGGAACTGGAACAGCTCAGGCTCGCACGTGAACAGCAATTTCTGACTGAGGAACAATATGAGCAAGCCGTCCAGAACCTCAAACGGGACAGTTATAAAAAGCAGTTTGACTATTATTCCAGTCTGTTTTCCGGGGCCATTCAAGCATTGCAGCAAGCGGAAATGGATCAGGTCGATGCAAAATATGATGCGGAAATTGAGGCAGCCCAAGGTAATACGGAAGAAGTGGAACGTCTGGAAAACGAAAAGGCCCAGAAAAAGCTTGATATACAGAAAAAATATGCGGACGTGAATTTTGCAATCAAGGCATCACAAATCATCGCAGATACAGCTGTATCAATCATGAAAGCATATGCAGATTTGGGACCGATTGCAGGTTCCATCGCAGCAGCCCTTATGGGTGTGACCGGAGCCGCACAATTGGCCAGTGCCAAAGCTGAACGGGATAAAATCAAAAATATGACTCTTTCCGGCAGTAATTCCGGCAGTTCCGGTACCGGTGCGCGTATTGCCACCGGCCGTCAGTCCGGAGGCAAGATTGATGTCCGGCGTGCCCAGGATGGGAAACTCTTTCCTGATGCGGATTATGACCCGGATGCACGGGGATTCATAGACCGTCCTACTGTCATTGTAGGTGAAGGCCCTTTCGGGCAATCCAAAGAATGGGTGGCCAGCAATGCTGCAGTAAGCAATCCCACTGTTGCACCAATCCTGGATATACTGGATAAGTCCCAGCAGGCCGGTACCATCCGTACGCTTGACCTTAACCAGGCAATCCGCGCACGAATGGCCGGATATTCATCCGGCGGGTCCATAGATACCCCGAAGGCTACGGCTCCGGTACCACCAAACGCACCAGGGAACTCACTGCCTCCAAGACTGATGGAACGCCTGGCCAATGCAATCATCCGCATTGATGAAGAGGGTATCCCTGCATCCGTCACTCTCTCAGAACTTGAACGCAAGCAGGAATTGCGGAACCGTTCGCGTAACATAGCAAAAAAATAGTATCATATTATGAAAATAGTACATATCCCCACCGGCGAGGCCTACCAGCTTTCTCCCGACACATGCCTTGAAGTGGAACGGACGAATCTCTTCTTCAATGAGTACGGTGAGCAGACACTGCCGGTCACATTACCGGACACACCTCTGAACCGTCGTCTGACGGGGAATCCCGAACAGCTGGCGAACCTTGAGCGTCCGTCTACCGATATCGAATGTACCATTACCGACGGGGAATACTTCTGCACCTGCCGCCAGGCCGTATTGGGAGCCCGTCGGAATGAAGGTATCACAACCACCTTCTACATGAATGAGGGAAGTTTCCTGAGCCGCCTCCAGCGTACCCCTTTAACTGATGTGTTCGGTTCGGAAACAGTCCCCGGAGTACAGACTGTCGAGCAGGGTATTGCCTGGTGCTGGAGCTTGCGGACAAACACGGACCCGAACTTTTCCATTTTCCCCGCTATCGTGGAGATGGACGGTGAACGACGGGTACTCAATGCGATGGCAGAAATGGAGGCTGACGGTACGCCATTGAACAATGGGCGTACCGTGACCGGACTGTACAATGCCTGGTCACGTACAGAGCAGGTGGACGGGCGCACCATCAGTCTTACCCCCGGCTACTACATCACTCCCTTTATCCGATGCACATACGTTTTACGCCGTGTTTTTGCATATTTCGGATATGAACTGCTGGAGGGTTTCTTTGATAAGACTCCCCCATTCAACGGGATGGTATTCATCAACACCACCATGGACACTTTGGTCAATGGGGATATTCTTCTGGCGCACCTGGTGCCCGACTGCCTCTGTTCGGACCTTATAGACCTTTTCCGCAAGAAGTTCTGTTGTGAGTTTATACCCGATGAAGCCGCGCGGACCGTAGCTGTCCGTTTCTTCAATGAATTGCTGGATGAAAAGCCGCAGGTTGACCTTACATTCTTTATGGACGGACACCCGTCTGTCGAGTATGCCACAAGACGCCAACTGAAGCTCTCTTCAGCCACTTCACTGACCGACTGTACCTCTTTCGACAGTCTGAAGGAATTGAAGGAAAAGTATCCCACCGCCTATTGTAATGCGAGTAACGGCTGTTACTATCGGGATGGACATGCCGTGGGAGATTATTCCGAACTGTTGAGCGAGGGGAATATCCCTTATTTTGCAGATGACGGACTGGAAGAATATGAGGTTACTGTACCTGATTGCCAGCCTTGTCCTGCCACGGCAACCTTCCATACCGAATACGGCACTGACCGTAATGGCAATACCTATACAGCCTTTACCCTGGAAAGGAGTGCTCTGTATGCCGGAGAAGCAAGGGCACTCAACAGTACCATCGTCATCAGTAACGGTTCCATTGAAGAGGAGGAAAGTGGAGAAGGCGCTACCGAAGGGAACAAGACTGACCGGCACGACCAGAAGCCGGTACTGGCATTCGTGCAGCCCGGTACGGGACCAATGAAAGACGTGTCTGTCGGCACTGTCACCGTGAAGGATTCCTATTCTTTATTGTACAATGCACCCGGTGGAATATACGAAGTTTTTTGGCGACAGTTCGACCTGCTGCTCCGTCATTCATTGAATAACGTAAGTGCCCAGTTCCTTCTGCCCTCTACCCTGAAGAGTACGCTCCGTGTACATAGCCCCGTACTTTTTGAAGGAGTGAAGTGCTTCCCAAACAAGGTCGGTTTTACTCTTGGAGATGGGAACCGTCCTGCTGAATGCACCCTTCTTACTACCAATCTTCAACGTCCGGCTTGCCTGCCGCCAATAATAGATATGGATCGTCCGGAATATTATTGGGAACAGCTTGGGACTTCCAGTCCGGTGGATGAGGAGCATTGGAAAGCCGCCGGTTTCACTCCACAGACAACCGTGAAATGTCCCAGCATTTTTCCTCCGGCACCAACGGCCTCACAAGTGGTGCAAGGAGGTACATGGTACGAGCGTGAAGTTTGGTACAGTTACTACCGTTCGGGGCGTGTGGACGGAACCGGCGGCCAATGGTTTTACCGGCATGCGTTCTTTGCCCTGAAGCCATGCAGGTAAGGAAGGCTGGTTGTCCTTTCATACCGGTCATGTGTGGCATAAATTTGCGTATAAAATCAAAAGTAGAAATCAAGCATGTCTATCCAGCAACAACCAGATGTACTTTCGCTCTCGATGAACTTAAAACCGATCATCGTACAGTCTACAGCTGAGACCGTAACCTTCACTCTGAAGAAAAACGGTGAAGTGCTACTTTCACAAAGCTACCAGACGGATAAGAACGGCCAAGTGCAGATAGATCTACGTCAGATGGTGCATGAATCACTGCAAACTATTGTTTCAGATGTTGGCATTGTTTATATACAGGCAGATCTTGTTGCCGATTTTTCTGCTCTAATTGACATGGACACCGTCAATTTCCGGGTAGTGCGTGGTGGAGTGGATCGCCTGGCAGACTCAGCCACAAATTTTCTGACACAGAATTTTCTTACCTGGCAACCGAATGTTAAACCGGTTACGTATTATTCTCCGGAGTTCCTGACCTACTATGCTGTGGTTGCCGGTACAGTCAGACTTCGCGCTTACTTTACGGACGAGTCTGGAACTGTTAAATCTCAGACAGATTATGCTGTTACAGAGTTGATGCCAGGTATAGCTTATACCATGCCTTTACAATACTCTGTCGTTGCGGGATGGCTGGGGCATAAATTACCTGCATATTATGATGTATGGGTCGAGAACACCTCCGGCCAGCGTCTTACATATATACAGCGTTACTATGCTGAGGATATGCGCTCCGAGCAGGAACAATGGGTACTGTTCGAGAATTCGTTGGGCGGCATAGATACCTTTCGGGCTTACGGTGTCACTACTCTTAATGGGGAGCACACTCATAATATAGCGGAAACTGATGAATGTTTCCAGGAGTATCGTGTGGATACTGAAAGGAAATTTCAAAAGAATACCGGATACTTAAATGATAATGAACGCAAATGGTTGCTTGATTTTTTCCCATCCCAGAACAAATATCTGTATGCAGGTAATTATTTGCGGCAGATAGTCGTAATGGAAAGTAATGTCAGCTTTACGGATCGTGACATACCGAGTAATTATACATTCACATTTAAGTATGCGGATGCCCGTCCTCTACTAAATCTTCCCAGAACTGATCTTCCGGCAGATATTCTTAACATCACTGTTCCCGAAGTCGGTTCTTTTACGGTGCCCCCTCGGCTTGCTGAATTTTCCCGCTTACCACTTTCCGAGGGGGCCTTATTTCCCATACAAAATCCATATTCAGAGGAATGGTCAACTACTAATGTAGCTGCAATTGGGTATTACCTCGCAGACTTTTTATCTCGCATCTTTGGTTCTGGCGGCGGTGTCGGTCATAAACACCGTAACTATGATTTGCTTGAATTGCTTTCATATATTGAAGGTTATCTGCTGATAAATGGCCAAAAGATAAAAGCTGGTTATGCGGACAAAGCTGGTTCTGTTGAGGGAATGGAGGATATGTTCCTTCACAAAGACCGAGCTGACGGCACTCCTTTCCCCATAACCTTCGGAGATTGGGTCAAGTTCGGCGAATTCCTCACCGGCATTTCCGGAGGTTGTATCGATAAGAATGGCATCCTTGAAATGGAAGAGGGCATTTTCCGCAAACGTGTGTTTTTTCCGGAGATTGCCTATAACCGTGTGACCTATTTCAAGGGACGTATGTGCGCCTCTCCCGGAGGTGGATGTACGGTCAAGGAATGGAGCGACAACGGTGACGGTAGCTACACCATAACTCCAGACTTGACGGATGCTGACGGGCTGAGTCAGTTTGTGGATGATATACTTACTACTTACTTTGTCACCAAGAACGCCGAAGGCAAGCTGCAGGGATTCGAGGAGATGAAGTTCCGGGTGACTTCTGCCGATTACACTGCCAAGACATTCGTCATGACACCCAAGCCGGGTACTGACTGGAAGCCGGGGGATGCGATGGTACTTGCTCAAACGGGTAACTTTACGGACCCGGAACGGCAGACGTACATTCTTATCGATACGGTTAACGGCAACAACTGTATTACTTTCTTCGACCACGCCAACACATGGGATGTCGAACCGGCACAAGAGATGTCGTGGATTGGCAAGAAGAAAGGCCGTACTGTACATGGTATTCCTGCAGACAATTATTCGGCTGTTTTTCGTCACGTCATCATGTCCGGCAAGATATTCCAGGTGGATGACATCACCGGCGAGGCTTTCCGGGTGCCATTGTTCAAGGGGACGTGGAAAAAGGGTGAGAAGTATGCCTATTACGATGAGGTGACGCATAACGGCAGCTCCTGGATATGCGTCAATGAGAAAGGCACGTCTACAGAACCGGCAGACGGCAATGCGGACTGGCTGAAATATGCGGCCAAGGGGGACAAGGGAGATGTGGGTACCGGCATCACCAACTGCGGTGACTGGCAGACCGGAAAGCATATACCTTACATGGGTATTACCAAGATGGCCGGACGTGTCTTTTTATGTGTCGCTCCTGATGGTACCGACAATCCTCCGATGTGGACTCAGACAACTAATGAGGGGCGCCGTATCCTGCAGACGCAGAACGGCGGCAAGTCCTACGGTTATACCATTACCGGAGACCTAAATACCGCTGAATATGAGCTGCTGGTGGAGAACGGCCAGGACGGTAAGGATGGAAAAGGCTATGAGTGGATATTCAAGCATACGACAGAGAACATAACACCTTCCACGCCAGCCACTTCGCAGGTGGATGACTATGTTCCGTCTGGCTGGCACGATGACCCGATTGGAGTTTCCGAATCCCTGCCATACGAGTGGGCTTGCTGCCGGACTAAGAAGGACGGTGTATGGAGCGCGTTCAGCCCGGCAGCCATCTGGGCTAAATGGGGCTTTGACGGTGAGTCGGCCATTGTAGCCGATTTCGACAACGAGATGGAAAGCATTGCCTTGACATATGAGGGGAAAACCGTTGCGCAGTCTGTGCTCAAAACGACCGTCGGCATGTGGTATGGTACGAAGAAACTACAGCTCAAGTCCATTTCATGCGTGACCCCTGCCGGTGTCACGGAGAGCTACAATGTCAATACGGGTGTGATAGCGTTTACCGTGGCTTCCGGTATCGAAATGCCTGCACGTTCAGAGGTTAGGATAACCGTTACGGCTACGGTACAGGATACGGACATAAGCCGCGAGCTGGTATTCACCATTGCCGGGGTGCGTGCCGGTAATCCGGGCAGTGATGCGGTACTGTATCGACTGGTGCCCTCCGTTTCTTCAGTCAGCAAACGGAAGGACGGCACTTACAGCGTGGCAAGCGTGTCATGTACACGCACCAAGTCTGTAGGCGGCAATACTGCCGTTACGACTGACGGTGTGCTGAAATACAGTAAGGACGGTGGTTCGGAGGTGGAAATACAGAACGGCACGGCCATTTCCCCGAAAAACTTCACGACGCAGTTGCAGTTCGTTTATTACGTGGGTGGGCAGGTCGTGGACCGGGAAACTATACCCATGGTTGTGGACGGTACCGACGGTAATCCTGGAAAACCTGGCGGTGACGGCGAATCCGTCAAGGCTGGCGGTGAGTGGCGCACGGCTAATACTCCATACAAGAAGCTCACCATCTGCACGATGGGGAGTCGTTCATGGCTCTCCAAGGTTGATACTTCGAATCCACCTCTATGGACAGTCAATGACAGTCAGGATAGGCGCATCCTGCAAACACAGAACGGTGGAAAGAGCTACGGCTATATTCCTAACGGAAAAGTGAACACGGCCGAATGGGAACAACTGACATCAGACGGCGGCATGGTCTATCTCATCAGTACATGCAGCAATATACGGGTGAGCAGTGCCGGGTCTTTGGTGCCTTCAGCTTTCCGCGTCTATGCCAAGCGGACGCTCGGCAGCGCCACATTGACTTATCCGGACGGATATCTGGCAGCGAGAGGCTACAGCAACGGGATATGGAGCGCCATCGCAGGGCCTTCGAGGGCTTCCGAGATTACGGTCAACGCTTCGGCTGGGTATTCCACTTTCTCGGTTCGCTGTTATCAGAGCCAGGCTGACGCTTCGGCGTGGAATGACAGTTTTATTGCGGAGATATCAGTGGGTGTCAGCTATGACGGAGCAAGCGGACGAGACGCCAGCGAGCCGCGTCCGAGAGGTTTTTTCGCCAAAGGTAACACGTATGTATGGAATGAAGATTACCATGACATCGTACTGGCCACATTCAACAATCGCACCATTCCGTTTCGGGTACGGGCTTACGGTACGTCGGTCACTGTCGCACCTACCTCGATAGACGGTGATGCTAATTGGGAGGCGGCACAGCAGTTTATGTTTGTAGCTATGGATATGGCTTTAATAAGAAAGATACGTGCCGATGAAATCCTTGTGGATGATTTGGTGGTGCAGAACGTATTGGCAAGGGATAAAACCGGTAAAGCCATGTGCCAGATTGACGGGGAGAATGGTGGCATTGGGTTCCTGGCCGGAGGCAATATCCGATGGGATGCCAATGGTAATGTGTTCCAGGACGCCTCAATCTTCCGAAAGCTGAAACTTCTGGAGCCGAAATCCGATTCGTATGAATACTACCTGGATTTCAATACCGGGTTGAACTTTGAAATATCCCGGATATTCTCACTTCCAACGCAAGAGGAAACAATATACCTGCCGAATGCGGCAGACTATGAAGGTGGAGAATGCATGCTGTATAATGGAGGAATCTATACCCGTCTCACAGCACCTGCAAGCATAAAAGTCGCAGGTGGAGGCAGCTTTATCATAGACGGAGAATACTATTCTAAAATAGTTGTCCCGTCGCTTTCCCTTGCTCAATTCAAGGCCGTAGCGACATACTCTGATGGAGTAAAGGATGGGGTAAAATGGGTTCTAATATCAGGAAAAGCGGAATCGAGAACTTAAAATATCAGTGTTATGAAAGTTTTTTATGAAAGCAAGTTAGCGAAATGGCTGTTGTGGCAGGGCTACAACACCATCACATTAGGCTGCTTTGTCTTCACCAAGAAAAGCAAGGAGGAGATGAAGCAGAGCACGCTCAATCATGAGGCGATTCATGTGCGCCAATGGGAAGAATGTATGATTGCATCGGCTGTGCTGTTGACGGTAATCATGCTGTTTACCGGATTCAGTATTTGGGTATATCTACTTTCCCCGTTGTGGTTCTACCTTCAGTATGGTTTGGAGTATGCGATTTCATACATGTATCACTTATGCCGTAACCGGTGTTGGATAAATGTAGGTGATAAGGCTTACGGAAATTCAGCGTTTGAAATGGAAGCGGAAGCCAACGAAGAGGTAGACGGTTATCTTGATGTGAGAACTCCTTTTGAGTTCTTCAGATACTACGGAATAATTTGATTTATAATTTACAAAACGAGTTAATTATTAAAATGTTAAATCGGGTAATATTTCCGTCCGGAAATTATGCCC
>OBDJ01000188.1_pt1 | contig 40533 bp, 39 predicted proteins | sample 1518041 | NCBI WGS metagenome assembly OBDJ01 (sample SAMN01760916, study PRJEB22395) | human gut metagenome
AACGTCTTACGCGGCGATGCTCCTGAACCGGCTCCGGTGCATACGCAGCGGTTTCGCAGTGCGCATACTCCGGCATTTCCGCAAGATCATCCCGAACGGCACGGATAAGCGCGTCTGCCACATCATCAATGTTCTTGCCGGTCTCCACGGCAACCAGTTCGTGCTTCCGAACTGCCTTGTCCAGATCACCGGGGGAACGGAACAGTTTGTACTTCATCATGCACGTCCTTTCTCTCTATCGGTCTGTCTATTCTTCCTGAAATCTGTTCTTTAGGGACGCAATCATCGCTTGTGCGGCAATGCTCAGATACAAAACTCCAATTTCATAGATAAAGTCGCGGTCGATCACGATAAAGTATTCTCTAACGTGTGTAAAAACCAGTTCCAGCAAGTCCCTGTACAGTGGATCATCAAAGGGCTTGAACCGCGTAAACTTGCTTTTGGCAGCGTCCCATGTCATAGACGCTTCGCCCTCAGCACTGGTCATTGCCTCACAGAGAATCATGCTGACGCCCATTTTTCCGTTGCCGGTCAGGAGTTCTCCTTCGTAATAGCTGAGTAGGTCTTTCTTGCGTCGAAGCGGAACTACATCGCAGTTGTCATCCAGCTCAAATGCAATCAGCTCCGCAATCAGTTCCCGCCAGACCGCATAACCGGCGTTAATGGTTCCGTCCTCTTCGCGGCTGATGGTATCGTCCATGCAGTATCGCTCAAAGAAATTATCTCCGTCAATCTCGTTGCGGGTGCAGAAGATATGCGCCAGCTCATGCAGAAGAATGTGCTTCAACTCTGCCGGATGACGCGCTATGTCTGTGCGCAGAAGGATTCCGTCCGCGCCGTCTCCTGTGCCGACGAATGCAGAGGCGTGAAAGTCAAAATAGCCGTCCTCTGTATATCGGTCTTCCAGCCGGTCAGGGAAATACTGCTTGCAGAACTGCTCAAAGACTTCCTGCTGGTTTTCCGTCTGAAAGCAGCGCAGTACAAGGTTGTCCTCACTGAACTCTGCCCCCAAGCGTTCGTTAAAGATGGAAGCGGCATAGAAAAGGGCTTCTTTATAGTCGTTGTTGTTCATCTAATTGCTATCCTTCATCCTCATTCAGCCCTCCGGTCTGACATTTTTCAGGAAGTCAGAGTGCGGTACATAAGGCAAGTTGAGCTGCCAGCCCATGCGGTTCAGTTCGTTGAGCTTGATCAGCATCAGGTTGATGTTTGTTCCCATTGCAGCCGAGAGCTGCACCACATCGTAGTCCTGCTTCATCAGGTCAATCAGCTCATCATCGTCAATGATCAGGTGTGAGGCAAACGCATTCGCCTCATATTCGTGTTTTGTGCGCATATCGAACAGCACGAACTCCGGGAGCGGTTCGTTTCCTTTGGCAAGATCACGGTGAAAGGTATCATGCCCGATCTCGTGACCGCAAACCATTTGCATGATCAGATACTCCATGTTGGAGTTCAGAAGAATATGCCGCTCTTTATGGCGGTAGGTGTACATTCCGAGCAGATCGTTCAGATTGTCAAGAAAATGGAGATGAATGCCCAGCTCACGGGCAATCTTCAAGGTATCTCTTGTTCCACAGCTTTTGACAATGCTGTTCGCCTTTTTGTATATTTCCTCGGAGCGAATTATCACGGGACCTTCACCCCTTTCATGTTGAAAACAGTCAAAGTAAATCCGTCAAGAAACCGAGACGCAGACAGTTATTCCTCTGCGTCCGTACCGGTCTTCTTGTATTTCTTCGGCGTGTATTTCTCAACATTCCGGGCTTTGGATTCCCAATATATATCCTGCAACGCCTTCATCACCGCATCCTTGTCCTGCTCAGACAGCGTACCGCCCGCAAACAAGCCGGACATCCCTTCAATCAGGTCCTTTGCCTGTTTCATGCCACGGGAGCCGTACTGCTCGGATGCCTGAACCACAAACTCTTCGTCCTCGGTCAGCAGATAGTTCACATCCACCTTGAAGTATTCCGCGATTTTTCTGTAAGCGTCCTTGGTACGGGGAAAGGAAATGCCGTTCTCGTACCGGGTAATCATACGCCTGTTGATCCCCAGTGCATCGGCTACTTCCTGCTGGGTCAGCTTCCGCTTCTCCCGTTCAGCCTTGAATTTCTCTCCAAACGTCATTTTGGTAATCACTCCTGTTCACAAAAAGTTTGCGACATCAAATTGCGCAAGTCTATTGACAAAGGCACTTGAAGTGCGTATAATAATGACTGAGCAATCCAACTACTCATAGTATATCCTGAATTGCTCATCCTGTCAAGGGGCATGAGTAGTTGTACACGAAAAAGTTACATCTTTTGAGCAGTTCAAATGGACAGGCATTTATGCTGCCGAAGATCATCCGTACCGGCATACACCGGTATGAGGGAACAGGAGTGAGAAAAACAGAAATGGCTACACAGTACAGAAAAGCATACGTCCCGGTTACGCTGGATGTGGACAAGGAGGGGGCAATCCTCCCTCGCCTTATCTGGTGGGACAACGGTGTAATCTTTCAAATCGACCAGATTCTATACAAATGCCGCGCCACATCCAAAAAGGTTGGGGGCGGAGGCATCCGTTACACAGTTCAGATTCGCGGAAAGGAGTCATTTCTTTTCCACGAAGGAGACAAGTGGTTCGTCGAAGCAAAGGAGGACAACTGCTCATGATTTTATCCCAGCGCCAACTTGAAGAAATTGCAGCCTCAACAACGAAGGACTTCAACCGATTCTTTTTCGGGGATGAGGCGGACAAGCCCGACCGATCAGCTTTGCCAACACCCATTGATCAGTTTGCAAAGAACTATCTCGGTCTTCGCGTATCATTCGCCCGTCTCTCGCCGGACGGAAGCATCTGCGGTGTCACTGCCTATGCCGACACTGAGTACAAGATCACGGAACTTGGTATTACGCGCACACTGGCTTTGAAGCGTAATCAGGTCATCTTGGACGAGAGCTTCATTCGATCCGGCAACGTGCAGCGGCTCTGCGCCAAGCGCAGATTTACCCTTGCCCACGAGTGCGCCCATCAGATTCTCTTCCAACTGGAATCGGAAGAGGTAAAGGCGTCCTGCGAAATGAAATATTCCGCACGGACAGCCTATACGCCGCGAGAGCTGAAAACCCGCGAGGACTGGAACGAGTGGCAAGCAAATGTCTTGGGCGCGGCGATCCTGCTTCCTCAAAAAGAGGTTGACCTGGCAATGCGTCGGTTTGCAGAAACGCCGCTGATCAATTACGAGGGGAGGTATTCGTATGGTGATCACTTAACGCTGCGCCTTTTCTGCCGGTTGTTCGGTGTCTCCAAGACAACGGCGTCTATCCGCCTTCGTCAGCTCGGCTACATGGTAGATCGTCCATTCAGTGAGTATGTTGACCCATTGGAGGTGTGGTAATGAAGAGAGCATCCATTCGGGTTCAGGAACCGACGCCGGAGCTGATCGAAAAAATCCGCAGGGCAAGAGTTGCCATTTCCCAGCAGAAGCCCCGATACCTGAAATGTCCCTATTGTCAGCATAATGCCATTGCTGTCTACGAGGACACGAGGGGTCATGTAGAATCCAAGTGCAAGAAATGCGGGCGGATCACAGTCTTTGATGTGCTGAATATGAGAAGACTGCGACCGCGTACCAAGTAAGAACCAGAGGACAAGCCTCTGTTCTAAAATAAAATATATGTCATAGCTGAGCTGTGGAGCCGCCTGATAGGTGAAGTCATCCTAATGCCGCATGAGACAGAGTGTAATTACTCTGTTTTATCGGCATGGGATTCAAACCTCACCGTCATGCGGCTCTTTTTCTGTCTTCACCCTTCCCGCTGCTCCCGCGCAGCGGAAAGGATGAACAATGAAAATCCCTAAGACCCCTATCGCGTTCGATTACGACCTCTGGACTACGGAGGACGGCAAGTGCATGGTGCGCGTGAAACGAACCGGCGAAGTTTCCGAGGTTGACCGCAAGGTTATGAGAATCCTTCGCGCAGAGGAAAAGCGGATCAGACGCTCGTATGGCTCTGACAACACCTCTGAGGATGAGGACGGCGCAGAGAAAATTTCTGATACCGTGCTGTCCCTTGACGCTATGCCGGAGGACGATGTGAAGTCCGCTGCATGGCTGGCAGACTCCCGCGACTGCATGGAGGAACTGATCACCGCCCTCAAAGAGAAGGAGCTTCTTTCCATTCTGACCGAGAAGCAGCGCGAATTGTATCTTGCGATGACCCGTGAAGGACTGACTCTTCGAGAGTTTGCCCGAAGGAAAGGCATCGGCATCAGAGCTGCATTTGACCTCAAAGCAGCGGTGCAGAAAAAATTTCAAAAAATTTTTTGAGCGGTACTCAACAAACGGCAAAAAGATGTCCGTTGTAAAGTGAAAGGGTCAATCAGACCACTTCACTGCTCCTTGAAAACTGAATAGTTCAGTGCTGCGGATCTTTCCGCTTCTGCGAAGCAACACAGCTTCCGACGCCAAGACCTCCCGAAAGGGAGTGAGCGACCACCGGAGAGCTATAACAGTCGTGTGGTGCGGCTGCTTGCGACGATGCAGATGCCGGGTATAATGATACTTCCGTCTTTTCTTTGAAGGGGCGGCTCGGAGCGATCCTCGGAGGGGTGAGAGTCCCATGATACCGATTGACCATTGGTAGTCCGCAGCATTCCCGGAACTGCAAAGTTCTTCTGGCAGGGGCGCGAGCTGCAAATATGCCGGACAATGAAACAAACCCAAAAGAAACTTACTATATAGTTTCAGGATGAAAACTATGTGGCAGAGTGTCTTCACAAGATGCTCTGCCATATCCTTTTGTCCTGAATATTTCCACGAAACAGGAGGTGCTTAGAATATGATGGGCATTGAAACAATGAAAAGCGTCAGCCCGAAAACGGTTGACCGAAGCACACTCGTTCAGAGAAGCAGCATCCGGCTTGATCCTGCGGCACCGCGAGAGGACAGGCTGAGGGAGTTCATCAAGCAGATCAGAAATCCCTACTGTTATCTGGACGGGAAGACAGTGGTGAAGATCAGCTTCGCCGAGACGGACACGACAATGGAAGATTGTCTGGAACACTATCTGAGAGGTCTTTGATTTATGAACAGTCTGAATCTTTTCACCCGGTTCTATGGACAAGCGATTGAGCCTGTGGTATAATGAAATCGGTCAAAAAAAGAAGAATACGGATTAAGCCGCTTGCCTTGATGGTCATGTGGCGTTTTCGTGTTCCTCTTCATAAGAGTTGAAGCAAGCCTTCGTCTTTCTGATTTGATGTACCACACCAAACAGAAAAACGGAGGTTATTTTTATGCCAGACAAGGTTTACCGCACGGCGATCTACTGCCGTCTGTCCCGTGAGGATGGAGACAAAGTAGAAAGCAACTCCATCGCCAGCCAGAGAGCCATCTGCGAGGACTACATTGCAAGGCACGATGATTTAGAGCTTGTCTGTGAGCCGTTTGTGGATGACGGTTACAGCGGCGTTTCCTTCAATCGTCCTCAGTTCAAAAAGCTGGAAGAGGCAATCCGCAAGGGTGCGCTTGACTGCATTGTGGTCAAGGATCTCAGCCGCTTCTCAAGAAACTACATCGACGGCGGACGCTACATTGAAAAGATTTTCCCGCAGCTCGGCATTCGCTTCATCGCAATCAATGATGCGTATGACAGTCTGACCGGTGATCCGCAGTCCGACTCCTTTGTTATCCCGTTCAAAAACCTGATTAACGATTCTTACTGCAAGGACATCTCCATGAAAATCCGAAGCAGTCTGGAAGTCAAGCAGAAGAGCGGTGAGTTCGTCGGCTCGTTCGCGCCTTACGGCTACATGAAATCGCCGGAGAACAAAAACCAGCTCATCGTGGATGAAGCGGTCAGCGAATATGTGCAGATGATCTTTTCCATGTACAAGGATGGCTTCTCCATAGGACGTATTGCAAAGCGTCTGAACCAGATGGGCGTCCTGTCCCCGATGGAATACAAGCATTCCGCCGGTGTGAAGTTCGATACCGTCTTCAAAACCGGCGATACCGCAAAATGGACATACAAAGCCGTCCAGCGTATTCTCACCAACGAGGTTTATATCGGCGTTCTGGCTCAGGGCAAGCGCGGCACTCCCAACTACAAAGTCCGCGTTGTGAAGAGCAAGGATGAATCCGAGTGGGTCAAGGTTGAAAATGCGCATGAAGCTCTTGTGTCCTACGAGGACTTCATGGCAGTCAAGGTCATGATGCAGCGGGATATGCGCTGTTCACCCGATCAGGACGAAGCGCATCTGTTTTCCGGCTTCCTGTTCTGCGGAGACTGTCAGCAGCCAATGATCCGCAAGACCGTCCCGTCGAAGACGAAAAAGTATATCTACTACGTCTGCTCCACCAATAAGCACAGCCGGACGTGCAGCCCGCACAGCATCGCCGCAAAAGAGGTTGAAGAGAAGGTCTTCCGTGCTATTCATGACCAGATCGAGCTTGTCATCAATCTGGAACACGCGCTTGCGATGATAGAACGGCTTCCGTCTCAGAGCCGTAAGGCTTTCAATTACGAAGCTCAGATCGCCAAAATCGAGGAAGAGATTGAACGGTACCAAAAGCTCAAGCTGGGGCTTTACGAGAACTTCATCGGCGGCGTCATTGATAAGTCGGAATACTTTGAGTTCCGCAACAGCTACACCAAAATCATTGAAGACAAGCAGGAAGCACTTCTGCGGGTCAAAAAGGAAATGAAGCAGGCTGTCACAACCGGAACGACCGAACGGAACTGGGTAACGCTTTTCAAGCAGTATGAAAACGTCGAAGAGCTGAACCGCCGTGTGCTGATGTCCCTTGTTGACCGCATTCTGATTCACGAAAACCATGCAATCGAAATCGTCTTCAAATACAGGGACGAATACCAGCAGACGCTTGAATACGTTCTCGGCTATGCCGATGAACTGGATATTGCCGTATAAAGGAGGGATGAGCAAATGGCAAGAAAAAGCAGAAAACAAATTGCAGTCGAAGAGCCGGTTATCGAACCTGTTTCTTCCGAGGTCTTCTCAACAGCCATCTATGCCCGTCTTTCCGTTGAAAACAGCGGCAAGTCCGAAAAGGTGGATGTCATCGCAAATCAGATTGAGATTTGCAAGTCCTACATTGCAGAGCGTCCCTACCTGAATCTGATAGATACCTATGTGGACAACGGACGAACGGGTACGGTTTTTGACAGACCGGAGTTCAACCGTCTGATGAACGACATCCGCACCGGCAGGATCAAGTGCCTTGTGGTTCGTGATCTCAGCCGGTTCGGGCGTGACTACATCGAGGCAGGAACCTATCTGGAACGGGTCTTTCCGCAGATCGGGCTTCGGTTTATCGCCATCAAAGAGAACTACGACAACTTTGATACGGACGGCTCCGGCGAAAGCCTCATCATCCCTCTGCAAAACATGATCAACACCCTTTACTCGAAGGACATCTCCCGCAAGGTTTCTACCGCGCTCAAGGCACAGATGGAAAGTGGAGAGTTCAAGAAGCGCAATCTCCCGTATGGTTATCGCTGGGATGAAGAACACAGCAATATGGTCTTCGATGAGGAAACCGCACCGATTGTCCGGAAGATTTTCCAATGGAAGATTGAAGGGCTGTCCCTTCCTGCGATTGCAGACCGGCTTGATGCAATGAACGCGCCCAATCCGGAGTTTCAGAAGTATCAGGTCGGCGTCCGCACAGGCAATGCTACGGCAAAGAAGATTTGGAACAAGTCTTCACTCACTACCATTCTGGATAATCCCCATTACGTCGGAGATACCGTTCTCGGACGGACGCTGAACGCCATCTACAAGGGCGTCAAGAATCAGCACATTGACCGTGAGGAATGGATTGTTTTTCCCAATACTCACGAGGCGATTATCTCCCGTGAGGACTTCCAGAAGGTACGAGAAATGCGGAACGCTGCTGCAAGGACAAGGGTTGAGAAGATGGAGCGCACGGAAGAAATCCGCGCTACGTTGATCAATCTCTTTGAAGACAAAATCGTCTGCGCAGACTGCGGCAGGAAGCTCTATTTCCATCGCAAGCGCGTTGACAAGCGCAAGGACGGCGCATGGTACGCCTTCTATGAGTGCAGTTCATCCGTCAAGCGCGGCAATCTCTGTACGCCACACTATACGCGGCAGGACAAACTCGAAGCCGATGTGCTTGCGGCGATCCAGCTTCAAGTCAAGGCGGCTCTCAATTACGACAAGCTGCTTGCCAAACTGAGAAACAGTGAAGGCGAACGCAGCATCCGCGATCAGCAGAATGCGCTCATCACAAGCCTGAATCTGAAACTCAGCGGCATCTCCAAGAAGCGTACTCGGCTCTATGAGGACTTCACAGAAGGCATTCTCGATGAAGAGGAATACGTCTTTGCCAAGAAAGCCTACGATGAGCAGTATGCCGACCTTTCCCGGCGGTTGGATGAAGCGGTTCAGCGGAAGGTAAAGTTTGCCGAGGCAATGTCCGAGGACAACAAGTGGCTCACGCTGATGAAATCCGTCAGCGGTGCAACGATGCTCTCTCATGAGTTAGTTGACGAGTCCGTAGAGCTTGTGAAAGTCCATGAGGACGGCTCAATCGAGCTGGTCATGAAATACGGCGATATTTACGCTCTGACCGTTCAGAGTATCAAGGAAGTACAGGAGGCGATGTAAATGAGCAAGGAATACAACATCGGCATCTACATCCGCCTCTCAATGGCTGATGAAGATACCGGCTATGGCAGCAAGGCGGAAAGTGACAGCATCGGCAACCAGCGTATGCTCATCAATCGCTTTCTTGACAATCATCCGGAGCTGTCTCACTGTCAGCGGTCTGAGTTTGCGGATGACGGTTATACCGGCACGAACTTTCACCGTCCTCAGTTCACGCAGATGATGGAGAAGGTCAAGCGCGGCGAAATCGATCTGATCTGCGTCAAAGACTTTTCCCGCTTTTCTCGTGACTACATTGAAACGGGAAACTATCTGGAATGCACTTTTCCATTCATGGGCGTCCGCTTTATTTCCATCAACGACGGCTATGACAGTGACGATTACAAAGGCACAACGGGCGGTCTGGAAGTGGTTATGCGCAGCATCATCTATGCGGCATACAGCAAAGACCTCTCCGTAAAGACCACATCGGCAAAAATCCAGATGATGAAGCAGGGCAAGTATGTCGGTGGCTACGCCCCATACGGCTACGTCCTGCATCCCACCATTCGGAACAAACTTGCCGTAGACCCGGAGGCGGCTGATGTGATCCGTCGTATTTTCCGCGAGGCGCTGGAAGGCAGCAACACCTCTCAGATCGCCCGCAGCCTGAATGATGACGGCATCCCGACGCCGGGGCAATACTTCAAGAGCAAGCATCCCGACAAGAAGAAGTTCAGTAACATGAGCGAGAAAATCAGTTGGGAAACCGTGATGGTCTATAACATCCTCAAAAACCTTGTTTACACCGGAACACTGGTCAGCCGCAAAATGAAGTCCTGCGGTGTCGGCTCAAAAAAGCGTGTTGTCAATGAGCCGATTATCGTAGAAGGAACGCATGAAGCTATTATCAGCAAGGAAGACTTTGAGCTTGCTCAGAAGGTCATTCGAGGCGGAGGACGGAATCCCACGCGCAAGCAGCATGACTATCCGCTCAAGGGACTCGTCCGCTGCGGTAACTGTAAACGTGCTATGACACGCCGAAAGAACAAGGCTGGCATTCGATACTTCCAGTGCATTCACTCGGTCAACAACGGAAACACAGACTGTCCGGTTGGCAGGAGCTTTCCGGAAATGGATATTGAGAAGGTTGTCTTCCATGCCCTTACTCAGTTTCTTGCTTTGGCACAGAAGGAAGCAATACAGAACCGCGAAGTCGGTGATCTGCGGAAATCTGCCATCAAGGAATGTGCTGATAAAATCCGCACTCTGCAAAAGCAGAACGAGCAGCACAAGGCGTCCAAGCTGAGGCTCTACGAGAAGTATGCAGCCGGAAGCATCACGAAGGAGGCGTACATTCAGCAGAAGGCGGCAGCGGATGTGAAGATTGCTGAAAACGATGGAGCAATCCAGCGCAGTCACGAGCGGATGAAGGAGCTTGACTCCGAGACCGCCTGTTCAGATGAAAAGCTGGATGCGGTCTGCGAACAGTACGCCGACTGCAAAGCTCTGACCTATGAGCTGACCCACGCATTCATTTCTGCGGTCTACATTTACGATCTTGACAACATAGAAATCGTCTGGAAGTTCAAGGACTTCCTCACTACATCAGAAGGAGAAGCCAAATGAAAGTATTTCTTTATATCCGCGTTGCCTGTGCGGATCAGCTTGCGGCAGCAGACCAGCGGGAAGAGCTGGAACGCTATGCGAAGGACAAAGGCTATGAGGTGGCTGCTGCTGTGGCGGCAGACGGCATCTCCGGCGTCCATACGGAAGGTATCATGAACTTCCTGCTGAACGAAGCCAAGCGTCAGGACATCGGTACGATCCTCACCCGCGACACCTCGCGAATCAGCCGGGACACTTCCTCTTTCATGAGGTTTGAGCGAAAGTTCCGGGAGAACGGCATCCGGTTCGAGTATCTGTCCAAGCCTGACAACGAGCTTCCGGTCACTCCGATGATGGAGGCATTTGCGGCGGCGTATAAGAAGCGTCGCACAAAGAACGGCACAAGAGCGTAGAGAAAACGCAAGCCGTTCACGGGTGGTTGTCCACCTATGAACGGCTTGTAAATTCTCAAAATTTTTTTAGTCCCTACTTGACACAAGAAGATATGTCACGGTTAGGGCGAAACTATCTGCAAGTGGGAATGTATACGGAAATGATTTTCCCACAGAAAGGCGTCCGCTTTATCGCTATCAATGACGGAGTGGACAGCGCACAGGGCGACAATGATTTTGCCCCTCTGCGGAACATTTTTAACGAATGGCTGGTGAGAGATACGAGCAAGAAAATCAAAGCAGTAAAACGGTCTAAGGGTATGAGCGGGAAGCCCGTCACGAGCAAACCCGTATACGGCTACTTTATGGACGAGGACGAAAATTTTATCATTGACGGGGAAGCCGCCCCTGTTGTGCGGCAGATTTACAGCTTGTGCCTTGCCGGGAACGGGCCGACCAAGATAGCCCGTATGCTCACAGAGCAGGAGATCCCCACGCCGGGAACGCTGGAATACCGTCGGACGGGAAGCACCCGCCGCTACCACCCCGGCTATGAGTGCAAGTGGGCGACCAATACCGTGGTACATATCCTTGAAAACAGGGAGTACACGGGCTGTCTGGTAAACTTCAAGACGGAGAAGCCGTCCTACAAGACCAAGCACAGCGTAGAGAACCCCATTGAGAAACAGGCGATTTTCGAGAACCACCATGAGCCTATCATTGACACCCAGATGTGGGAGCGTGTGCAGGAGTTACGCAAGCAGCGCAAACGCCCGAACCGCTATGATGAAGTGGGCTTATTCTCCGGCATACTCTTTTGTGCCGACTGCGGCAGCGTCCTTTACCAGCAGCGTTACCAGAACGCCACCCGCAAGCAGGATTGTTATATCTGCGGGAGCTACAAGAAGCGTACCCGTGACTGTACGGCGCACTTTATCCGCACCGACCTGTTGACCGCCGGAGTGACCGACAATCTGCGGAAAGTCACCAGCTATGCAGCGAAGCACGAAGCCCGGTTTATGAAGCTGCTGATCGAGCAGAACGAGGACGGGGGCAAGCGCAGGAACGCCGCAAGGAAAAAGGAGCTGGAAGCCGCCGAGAAGCGTATCAGCGAGTTATCCGCTATCTTCAAGCGGCTGTATGAGGACAGCGTGACCGGGCGCATTTCAGACGAGCGTTTCACGGAGCTGTCGGCAGACTATGAAGCCGAGCAGAAAGAACTGAAAGAGAGAGCCGCCGCTATCCGGGCAGAGCTTTCCAAAGCGCAGGAAGCCACGGTAAACGCAGAAAAGTTTATGAATGTTGTCCGCAAGTACACCAGCTTTGAAGAACTTACCCCTACCCTTTTGCGTGAGTTTGTGGAGAAAATCGTTGTGCATGAGTGCAGCTATGACGAGAACGGCACACGCAGACAGGACATTGATATTTATTACTCTTTCGTTGGCAAGGTAGACCTGCCCGAATGACCGCCCGACCTATCCGGCGCAATGCGCAAACGCCGGATAGGAACGGCAAAATTTTTTACACTTCTACTACTTCTTTATCACACATCAGCAAACAGGCAGGAGATGTCATCAATATCCGCAATAGCGAAGGCGAAAAAAGAAAGCTGTGCGCAAAATTTCTCTCCAACGGTATGGCGGTCGTAATCTCCGTTGCCGATAAGGAGATAGGCAGAAAACGTATATCGGTAATGATACAGGACGCATTTGCCGTTGCTGTTGTGCTTATAGTTACCTCTTTACTTACCTTCAAGTTTACGAGCATTATAGTAAAGCCGATAAAGCATCTTACCGAAGTTTCCAAAAAGATAGCGGCAGGCGACCTTGACGTTGAGATAGAATGTAAGACAAAAGACGAAATAGGCGTTCTTGCCTCAAGATACAGCGATACCGTAAAAATGCTTAAGAAGTATATCAACAAAATCAACAAGCAGGCTTACACCGACGCTGCGACCGATGTCGGAAACAAAGCCGCCTATCATGACGCAGTACAGCGTATAGACAAGATGAGCCAACACGCAAACGGCGATTATGCCATTTTTGTAATGGATATAAACTATCTCAAGATGTACAACGACAAATACGGTCACGAATTCGGAGATATGCTGATCTCGGACGCAAGCACGATAATCAAAAGAGTTTTCGGTGATTACAATATTTACCGCATAGGCGGCGACGAATTTACGGTAATCATAAATTCCCCGGGAAATGATCTGTGCGAACAGCTTGTCAAACGCTTCAAGCAGGAACAGGAGCTGTTCAACCGTAATGCAAGGCATTATGAGCTGGGTGTCCGTATTGCCGTAGGATATGCGGTGAACGATGCGACCGACAGGGATTATGCCGATGTATTCAACCGTGCGGACAGACAGATGTATCTGGATAAGCAGGAAATAAAGAAAACCGCCCGTGCAACAGATTATGTTGACAACAGATAAAATGCAATAAGTTAAAGCTCCGGAAGAATGCCGGAGCTTTCAGCTTGTAGAAAAAGTCTGTTTTTGAAAACAAACTTCTAACTTACTATCCCTATCCCCCTGCCCCCTTTCCCCCGGAAAGGGGGAGAATACGGGGACTGGCGTCCCTGCGACCTGCCTTGGGGCTACGCCCAAAGCAAGGATGCTTTGGTTGCTTGCCAAAAGTTTTGCACGATGCAAAACCAACAGAGCAAGCAACGCTAAACACCCATTTTTATCAACGATAGAAGCTTATCGACAGTCTGAAAGCTCCGGGAGAATGACCGGAGCTTTTTCATATCCCGACAGCAGTACACTATCGGTAGCAGGTACAGCTTTTTATCTTTCTGACACTGTAGCTGTCATCATCCGCAATATCCGCATAAATGCCGTCGCCCGTGCTGAATTCTCCCGAAATAATGCCGTCTGAAATCATGTTGCGGACGTTCTTGTCTATCAGCTTAGCTATAGGCCTTGCACCTTCGTTTCTGCTCTTTGCTTCGGTACACAGCTTTTCTGACAACCTTTCACTCCACGAGAAAGCGATACCCTGCCTTTCGCACTGCTTTGAAAGCTCTGAAAGCATTTTTTCGCATATCAGCTTATATTCGGCGCAGGACAGCTCATTGAATACGACCACCTCGTCTACTCTGCCGAGAAATTCGGGACGGAAGTATTTTTCAAGCTCTCCCTTTACAAGTCCGGAAATTTCCTCCTGCCTTTGCTGTATGCCGAATCCGAGCCTGCTCTTGCCTTTTGCGATAAGGGTGCTTCCGACGTTGCCGGTCATTATTATCACGGTATTTGTAAAATCGACCGTTCTTCCGCCGGAATCGGTAAGCCTGCCGTCATCAAGCACCTGAAGCAGAATGTCGAAAACATCTGGGTGTGCTTTTTCTATCTCATCGAACAGAACAACGCTGTAAGGCGATTTTCTCACTCTGTCTGTAAGCCTGCCTCCGTCCTCATAGCCGACATAGCCCGCAGGTGCGCCTATCAGCTTTGAAACGGAATGCTTTTCGCTGTATTCCGACATATCAAATCTTATAAGTGCTTTTTCTGTGCCGAAAAGCGCTTTCGCAAGCTCCTTACAGCACTTTGTCTTGCCTACTCCTGTCGTGCCTAAAAATATGAACGAGCCGACAGGTCGGTGTTCGTCCGAAAGCCCGGAGCGACCTCTCCTTACTGCGTTTGCTACTGCTCTGACGGCTTTTTCCTGACCTATAACATTTTCGGACAGCGTTTTTTCAAGGCCGGCGAGCCACTTCGTTGTATCATTGCCGTTATACCTTACTGGGATACCGGTATACTGTGTTACCACATCTGCTATATCGTCTGCTGTAAGGGTCGCAGTATATCCGCCGGTATTTGAACAGAGCGTTTTTTCCTGCTCTCTGAGTTTCAGTGCAAGTGCGAAATCCTTATTGTTTATAGCCCGTATTTTTTCATCGGACAGCTCCTTCAGCTTTTTGCCGATGCTGTCTTCTCCGCTTCGGCTGAGCCTTATTCTTGCCGAGCCTTCGTCAATAAGGTCGATAGCCTTGTCGGGCAGAAAGCGGTCGTTTATATACCTTACTGACAGACCGACAGCGGCGGAAATAGCCTCATCGGTTATCTTCACTTTATGATAGCTTTCGTAGCGGCACCGCAAGCCGTTGAGAATGGTAACGGTTTCTTCTTCAGTAGGCTCGTTTACGGTGACGGGCTGAAGTCGTCTTTCCAGTGCGGGATCTTTTTCGATATACTTCTTATACTCGGCATTTGTCGTGGCACCTATAAGCCTTATCTCTCCCCTTGCCAGCATCGGCTTCTATCGCACCCTCTGCCGCACCTGCTCCGACTATATTGTGTATTTCATCGATAAAAACTATAATGTTGCCGTCGTTTCTTATTTCATCAAACACACGCTTGAGCCTTTCCTCAAAATCGCCTCTGTATTTTGCGCCTGCAAGCATAGATGTGATGTCAAGCATATATATCTTTTTCGTTTTCAGTTCATCGGGTACGTTACCGCCTGCAATTCTCATCGCAAGACCCTCCGCAATTGCGGTCTTTCCCACTCCTGCCTCGCCTACAAGGCAGGGGTTGTTTTTCGAGCGTCTTAAAAGTATTTCTATAACGCGGTTCGTTTCACGTTCACGGCCAAAGCACGGATCTATTTTCCCTTCCTGTGCAAGCATTGTAAGATTTCTGCCGTATCCCGAAAGTGCGGATGGCAGTACGCTGCCGTTTCTTTTACCCTGCGGAGTATTTTTCTGCGTATCCGCTCCCTGATCCAGCACAGCCTCGCCTGAAATTCCCATTTCGTGCAGGAACACCGAAGCATAGCACTCGTTGTCACGCATTATGGCACGAAGTATATGATCTGTTCCTGCGGCGGTTTTTCCTGCATTTCTTGCTATCATCACGGCGCTTTCAAGTATCCTCCTGCTTCTCGGGGTGAAGTCGGATACGGTAAGCTGTGTGGGAAGCCCTTTTCCGATGAGGGCATTTATCCGTGACGCTATAGAATTGCAGGTCACTCCGCTTTGGCGAAGTACCGTATAAGCCACACCGCCGTTACTGCCGCACAAGCCGTAAAGTATATGCTCGCTTCCGACATAAGTGTGTCCCATGCTCATAGCACAGGTAAGCGCACAATTGAGCGCATCGTTAGCCTTGTCTGTAAATCCGTTGAATTCCATACTATGACCGCCTTTCTCATATACAATTATAGGCGGATATTTCCGGTTTAATCACAAAACCACAGCGTACAGCAAAAACAAAAGTAACACATTTCAGCCGCCGGCATATTATGTACTATGAGCAACGCTCAAACGGCTTAGCTCAAATAAAAACAACGGAGGAAACATATCATGTTCTGTTCAAACAACTCTTGCTGGTGGATCATTCTTATCCTCTTATTCGTATGCTGCGGCGGATGCGGAAACTACGGCGGCGGTTGTGCAAACAACGACTGCGGCGGCGGATGCGGATGCGGCAACAACTGCGGAGGCTGCGGCTGCTGATAACCATACGGCAAAGGGAGCTCCATCGGGGCTCCCGATTTTTTTGTGAAAAATAAACAAGGCGGAGTTTTATCCCTTGTGCAAAATTATCTAAATATAATCTAGTAAAAAAATCGGAAAATGAGTATAATTATAAGGATAAAGGTAGATTTTATTATAAAGAAGGAGACTTGACGTTGAAAAGAGAAGATTTAAGAAATATAGCGATTATCGCACACGTTGACCACGGCAAGACTACACTGGTCGATGAAATGCTGAAGCAGGGCGGTGTATTCCGTGACAATCAGGAAGTTGAAGACAGAGTAATGGACAGCAACGCACTCGAAAGAGAGCGTGGCATCACGATCCTTGCGAAGAATGCCGCCGCACACTATAACGGCGTTAAAATCAACATAGTAGATACTCCGGGACACGCCGATTTTTCGGGCGAGGTTGAGCGTATATTGAAGATGGTAAACGGCGTACTGCTCCTTGTTGACAGCTTTGAGGGTACAATGCCCCAGACAAGATTCGTTCTTCAGAAGGCGCTTGAGCTTGGACTCAAGGTAATAGTTGTAGTAAACAAAACAGACCGTCCCGACGCCAGAAACAAGGAGGTTGTGGACGAGGTGCTTGAGCTTCTGCTTGACCTTGACGCTTCGGATGAACAGCTTGACAGCCCTGTTATCTTCTGCTCGGGCAGAAACGGTGTAGCATCATATTCACCCGATGTTATGGGCGAAAACTTCAAGCCCCTGTTCGATAAGATAATAGAACACATTCCCTGTCCTGAGGGCGACCCCGACGGCGATTTACAGCTGCTCGTTTCATCCATCGACTACAATGATTATGTAGGCAGAATTGCGGTGGGCAGAATTGAAAGAGGTACGATAAAGCAAAACCAGGAAGTTATGGTATGCGACTACAACGGCTCACACAAGCCCTTCAAGTCAAAGGTAGTAAGCCTTTATACATTTGAGGGCATGAACAAGGTACCCGTGACAGAGGCTACTATCGGTGATATTGTATGCTTATCGGGTATCGAGGGCATTACTATCGGTCAGACTATCTGTGCGGTAAATAATCCCGAACCTCTGCCGTTTGTAAAAATAAGCGAACCGACTGTCGAAATGACATTCTCGGTAAACGACAGCCCGTTTGCAGGCAGAGAGGGCAAGTTTGTTACCTCACGTCAGATAAGAGAACGACTTTACAAGGAGCTTTTGAAGGACGTATCGCTGAGAGTTACAGACAGCGAAAACTCAGATTCTTATAACGTAGCAGGCAGAGGCGAAATGCACCTTTCGATACTTATCGAAACAATGCGCCGTGAAGGTTATGAGCTTTCGGTCAGCACGCCCCGTGTACTTTTCAAGGAAATTGACGGCGTAAGATGCGAGCCTATCGAGCGTCTGCTTATAGATGTACCGGACAACTGTGTCGGCTCAGTTATGGAAAAGATGGGCGTAAGAAAGGCAGAGCTTATTCATATGCAGCCTATAGGCAACAGAACAAGAATAGAGTTCCTTATCCCCTCAAGAGGCTTATTCGGTTACAGAAGCGAATTTATGACAGATACAAAGGGCGAAGGCGTACTGAATACAGTATTCGACAGCTACCGTCCTTATATGGGCGAGATCCCCACCAGAACGGTCGGCTCGCTTGTTGCATTTGAATCGGGTACGGCGATGGCTTACGGTCTGTTTAACGCACAGGAAAGAGGTACTCTGTTCATAGACGCAGGCGTTCCCGTTTACGAGGGAATGGTTGTCGGAGTTTCTCCGAAGGCCGGCGATATTAACGTTAACGTGTGCAAGAAAAAGCACCTTACAAACACAAGAGCCAGCGGCAGTGACGATGCATTAAGACTTATCCCCTATAAGAGAATGAGCCTTGAAGAAAGCCTTGAATTTATTAACGATGACGAGCTTGTCGAGGTAACTCCTAAGACGATAAGAATCAGAAAGAAGATTCTTGATAACGATCTTCGTGCAAAGGAAGACGCTAAGAGAAAAAAACAGAACGCATAAAACTGATATAGCAAAAGCTGTGGTTTCATAATCGAAACCACAGCTTCTTTGTTATGCTAAAACGCTGTGCGGAAAATTATCCGTAAAAAGCAAAAACGCCGTGAATATTTCCACGACGAATTTTCTGGAGCGGATTACGAGGCTTGAACTCGCTACCTCCACCTTGGCAAGGTGGCGCTCTACCAGATGAGCTAAATCCGCATATTTAACTGGTGCCTCCGGTCGGAATCGAACCAACGACACGAGGATTTTCAGTCCTCTGCTCTACCGACTGAGCTACAGAGGCGTAGCTTTTGGAAAGCCAAAAAAATGGCGACCTGGATGGGACTCGAACCCACGACCTCCGCCGTGACAGGGCGGCGTTCTAACCAACTGAACTACCAGGCCATTGGTGGAAACTATAGGGCTCGAACCTATGACCCTCTGCTTGTAAGGCAGATGCTCTCCCAGCTGAGCTAAGCTTCCATGTTGCATCCTGAGGTTATCACCTCAAGATTACCTTGTTTCCTTACTCCGTTTGCCGAAGTTTTTTGTGCTCTCTTCAAGCGACTATTATATTATACACGCTTTAGAGTGATTTGTCAAGCGTTTTTTATAATTTTTTTGAAAAAAGTTTCGTTATTTTTTCAAACGGCTTTGTTATGCGGTTTTCGGGACGTATAACCTTCGTTTATTCCCACGTTTTCCACACGTCCGGACAATATCCTACCGTTGCCTGCCTTCCGTTTCGCACTATCGGCGTTTTGAACATCGCAGGATTTTCAAGCAGCTTTTCTATTTTATCGTCCTCATACGCCAGATATTGCAGCGTGCTGTCCTTATATGCCTTTGAAGAAGTGTCGATGAGCTTTTCATAGCCGCCGACAGCCGCCGACACGCTGTTGAACTCGCCCTTCGACATACCTTTGGATAATAGATCTATCGACTGAAACTTTATTCTGCGTTCCTTGAAATAACGCTCCGCCTTTTTTGTGTCAAAACACTTAGCTTTACCGAAAATCTGTATATTCATATCACGATACCTTTTTACCGTCATTATTGCCGTTGAAGAAATAAACCTGCGCTGATTTCTTATCATTTCACGGCATTATGACCTCTCCCGAGCAGTTCTTCTTTTACCGCACGATAAAATCAGTGCTTCCACAGCCATCTCACATCGAACTTCTCACGTTCTTCGGGAACACTGAGCATCTTTATCGAGCAGGCAATAGTTATCATAAGCATACCTATCGACACTGCCTTCACAGGCTCTATAAAGAACGATACAAGCGTTGTACAGCAGTAGGTGATAATAGTGCAGTAACAGTGAGGGGTTATCTTTATCAGCGTCATAAACAGAATAAAGAAGAAGCACAATGTCAGTACGGTAGTCCAGTTGGGCCACATACCCGCAAGAGAGCCGAATGTGACCGCAATAGCCTTTCCGCCCTTAAACTTTGAGAATACCGGCAGTATATGTCCTATCACAGGCGCAACAAGCACGATAGGGAGCATGACCTCCGAAGGATTTTCTGTGTGCATATAAATAAACACAGGCAGAAAGCCCTTTCCCATATCGCAAAGCAGCGTCAGCGCACCGCATAACACTCCGCCGTAACGGAACGCATTAGCCGTTCCGTAGTTCTTGTCGGGGCTTTTCGATATTATGTCCTTGTGAAACAGCTTTGAAATAATGCTTGCAAACAATATACTTCCGAGCAGATAGCCCGAAACCGCAAAAAACAAGCCTGTAAGCATATGTATCCCTCCGTATCAGTCTATAATGATTAAATCCTTTGTTGTATTTGTAAGGTTACGACAGCCGTCATTCGTGACAACCACCATATCCTCAGTTCTCACTCCGTATTTGCCCGAAATATACGCACCCGGCTCAACTGTCAGTACCATACCCTCCTTGAGCGTATACTGTGACGAAGGCGATGCCGACGGTGCCTCGTGTATCTCAAGACCTACACCGTGACCGAGCCCGTGACCGAAATACTTGCCGAATCCCCATGCGTCAAGAGTGCTTCTCGCAACACTGTCTGCCACCTTTCCGCTTATATCCGCCCTTATCGCCTTCATAGCGTCAAGATTTGCAAAAAGAACAGCGTCATACATCTTCTTCATATCATCCGTCACCTTGCCTATAGCGATGGTTCTTGTCATATCCGAATGGTATCCGTCATAGGTCGCACCGAAGTCAAGCGTCAGAAAATCTCCGTTTTCCAGCTTCTTATCCGTAGGTACAGCGTGAGGTGAAGCAGAATTAACGCCCGATGCCGCAATAGTATCAAACGATTTTCCGTCCGAGCCGTATTCAGCCATATAATATTCAAGCAGTGCCGCAACGTGCTTTTCGGTCTGTCCCGGCTTTATGTCACGCAGCAGTCTTGAAAAAGCTCTTTCGGCTATCCGCTGTGCCTTTACTATCTTCTCGATTTCTTCGGGTGTCTTTATTATTCTCATCTTCCCGATCATCTCCGATAACCCGCACGAGCTGTCGAAGGTGACAAACGTATAGTTTGCCTTGTATTTTTCAAGCTCGGTCACCGTCATAGCGTCGCTCTCCACGCTGACAGTGGTTATACCGTGCTTTATAAGCAGGTTCATAAGCTGGGTCTTTGCGTTTTCGAGCAATATTACCTCGCAATCGCTGACACGTTCCTTTGCTTTGTCAAAGTAGCGGAAATCAATCAGGAGATAGCTCGCTTCCTTTGTGACAAGTATAATTCCCGCCGATGATGTGAATCCGCAGAAATATCTCCTGCTTATATCCGATGTTATCAGAGCGGCGTGTCTTTCATCCGAAAGTTTGTCAGCCAGCTTTGCTATATTACCGCCATTATTAACCATATTTCCCCTCCGCTGCGATTATGACCGCATTTATCCAAATAATAATTTTAGCCCTTAATTATTAACCGAAAATCAACTGTATTGCCTGATTGCCTTTATCAGTCCATATTCAGCGCATAGAAAAGTGCCATCATATAACTCTTTTCGCCAAATCCCGCAACAGTACCCTTGCATACCGGAGAGATTACCGAATGATGCCTGAATTCCTCTCTTGCGTGTACATTCGACATATGCACCTCTATCACAGGTATCTTTATCGCCGCAATAGCGTCCCTTATCGCATAGCTGTAATGCGTATATGCGCCTGCATTGAAGATAATGCAGTTATATTTCGCTCTTGCCCCGTGAAGTGCGTCTATCAATGCGCCCTCGTGGTTAGACTGGAAGAAATCTATCTCTGCGCCGTTTTTCTCGGCACATTCCTTCAACCTTTCGTTTATCGCCGCAAGCGAATGGTCGCCGTAAACAGACGGCTCACGCTCACCGAGCAGGTTTAAATTCGGTCCGTTCATTACAAGTATCTTCATTTTCTTTTTTCCGTCCTTATTTCAAATAGCTTAGATATGCCTTTTTCATAAGGCTTGCGTCCTCAGCCTGTGTTCCGTCAGATTCGCATATAACCGTACAGTTTAGATTTCTCTTTGCCAGAAGCTCGCACAGCGGCTCATACTGCGGACCGTAAATCTCGTCTGCAAACGTCAGGTGCCGTCTTTCTCCGCTGTTTGTATATTCTATCTTCGAGAAATGTATGTGCATCTGCGAAAGCCTGTCGTGTCCAAGCGTATTCTCGATTTTGTCGAGCATCGCAGCATAATCATCTATCGTCTTTATTTCGCCGTGCGTTCTTGCGTTCAGATGTCCGAAGTCAACACACGGGAGCATTTCATCGTCAAGAGTGCACAGCTCAATAACCTCATCAAGCGTTCCGAGCTGATTTATCTTGCCCATAGTTTCCGGGCATATAATCGCCTTCAAGCCCTCGCTCTGTCTTAAAGCCACAGCCTTTGCAAGCGTCTGCTTCGCAAGATACAGTGCCTCCGCCCTCGTCATCTTAGCGCACGAGCCGGAGTGTACCACGACCTTTGTCGCACCCAGCTTATCCGCCGCCCTGAGCGATTCGGCGATATAATTCACGCTGTTGTCACGCTTTTCCGCCTCAACGCTTGACAGCGAGATGAAATACGGAGCGTGGAGCGTTACGGTTATATTGTTCCCGCTTGCAAGCGCAGGCAGCTTTTCATAGGTCGCCGCCGCAATTCTGACTCCCCTGCCGCACTCAATCTCATAGCAGTCAAGCCCCATAGATGCAAGATATGACGGAAGCTCGTCGGGAAATTTTCTCTTGCCGAAGCTCAGCGAATTGCCGCCCGGCCCGAATTTAACAGCCATTACTTTTTCTCCTTAGTTTCCAGCTTCGAGTAGTCCCTGTGGAAAAACAAACTCTCCGCTTTTCTTTTCAGTTTGAACGTCCACGCACTTTCCATATGGAAAGGCTCAACAAGCACCGACACCGCACCCTTGATATTCCCTGCGATAACATCCGTGAATATCTGATCGCCCACGACAGCCACCTGTTTTTTCGGCACGCCCATTATCTTTATAGCCTTTGATATGCCGAATGTAAGCGGTTTACAGCCGTTTGCCGTAAACGGAAGCCCCAGCTTCTTCGCAAGCGGTGCTACACGCTTGTTTGTGTTGTTCGACACTATGCGCATCGGCACTCCTATGTTTTTCATATGCTGGAGCCACTCGGGTATGCCGTTTTCGGCGGCAGGATTCCCGTGCATCGAAAGCGTGTTGTCAAGGTCAAGCACCAACGCCTTTATATTATATTTATCAAGAAAGTCCTCGTCTATGTCGAGAACTGAATTTATCCAAATCTGCGGTTTAAAAATCATACCGTATCCTTTAACAAAAAATAACAAAAATATAAAAATAAAAAAGCGAACAAAGCGTCAGCATGAGGCTAACCTTGTCCGCCTTTTATTACCGTAAGTAATTAATTACTTAAACTTGCGCTTACGAGCAGCCTCGGATTTCTTCTTACGCTTTACCGAAGGTTTTTCGTAGTGTTCTCTTTTACGAACCTCTGCGAGGACGCCGTCTCTGGCACACGATCTCTTGAAACGCTTGAGAGCTGTATCTAAAGATTCATTTTTGCCTAAACGTACTTCTGCCATCTATATCCCTCCCTTTGCCAAATGGCACAGGTTATAACTCATACAAATTTTATAAAGATGTATGCTAGTATTATACAATATCGTACCGACTTTGTCAATACATTTTTGAAAATTTCGTAAAAATTCTTGCAGATTATTCCGATTTTCAATCAAGAAACTGCTTTACATCAACTTCCTCAGCGTCCTGCCAGAGCCTTTCAAGGTCGTAGAAATCCCTCGTTTCCTTATAGAAAACGTGGAAAACAACATCAATATAGTCAAGCACTATCCAGTTACCGCTTGCCTTGCCGTCTATGGACTTTGGCTCTTCGCCCTTTTCACCGAGCTTAAAATCCACCTCGTCCGCAAGTGCCTTTACCTGCGTTGAGCTTGAACCGCTTACTATTACAAAATAATTTGCAAGTATCGTAAGGTCACGCACCTTGAGGATTCTTATATCATCTGCCTTCTTAGAATCGAGAGCCTTTATGCCCTCCTTCAGAATCTCTATATCAGTCATTCTTCGGATTTTTCCTTTCTGCTGTGCTTTTTTCAGCCTTCATTATCCTTGTGTAGAAATTATATCCCGCTATCGTACACGGCGGTATAAGTCCACCCTTACCAAGCGTTTCGCCTATTGAATATTTTAACGCATTGTACATAGCGTTGTCAAGATTCTCAAAGCTCATCTCCCGATATTTTTCAACATCCTTATAGCTTCTGTCCGCACTTGTGAGATCTCCTAAGTAAACGATCTTTTCAAGCATCGACATATCCGCCCTGCCTGCCGTGTGATAACGCACCGCATTCAGAATATCAATATCCTTTATACCGAGATTTTTCGATATGTGATATGCCCCTGCCGGAGCGTGCCACAGCGCCGGAGTATAAAGTTCCTCGTCGCTCACGTCCATATTGCTCAGTATCGCCTGCGATTTCATCGCATTCGGAGTTTCCTCCTTCTTTATATCGTGAAGAAGCCCTGCGAGATATGCCTTTTCCTCGTCACCGCCGTGCTTTTTCGCAAGTGCCAGACACATTGACGCAACATTCATACTGTGCGTAAAACGCTTCTTTGAGAGCGTATTTTTCAGCATTTTCACATAGTCCGCATATTTATCGGCATAACGCTGTTCGTCCTTATCCAGCTTTTCACACATACAGACCACGTTCCTTTATATAGCCTTCAACCGCTTCGGGTACAAGCCCTGTTATACTTTCACCGTTTTTCAGCTTCTCTCTGATTTCGGTAGAGCTAACCTCAGTGACGTGAAGATTCAGCACCTTTATCCTGCCCATTTCTGCGGCATATTCACACATATCGCTGTATTCGCTGTTTTCTCTTGCGGCGGCAACCACCTTGCACTCGCCGAGAAGCGCCTCATAGCGATACCACTTGTCGAAATAGAACAGCATATCTCCGCCGATTATCAGATAGAACACAGCATCGTCGGGGTACTGTCTTTTAAGTTCACGGATAGTGTTTATCGTGTAGCTCGTACCGCCCATACGCTTTTCAATGTCGCTTATCTCAAACTTGCCGCTTGCTATTTCGTCTGCAAAGGCAAGTTCGCACATCTTAGCCCTGTCCTCAAAAGCGATAAGCCCCTTGTTGCTCTTGTGAGGCGATACGCAGGTAGGTATTATCAGCATTTTCTGAAGTTTAAGGTCGGCAAAAGCCTCTTTCACCATATTTATATGTCCGTTGTGAACGGGATTGAAAGCACCGCCGAATACGCCTATCTTAATCATCTAATTCTATCTTCCTTTTCTTAGCGTCCTTGTTCTGCCTGTAAAGAACTATCTTAGTGCCTATTACCTGCACAACAATGCTGTCTGTCCTTTCGCCTATCTCGCCTGCAAGCTCCTTTGCACTGTATCCGCAGTTTTCAAGAACTCTTATCTTTATAAGTTCTCTTGCCTCCAGTGCGTCCGAAAGCTGTTTTATAAGCTCGTCTGAAATTGCGTTCTTTCCTATCTGAAAGATAGTATCATAGTTACTTGCAATGCTCTTGAGCCTTGCTCTTTGTCTGCTTGTTATCTCCATTTACTTTTCTCCGTTTCTTTTATCTCATAAAGAAATACCATATCGCAAATACAGCACCAAGCTGCAGAATAATTATGACCGGTATCCCTATCATGAATCTCTTATGCTTTGTCTTATGATGAAATATCCTCATCGAAATATACATAGCGACCGAGCCGCCGAGTGCGGATACGATAAAGAGCGTCCTTTCCCTTATCCGCCATTTGTTTTTCCTTGCTTTGCTCTTATCCACAGGCGGCAGTATAAACCCGATTATGCTTATTATTATCAGGTATGCCGCTGTCAGAATATAGGGTAAATCTTTTATATCCATTACTTCTTGCTAAGTTCAGCCGCCAGCTTTTCAAGTGCTTTCGCCCTGTGGCTTATCCTGTTCTTTTCCTCGTCCGTAAGGCAAGCCATGCTTGTATCATCGTCTATCATGAATATCGGGTCATAGCCGAAACCGTTTTCGCCTATAGGCTCCTCCCCGATAAAGCCCTCGCATTCACCCGTAACGCATATCTCATAATCGTCATCACGGATAAAGTATAAGGCACACACGAATTTTGCGTTTCTCAGCGGCTTGTCAACGCCCTTCAGCTCACCGAGTACCTTGTTTATCCTGTCCTCGTTCGTTGCGTTCTCGCCTGCGTATCTTGCCGAATAGATGCCCGGCGCACCGCCTAAGAATTCTATCGAAAGTCCGCTGTCGTCCGCAAGCACAGGCGTATGCGTCATATCATATATAGTCTTCGCCTTTATATGAGCGTTCTCGCTGAAGGTCGTTCCGTCCTCCGCTATATCGATATTGATTCCCGCTTCCTTCATCGAAACAGGCTCATATCCCAGAGGTGTCAGCATTTTTTTGAATTCTTTTATCTTGCCCTCGTTGTTTGAGGCAATAATCAGTTTCATATATTGTCCTTTCGTATACAGACTGTCATTCAAACAGCGCTTCAACATAATCCCGTGGTACAAACGGCTGCAGATCGTCTATCTTCTCTCCCACACCGACCAGCTTCACAGGTATACCAAGTTCCTCTTTTATAGGTATTATTATACCACCTTTTGCCGTTCCGTCAAGCTTTGTAAGAACGATACCCGTTATATCAGCCGTTTCCTTGAACAGCCTTGCCTGATTTACCGCATTCTGTCCCGTTGTAGCGTCAAGCACGAGCAGAGTTTCAACACGGCTGTCGGGCGCATTGTTGTTTACTATTCTCGCTATCTTCTTAAGTTCGTCCATAAGGTTCTTCTTGTTGTGAAGCCTGCCCGCCGTATCACATATAATAACGTCCGCATCTCTTGCAATGCCTGCCTTTACAGCGTCAAACACAACAGCCGCAGGGTCGCTTCCCTCCGAGTGCTTTATAATATCAACACCGGCACGCTGTGTCCATACCTCAAGCTGTTCGATAGCAGCCGCACGGAACGTATCTGCCGCCGCAACGACAACCTTCTTGCCGCTGCTTTTAAGGTTATATGCGAGCTTTCCTATAGTGGTAGTCTTGCCTGCGCCGTTTACGCCTATAACAAGTATTACTGTAGGCTTTGTATCAAGGATAAGTTCGTTTTCACCCTCAAGTATCCCGGCGATTATCTTCTTTAACAGCCCCTTCACTTCCGCAGGGTCGGTAGTACCTGTAGCCTTTACCTCTTTTCTTAAAGCCTCGCAGATATTTGCGCTTGTCACAGCACCTATGTCCGATAAGATAAGCGTTTCTTCAAGTTCCTCGAAAAAATCCTCGTCAATTTTCGTAAACGAGTTAATAACTCCCGTTATCTTGCTTGCAAGAGCATCTTTTGTATTCTTTAAGCCGTTTTTCAGTTTTTCAAATAATCCCATTGAAAAATTTTCTCCTACTTTATATATTCAACCAGCTTTTCCAAAGCCTCATCGGCATTTACCGTACAGTCGGGAATAAGCGGTTCTTCACTTTTGTTTATATCCACACGGTAGAATTTCTTGTATGATACACTCAGTACAAGATTCGATTCCGGAAGCTGAAAGCCCAGCTTGTCGCCGTATGCCGTAGGCATATTTCCGGGCATTTCACCTATCACCTTTCCTATGCCGTTATCCTGTATCACCATTGCAAAGTCCATTGCCGAGCTGAACGTGTATTGCGATGTCAGCACATACACCTTGCCGTCAAAAGCATTTTCAACGTGCTTATTCGGCGTTATCTCGTCACGGTACGAGATCAGATTTCCGCCGTTTCTTATATCCGTTCCGCCGAACAGCTTATAGTCGCTTATATTTATATATCTCAGAAATTCGTTTATGACCTCTGTTGTTCCGCCGCCGTTGCTTCTTAAGTCAACGGCGATATTTCCGATATTGTTATCTCTTACCGCACTGAAAAATTCTAACAATCTATCGGTGTATTCCTGCGACATTTCACAACGGTTGAGTGTGAAAATGCCGAGCGAATTCTCCTTGTTGATCTTATATGAGCATAGCTCAAGCTGTTTTCTTTCGGGCGGCTCGTCCGTCATATCAAAATGCTTTGTTTCTTTATTACCGCTGAAAACAACATCTATCCCGTCGGATACATCCGCACCGAGAAGCGTAAGCCAGCTGCCGTACTGCAGAGCCTCGCCGAACATATAGTCCGCATAGAAGCTGACCTGCGGCTCGCACGGGAACACTTTTTTGAAATGCTCCTTCATACTGTCCGCCGATATGCCGTCAATTGATACAAGCGTGCCGTCATTATAAGCCTTGCTTATCTCGCTTCCGCCGCTTACATACTCCGTACCCGATGCGGTAACTATCGTATGTGCGTCGTCAAGCGTGCATACAAGCTCGGCAGATTTCTCCCACAGTTCATTTACCGTCACGCTATCCTTATCCATCAGCTCTCTGCGCAGCTTTATGTATACGTCGCCGAATCTTTTCTCCGCACCGTCGTCAATAAGAAACACCGGATGTTTTGCCCTCACCGTGTCATACACATATTTTAAATCCTTTTGTGCCTGCTCTGAGCTAAGTCCGGTATCAAGCGGCAGTGTCGGCTCAAAATCAGTCTGTGCGTCATAACCGCAGATTTTAAGCACTATACCGCCTACCGCAAGAATAACGGCAAGCAATAAAGCTGTTACTCTCAATTTGTTCATTTTCTACCCCGATATTTCATATACGATACACGATTTCCTTTATGCGTTTTCAAACTCGTTTAAAAATTCCTCGCTGAATTCCTGCCTTAACAGTCCCGATACGCCCTTTTCCTGCATATAAACGCCGTACAGCACATCACACAGTTCAATCGTACCTCTCCTGTGCGTTATTACCATAAGCTGAGTGTTATGCGAGAAACGCTTAAGATATGTAGCGTACTTCTGTACGTTTGCCTCGTCAAGCGCCGCATCGACCTCATCAAGCATACAGAACGGTGTCGGTCTGTGAAGCAGTATCGCAAGATAGATTGTCAGCGCTACCATCGACTTTTCACCGCCCGAAAGAAGCGACAGGCTCTTTATTACCTTTCCCGGAGGTGCGGCATAGATTTCAACATCGGAGTTCAGCACATCGTCCGGGTCCGACAGCTGAAGCCTTGCTTCGCCGCCGCCGAATATCTCGCTGAACAGCATTCCGAAGTGATTGTTTATATCGTCAAAGCTCTCCGTGAATCTCTGCTTTATATCCTTTATAAGATCAGCAATAAGGCTTTCAAGCTCCGTCTTTGAGGTTTCAACGTCCTTCAGCTGTTTTGCAAGAACGCCGTAACGCTCCGACACCTCCTCCAGTTCTTCTATAGAGCTGTAGTTTACGCTTCCCAGTGCCGCAATGCTTCTCTTTATCTCGGCAAGCTCCGCCTTAAGCATGAATATGCCTGCGTCATCGACAGGCTTTGCACGTTCCTTTGCCTCACTGCGTGTCATCTCGTACTTGTCCCACAGCCCCGAGATTATCTTCTCGGTCTGACCTTCCGCCGAGCCTTTACGTTCTTCCTGTCTGGCAAGATCCGCACTGAACTTTTCCTTTGCCTCGGTAAGCTCCCTTATCGACTTGTTTATCTCGCTGATACGCTTTTCAGCCGCATTTGTGAGCGATACGTTATCTGCGATCGCCTTTTCGTTGTCGCCTGCCGTTTTTGCTATTTCTTCGGTCTGAGCCGTTTTCAGAATTATGATTTCATTCTTCTGCTCAATGCCGTTTTTAAGCTCCTCAATTTTTCTGAGCTGTTCGCTTCCGCCGTCGCTCAGTGCAAGGATAGATGCGTCTATACCCTCTATCCTTGTGCGGATATTGGATATATCGCCGTTTACCGTCAGAACGTCCATATTGTTCCTTTGTATCCTGTCGGCTATCTCTTTTCTCTTATCCTCCGCCTTGTCAAGTCCGCTTCTCTGCTCGCTCAGAGCCTCCTCGTTCTTTTCGATTTCGGCAAGCACGCTTTCAAGCTGTGACTTTGTATCGGAAAGCAGCTTCCTGCCGTCATTCTCGGCTCTTTCCTGTGCGTCAAGCTGTTCCTCGGCGCTGTCACGCTGTGCGGTAAGCTGTGACAGCAGCTGCTTTATACCGTCACGCTGTGCCTCAAGTCTTGCTATCTTAGGCTCGCACTGCGATACGGTTTCGGAAAAGCCCTCCATTTCCTCCGCCATCTTTGCGACTTCCGCCTGCAAGGGCTTTAGCTGTTCGCTCTCGGCTTTTATCTTCTCACCGAGTTCTTCAATCTGTTCGGATAATAAAGCAAGTTCCTGCTTTCTTGCGATTATGCCTGCGTCATTTCTGACACTGCCTCCCGTGAACGAACCGCCTGCGTTGATGACCTGACCGTCAAGCGTCACTATTTTGAAGCGGTATCCGTACTTCTTCGCAATAAACGATGCCGTATCAATATCCTCAACGACCGCCGTCTTTCCGAGTATGGATTTTACTATCCCGTCATACAGCCCGTCATATTCCACAAGGTCGCACGCCATACCCTCAAAGCCGTTCTCATTACTCAGTCCTCCGACTTCGAGCATCTTTCCCTTTACGCTTGTAAGAGGTAAGAATGTCGCACGTCCGAGGTTGTTTTCCTTAAGATAACGCATACTGCGCTTTGCCGCTTCCTCATTGTCGGTAACGATGTTCTGCATTATACCGCCGAGTGCTATCTCAATAGCCACCGTATAACGCTTATCCACGCTGATTATATCGGCTACAGTACCTCTTATACCGCTGAGCCGTCCTTGCCTGTCCGCCATTATTACCGACTTTACGCTTGACTGGAAGCCCGCCATATTCTTGTCTATCTCGTCAAGCACCTGATGACGTGACGCTTTCGTTTCGTACTCCTTGCGTAGCGTTTCAAGCGTCTGACCTGCCGTTTTCAGCTTGTCGTTCTTATTGGCAAACAGCTTTTTATATCCTGTCAGCTTGTTCTCGGCTTCGGCCTTTTCTTCCTTTGCCTGTTCAAGTTCTTCATCGGTATCGCTGAGCTTTATTCTCTGCGTCTTTGCTTCTGCCGCCGCATTCTCAGCCGTTCTTGTAAGTTCCTCCTTACGCTTTGAAAGCTGTTCGGAGGTTGCCTCTATCTGCTGTACCGAAAGCTGCAGCTGCGTTCTTTTAAGATACAGCCGACCCTGCTTTTCGTCAAGTTCCTTATACTCTCCCGAGAGCGTTTCGCCCTCAGCGTCGATTCCCGTCAGTTCCTCCGTCAGCCGTTCGCTGTCCGCCTTCAGCCGACCTATTTGTGCCTGCTTTTCCTCTATCTCGTTTTCAAGGTTCTTTTTATCTTCTTCAAGCCTTGCCTTGCCGCTCTTGCCGTCCTCTATCTGCTTTTCGGTTTCCGCAATAGCTTCTTCTGCGTGTGAAATATCGTTGCGCAGTACGGCAATCTCAGCCTTTATATCGCTTATGCGGTCCTTTGCCTCGTCACTTCCGGCTTTCAGCTTTTCAAGCTTGGCACGGAGCGTCATTCTGCGGTTGTTGTTGTCCTCTTCCTCAGCCTCCAGCTTTGCAATATCCCTGTCGAGATTTTCGCACTCCGCCTTGCTGAGAAGTAATTTGTCCTCCGCTTCCGAAATCGTCTTTTCAAGTGCGGACAATTCGTACATACTTACCGTTATATCAAGATCTTCTTCCCTTGAAAGCAGTTCCTTCGCCTTTTTAGCCTTTGCCGCCTGCTTTTCAAGCACAGGGAGTCTTGTTTCAAGTTCCGATGCTATATCACGGATACGGAGCAGATTGTCCTCCGTGCGCTTCAGCTTATTCTCTGCGTCCTTTTTCTGCGCTAAGAATTTCGATACGCCTGCCGCTTCTTCAAAAACCTCACGGCGCTTGCTTCCGCCCGATTCTACTATCTCCGACACCTTGCCCTGACCGATAACGCTGTATCCGTCACGGCCAAGACCCGTACCCATAAACAGTTCGTTTATATTCTTGAGCAGTGTCTTTGCTCCGTTTATCTTATATTCCGACTCGCCGCTCCTGTACAGCTTACGGGATATTACCACCTCGTCACTGTCTACCCTGAGCGCCCTGTCACAGTTATCTATAGTCAGCGTTACACTCGCAAAGCCCATCGGCTTTCTGCGTACAGTTCCGTGAAAGATAACATCCTCCATTTTATCTCCACGCAGACTTTTAGCGCCCTGCTCTCCCATTACCCAGCGCAGTGCGTCACTTATATTACTTTTACCGTTGCCGTTACTTCCGACAACAGCGGTCATTCTCTTGTCAAAATGCAGTATGGTCTTATCGGGAAACGATTTGAACCCGTATATTTCCATAGATTTAAAAAACATCAACCGATCCTCTCCGCACGGAAATCCGTGCCTTTCTCTTCCTTTATCTTAAAGGAAATTCCACGCTGTGAAAGCGCATTGCGGTTAGCTCCGCCCTGCCCGATTATCTTGCTTATATTACGCTTGTCCGTGTAAAAGACGTATTTTCCCCCGTCCTCGCACACAGCGTTCATCTTTTCCAGATACAATATGCTCTCGGCTATCTCACGCAGTGCCGGGTGATATACTCCCCCGATCATTTCCAGCTCAACATCACGGCTTGCGTGAAGCCCCATACGGATAACTGCGACCCCTGCCTTGTTAAACATATCGAGCAGCCTTGCACAGAGCCTTGTTGTCTGTTCAAAGGTAAAGCTGTCATACACTCCGCTCTCGTGCAGTCTGCCAAGCTCGGTATTCTTAAGTATCACCGTCGGATATATCCTCACCGTGTCGCAGTGGAGTGCGATAAACTCCTTTGCGGTATCAATGCAGTATTGCTCCGTGTCCTTATACAGCCCCGTCATCATCTGAAGTCCGAGTTCAAATCCGCTCTGCTTTATAAGCCGTGAGGCACGTCTTACGTCCTGTGCCGTATGGCCTCTGCGGTTAGCTGTCAGCACCTCGTCATTCATACTCTGTGCGCCAAGTTCTATCGCCGTCATGCCGTAGCTTTTAAGAATGCCGAGTATTTCCTCGTCAATGCAGTCCGGTCTTGTCGAACAGCGTATGCCGTCATACTGCTCAGGATATGCGTCTGTATAACGCTTGGCTACCGTCAGCAGCCTTATCATATAATCCCTGTCTATTGCGGTAAAGCTGCCGCCGAAAAACGCTATCTGCGCTTTCGTACCGCTGTCTTTAAGATTTTCAAGCTGTCCCTCAAGTATGCTTTCAAGCTCCTTTTCAGTGACAGGCTCGCTGTGTCCGCTTATCGTTTTCTGATTGCAGAAGCTGCATATATGCGTACAGCCGTAATGCGGTATAAATACCGAAATGTTAGTTTGTTTCATATCCCATAAGGCTTATAGCCTCTTTTGCGGCGCTCTGCTCCGCTTCCTTCTTGCTCTTGCCCTTACCCGTGCCTATTATCTGACCGTTCAGAAGCACATTCGCCGTAAACTGCTTGTTATGTGCCTGTCCGCTTTCGTCACTTATCTCATAGGTAACACGTTCCTCCGGGTTCTGCTGAATTATCTCCTGCAATACCGTCTTGTAATCTCCGAGCAGGAATTTACCCGTACTCAGCTTGTCAAGCGGCGGTATAAACGGCAGTATGAAACTTCTTGCCGCTTCAAATCCGCCGTCAAGATATATCGCCGCAATAAGCGCCTCAAATGCGTCCGCCAGTATCGAGTGGCGATCTCTGCCGCCCGTATGTTCTTCTCCTTTTCCCAGAAAAATATACTTGCCTAAATCTATTTTTCGTGCAAAGGGATAAAGCGCATTTTCACACACTACGCTTGCTCTTATCTTGGTAAGCTGTCCTTCGGGCAGATTAGTAAGATTTTCAAAAAGATGCTCGGACACAACAATGCTCAGCACGCTGTCGCCTAAAAATTCAAGGCGCTCGTTACTGCGCAGATGTTTTCCGTTTGTGTATGACGAATGAGTAAGAGCCTCTTTTAAAAGCTCAGGATTTTTGAACGTATAGCCTATTATCTGTTCAAGCTCTGTCATTTCTTTTCCTTTCAATAATTCTCACGGGAGGGAAGCCCCTCCCGCAAGCCAAAAATCAACCTTCCGTATTTTCCGACAGCACCTTTTCCATCTCTGCGACAACGTTTCTCTCAACGAAATCCTTGGCCTGTCTTACGGCATTCTTGAACGCAAGAGCGTCACTGCTGCCGTGCGCCTTAAGTACAGGCTTTGCCGTACCTAAAAGCGGAGAACCGCCTGTTTCCCTGTAGTCCATCTGCTTGCTTATTTCCTTGATGCCCTTCATAGTAAACATTGCGCCTATCTTTGTACCGAGGTTGCGGAAGAATATCTTCTTGAGCGAAGCCTTCATAAACTTGCCCATACCCTCTACTGTTTTAAGGTAGATGTTACCCGTAAATCCGTCCGTTACAACAACGTCGACCTCGCCTAAAGCCGCATTTCTCGCCTCGACATTGCCAGTGAAATTAAGCGTGCTGTTTTTGAGCAGAGCGTAAGTTTCCTGTTCAAGCTCCCTGCCCTTTTCTTCTTCTGCACCGACATTCAGCAGTCCGACCTTGGGACTAGCAACACCCATTATCTTGTTCATATAAACACTGCCCATAACCGCAAACTGCCTTAACATATCCGGACGGCAATCAACGTTTGCACCGCCGTCAAGCAGTATATACATATTATTAAGACCGGGCATTACAGGTGTCAGCGACGGACGCTTTACGCCCTTTATGCGCTTTACTATAAGAGTACCGCCCATAACAAGAGCCGCCGTACTGCCTGCGCTTATCATAGCGTCCGCTCTGCCGTCAGCTACCATCTGCATAGCCACGCCCATAGAGCAGTTCTTCTTTTCCTTTAATATCATCTTTGGGTTATCCTCTATCTCGATAACTCCGTCAGCCTGCTCAAATGTGATATGATCCTTTGAAAGTCCCAGTCTTTCAAAGCACTCGTCGAGCTTCTTTGTGTCACCCGTCAGCACAATGTCAACTCCGTACTCCTTTACAGCGTCAACCGCACCCTTTACTACCTCGTCCGGCGCATTATCTCCGCCGAAAGCGTCTATAGCTATTTTCATAATCCGTTTTCCTTTCGTATAAAATCCGGTACTTATCGCTTTGCCTTTAGTTTTTCACAGAGGGTCTGCCCCTCCAGTATCAAAACACCGACCGTTCAAAAAGCTGTTTTGCTGTTTTGCTGTTTTGCTGTTTTGCTGTTTTGCTAAACAGACAGACAGACCGCATTACCGCTGTGCAGTGATTCCCTGCTCGCAGAGTGCATTTCTCAGATCCTCAAGTCCTCTGTCCGCAATCGTCCTGTATCTCAGCTTCTTGTCCTTTATCCTTTCGGGGAGCGGCGGCAGTATTCCCCTATTCGCCCCCATCGGCTGAAAGTCCTTGTTCTCCGTGCTTATATGCCTTGCCAGTGCCGCTGTCATGCAGGTTTCGGGCAGTTCAAGCGGCTTTTCTCCGTCAAGCGCCCTTGCAAGATTTATTCCGGCTATAATGCCCGATGCCGCACTTTCGACATATCCCTCAACACCCGTCATCTGACCTGCGAAATATATGTTGTCGCTGTCGATAAGTCTGAAATTCTTATCAAGCAGACCGGGAGAATTAAGGAAGGTATTCCTGTGCATAACGCCGTATCTTACAAATTCCGCATTCTGAAGCCCCGTTATCATCGAGAATACTCTTTTCTGCTCTCCGAATTTAAGATTCGTCTGGAATCCCACAAGGTTGTAAAGCGTACCCTCGTTGTTTTCTTTTCTCAGCTGTACCACAGCATAAGGCCGTCTGTCTGTTCTTGGGTCGATAAGCCCCACAGGCTTCATACAGCCGTAGCGGACGCTTTCTATTCCACGCTTTGCAAGCACCTCTACAGGCATACAGCCCTCATACACTTTAAGATTCTCAAAGCTTTTGAGCTGTACGCTCTCTGCGTTTACAAGCTCGTTATAAAAGGCTTCGTATTCTTCCTTTGTCATCGGGCAGTTGATATAATCCGCTTCGCCCTTGTCATAACGTGTAGCGAAAAACGCAAGGCTCATATCAATGCTTTCTGCGGTAACTATAGGTGCCGCCGCATCGTAGAAGCTGAGCGGACTTCCACAGCGCTCCTGTATCTTTTCTGCGAATGTATCGCTTGTCAGCGGACCTGTCGCAATTACGGTATCGCTTTTGGGAAACTCCGTTATCTCGCCGTTTACGATTTCAATATACGGGTGATTAGTTATCATTTCGGTCACAGCGTCGGAAAATTCCGTGCGGTTTACCGCAAGTGCGCCGCCTGCACCGACCTTTGTTTTCTCTGCGGCTTTCATCGTCACAGAGTTCATATAACGCATTTCTTCCTTAAGCATACCGCAGGCACTGGCAGTATCCGCACTTTTCAGCGAATTACTGCACACAAGCTCCGCAAAGCCCTTGTACTTATGGGCAGGTGAATACTTTTCCGGCTTCATCTCGCACAGCCTTACATGAAAGCCTCTGTTTGCAAGCGCCCACGCCGCCTCAACTCCGGCAAGACCTGCGCCTATCACGGTAACAGTCTTTTTATCCAAGTTTATCCTATCCTTATCAGTTTTCGTTCTTCTTATCCTCATCGGCGGGACGCACATATCCGCAGCCGTCCTTGGCACAGTATACCTGACCCTGCTTGCCGACCTTCTTGAAAAGCGTAGAACCGCACTTGGGACATTTATCCTCAAGCGGAGTATCCCACGTCATAAAGTTGCAATCCTTGTAGTTCTCGCATCCGAAGAAAGGCTTACCCTTCTTTGATTTCTTCGCAAGCATCTTGCCGCCGCAGTGCGGGCAAAGTCCGCCTGTTTCGTTTACTATTCTCTTTGTATTCTTGCACTCCGGGAATCCCGAACAGCCGAGGAACTTTCCGTAAGGACCTATCTTTATGACCATAGGCTTTCCGCACTTGTCGCAGACTATATCGGTAGGCTCATCGGGTATCTTCACCCTCTTGCCCTCCATATCCTTTTCAGCCTTTGTCAGCATCTTGTCAAAGCCTGTATAGAACTTTCCGAGTACATCCACCCAGTCAGCCTTGCCTGCTTCTATCTTATCAAGGTCGCTTTCCATCTGAGCGGTAAACTTTGCGTCAACTATACGCTCAAAGTGACCTTTCATAAGGTCGGTTATAACTATACCGAGCGAGGTCGGCTTTAACTGCTTCGCCTCACGCTCAACATAGTGCCTGTCGAGTATAGTGGCGATTGTCGGCGCATAGGTAGACGGTCTGCCTATGCCGTTTTCTTCAAGCGCTTTGATAAGGCTCGCCTCTGTATATCTCGGTGGCGGCTGAGTAAAGTGCTGGTTGCCCGTAAGCTCTTTTACCTTCAGCTTTTCGCCTACTTCAAGAGCCGGCAGTGCGCCGCCCTCCTCTTCGTCATTATCCTTGCTTTCTTCATACAGCTTTGTAAAGCCGTCAAATTTCACGGTATATCCGTTTGCCTTGAACAGACACTCTCCGCAGGTAATATCTACCGCCTTTGTATCAAGGAGCTGATTTTCCATCTGGCTCGCCATAAAACGCTCCCATATCAGCTTATACAGCTTGTACTGGTCGCCCGAAAGCGCAGACTTTACCTTTTCGGGAGTAAGCGTAATTATTGTCGGACGGATAGCCTCGTGTGCGTCCTGAGCATTGTTCTTCGACTTGAATACTCTGGGCTTTGAGGGCAGATATTCCTTGCCGTATGTCGATTCTATCATCTGTGCCGCAGCCGCTTTTGCCTCATCGGAAATACGCAGGCTGTCTGTTCGCATATAGGTTATGATACCTACTGCGCCCATATCGGGTATCTCAACGCCCTCGTACAGCTCCTGTGCCGCTTTCATTGTACGTCTTGCATTGAACGACAGCTTTCTTGACGCTTCCTGCTGTAAGGTAGAGGTGGTGAACGGCGGTGCAGGTGTTTTCTTCCTTGTGCTGTTCTTGATATTGGTGATGATAAACTCGCCGTTTTCAAGCATAGCAAGCACCTTGTCGGTTTCTTCTTTATTGAGTGCCTTGAACTTCTCGCCCTTGACCTCTGTAAGCTTTGCAGGGAATGCACGTCTGCTCGAAGCGGACAACAGCTTTGCATCTATGCTCCAGTATTCCTGTGCCTCAAAGCTCTCTATCTCCTGCTCTCTGTCAACGATAAGCCTTACCGCAACCGACTGTACACGGCCTGCCGAAAGGCCTCGTCTGACTTTCTTCCATAAGAACGGGCTTAATTTATAGCCTACTATTCGGTCAAGTATTCGTCTTGCCTGCTGTGCGTTGATAAGGTCCATATCAAGCGTTCTCGGATGGCTCATGCCCGCCGCAATACCGCTCTTTGTGATCTCGCTGAACGTTACACGCACAGGTGCGTCCGGGCTTATCCCCAGGACGTGTGCCAGGTGCCACGAAATAGCCTCTCCCTCTCTATCAGGGTCGGTCGCAAGATATACTATGTCAGCTGCCTTTGCATCTTTCTTAAGCTCTTTTATAAGAGCCGCCTTATCTTTCTTGTTCTCATACTTAGGCTCAAAGTTGTTGTCAACGTCAACTCCGAGCTTCGACTTCGGCAGGTCACGGATATGACCTACAGATGCTACTACGGAATAATCCTTTCCGAGATATTTCTCAATTGTTTTCGCCTTCGCAGGCGACTCAACTATTACCAGATGGGACAAATTTTTCGTCTTCCTTTCCGTGCCGATGCGGCACCGCAAATTCGCCTTTCAAACCGCTTGTGCGTTTCTACACCTCGTCTGACGGCGGGCGGCTCTCGCCGCACCCTTTTAACGTTTTATCTTAGCTTTTTGCTTATATAATGAAGGTGTGCTATCATCTTCCGTTGCACTATCTTTCTTGGCTCCCTTGCCAAAGGGAGCTGGATTGCGACAAGCAAAGCCGTTATCCATACCTCTATGTTCAGCGATTATTTCAACGTTAAAATCATTCCCGTTTGACTGTCGCAAGACTGAGGGATCGTTGCTACAAACCTTATTGTCGCTTCTGCGTTATACAAGCAATTCTCTACAATTAAATTACAGCTTGCAATCTCAACGCTGAATTATAAACCGCAATTATTAACCGTATTTAACGTCAAGCTTACTCTCTGACCTTTGACATTTCCCACGCAATAACCGATGCCGCAACCGATGCGTTAAGACTCTCCGCACTGCTTATCGGTATAAACAGCGATTTATCGCACAGCTTTTTCACGGTATTGCTGACCCCGTTGCCCTCGTTGCCGATAACAACAGCGGTCTTTTGTGGCAGCTTTTCCTCTCCCAGCTTTACCGACCTGTCCGAAAGCTCCGCCGAATACACGGTAAATCCGCCCTTTTGCAAAAGCGTTATCGCTTCTTCGGTATCACAGCAGTATATCGGCAGTCTGAACAACGAACCCATCGCACTTCTTACCGTTTTGGGAGCAAACACATCCGCACAATCTCCTGCAAGTATCACACCGTCAATCGAAAATGCGTCACAGGAACGTATTATCGTGCCAATATTACCCATATCTTGTAAATTTTCCAATATTATAAACTGCCTGCTACTATCTATTGTACTTAAATTCAGAATTTTGTCAAGATGTCTTACCGTAATAAATATTCCCTGCGGCGATTTTGTGTCGGAAATGCTGTCCGCCACCTCCTCGCTTATTTGTACCATCTTACAGCTTTCCCTCAGCAGACTTATGCATTCGGGATATTTCTCGGCGGCGGCGGCAGTATAATATGCGTTTTCGCCTAACGCACATCCGCTTTTGACCGCTTCGACCGCCAGCTTCGCCCCCTCGCACACGAAATACCCCGTCTGCCTGCGGTACTTCCTCTGCTCCGTCAGCTTGCGGTATTCCTTTATATATGTGTTCTGTCTAGATGTAATTTCCATATTTCTCCTTAACACTCAGTTTCTTGACTTTTGAGTGTCCTTATGCTAAAATTTCATTATCCGTAACGGACAAGAAAGGATTTTTTTTCATGATATTTTCCGAGCTAAGCCTTATTGAAAAGGAAACAGGACTTAAATACGATCCCGAAACCGCCACGCTCAGCGGTGTAAAGAACGGTGTACCCGTTGTCGTTTTTGACAACGATAAAAAGCACAGATTTGATATAGTATGCGGTGCAGTCATCACCGAGCGCCAGTTCGGCAGAATATACATTATGGCTGAACGCTTTCCCAAGAAAACTATGCTCGGCATTGAAAATGTCGACGGCTGCGTAAACATTTACTGCAAGGGATATAATCTTATGCAGGAAAATCTGCCGTTGCTCATTGAATTTTTGGAAAAACTCACAGCCTATTTAAAAAGCGAAATGCGTAAAACCACTCCCATACAGGTGGCAAAAGTGCTTGAGCTTGAGGATTACACAATTCTCACAAAGCATATACGCTCAGACGGAACTGTCCGCCCTCCGTATAATATAAGGGGTACTGTCAAAGGTATCTTAGGCGGTCTGCTCGGACTTCTGATCGGTTGTGCCATATTCGTTGTGTTTATTATGATGTCCGATCTTGTCGGCTGGCTGGGCGGTATAATCATGTCCGCCGCAGTTATTTCTCTCTACACTGTTTTCTCAAAGAAGCTAAAGACGGTTGACTGCATTATGACAGCCATTCTCACCTTTGCGGGCTGGGCGCTGTCTAACGGCTTTGCATACCTGTTCCAGATATTCTTAAAGGAACAGGAGGCAGGAAACACGGTAAACATAAACGGCATTCTTGCCGATCTTACGAACTACTCAATGAAGTACACCGAGATTGCAGGCAACCTTATGAACCGCCTTATAATAACATTCATTTTCGTGGTCGCAGGCGCAATAGGCAGTTATATTTTCTATTACAAGCATCACACAAAGGATATGTACTGATAACGGTTATTATGTGCCTAAGCACAGCCGCATTTCTTCCCCGTTATATAAAAAATCACACGCCCATTTATTATGGGCGTGTCAGTCTGTCGAAAAACCTCTATCGTTATCAAAAAATGGGGTTTGGGGCGTAGCCCCAAGCAGGGTGAGGGCGGCAGCCCCACACTC
>OBDJ01000195.1_pt1 | contig 38743 bp, 37 predicted proteins | sample 1518041 | NCBI WGS metagenome assembly OBDJ01 (sample SAMN01760916, study PRJEB22395) | human gut metagenome
TCCTTACTGGCTGTAAGGGATATTAACCATAAATATATTGTAGTAGATGAAAGCGCAAACTGTGCATATCTGCACTCATAATAAATAAAAATAACAAAACGGTTTTCATTCAATTTCTCCCTATAAAAGTATATTTGATAAGAATAGTATTAAACCAACTGGTGGAAAGGGAAATTACAAATTATCTATTGAGTTCATGAATACAAAGACACATGGAAGGATTACTGAAGAAATTGTTTTTAAATAATCGAATGTGAGATCTTTTGTATATTGAGAATGAAAATTTCTGAAAAAGTTCAATATTAGTGCTGGATAATCCGAAAATTACTTCGGCGCAGTTGTATAATAAAAAATATATTATATTATAAAAATTTATGATATAATATCCAAGCTACCACCCCTAAACAGGTACAGGAAGGGGGTGTGCTATCAATGGATACAATTTTATCATTTATGCTTTCTATTCTGGCAGGTGTAATCACCTATTACATTTGCAAATGGCTGGATAGAAAATAGTAGCTGGTAGCCAGCCTGGGGAATAAGCCACCCTTGCCAAAACGGAATAAAAAAGCCTCGGAGATGCGACCTCCGAGGCTTTTTGCTGTGTTACCAATGAATTTAATTTTATCATTTTGCCTATGGCAATTATAGCATATGCAGAAAATGAAATCAATATACTTTTGTGGATGATAATTTCGATTAATTTAGATAGAAAATCATTTCATCGGCAGTATTCTAATCTTCCAACTGCTTTTAAGAAACAATTTTGAATGACTCCCAACGAGTACAGACGCAAGCGGTCATAAAAACCATTCCATCTTCTCCCTCACATCCGCATGCTTCAGATAAATAACATTAAATTCTCTGACTATGGGCTCACCCTTTAATGTAAAAATCCCAAGATCCGGGTCACTTTTGGCAAGTACTTCATATACAAATGAAATTCCATACCCGGACTTGATCAGGTCGATGATCATCTTAAAGCTGGAAATACATATATGCCGGTGAAAACGCTCCAGGGATTCATTATGCTCCAAAAGCTTTTCCTCCAAGATAGCCAGAGTTCCAGAGCCGTTTTCGCGATGAATCAGAGTTTCTTTCAGAATCTCCTCTACAGATACTTCACGGCCTGCAAAGGGATGATCCTTCGGACAGATTCCCACAAAAGGTTCCCGGCGATATAACTGGCTTCCAAATCTGTTTTTGTCAAAGAATCCTTCTATGATGGCATAGTCCAGAGTATTCTGTTCCAATAAATGCAAAAGATGCTTTGTGTTATCCACGATCAGAGTCAGTGCTGTATCCGGCTGATTTAAGAAATCGTGAATCCTGTCTGTGATCACATAGTCACCAATGGTCTTGGTTGCACCGATGCGCAGTTCCCGGAGACCATTGTTTTTTATCTTTTCCCTGAGAAAATTTTCACGCTGCTGAACGGAACGCAAGTAATCCTCCAGCATCTGTGCAGCAGGGGTCTTGATCAGTTTTCTGTTTTCATAAAGAAAAAGGCGGCAGCCGTATTCTTTCTCCAGAAACTGGATATGCTGGGTGACTGCCGGCTGGGTAATATGTAACAGCTCTGCCGCCTCCCTGTAATTCATAACACTGCATACAGCCATAAAGGTTTCTGTTCTGTGATCTAACATAATATTCTCCTTGAACTCTTCCACTCTATTGATATCAGATAGTTTTTTCTGTGCAATAAGAAAAAATTCTGCCCTGAAGGCTTTTTTATAAAGGTTTCTGTTTTTCAGTTTCACAGTTGCATTATTCCATAAATGTTACTTATCGTATAATAAAAACTCATAAATTGATTTTATCATTCATGAAGCCTATAATCAACAAAAGAAACACCGTATATATCAGAGAAAAGCAACAGCTACATAAAGGAGATACTTAAACATGAATGAGGAAAAAATAACAACATCCGCCAACAAAAAACTGAGTCCCGAGGAAATCAAGCGGGTAAAAGGTCTTGGATGCCTTCAGGACAAACGATATGATGACATCTTTAATATTCGGGTCATCACAGGAAATGGACATATTACCACAGATGAACACCGTGCCATTGCAGATGCAGCAGACAAGTTCGGAAATGGTCAGATCACTATGACAACCCGCCTGAGTATGGAAATCCAGGGAGTTCCTTATGATAATATTGAGAAAACAATCGCCTTCCTTGGAGAGCATGGCCTGATGACAGGCGGAACCGGAGCTAAAGTGCGTCCTGTTGTCTCATGCAAGGGAACGACCTGCCAGTATGGTCTGATTGATACCTTTGCACTCAGCAAGAAGATCCACGAGCGTTTTTATGTAGGCTATCACGATGTGGTACTCCCACACAAATTCAAGATCGCAGTTGGCGGATGTCCAAATAACTGTGTAAAACCTAATCTGAATGATATGGGAATTATCGGCCAGAGAATCCCAAAACCGGATGCAGAGAAATGCCAGGGATGTAAGAAATGTCAGATTGAAAAAAGCTGTCCTGTACACGTTCCGAAATTAGTTGACGGTAAACTTTACATTGATCCTGAAGAATGTATCCATTGCGGACGCTGCAAGGGAAAATGTCCTTTCGGCGCAGTACCGGAATATCAGAATGGTTATAAGATCTATATCGGAGGCCGCTGGGGTAAGCGAATCTCACACGGTCAGGCTCTTACCAGAATTTTCACAGAGGAAGAAGAAGTAATGGCAGTCATAGAAAAAGCAATCCTTCTCTTCAAAAATGAAGGAATCGCAGGAGAACGATTTGCAGATACTGTGAAACGCCTCGGATTTGAGTATGTGAATGAGAAATTGATTGGCTGAGTATTAAAAAAGACACTTCGGAAAACTTTCCCAAAGTGTCTTTTTTCAGTTTTTTATTTTGATGTAAAAATATCAACAGTTTTATTTCATAAATTATGCAGTCTTTTTTTCATCATTTTTTTCAAAAAGCTTCTTCACTCCCTGGATTGCTACCAGCACACCAAGGATCAGCAGTAACACTGCGAAGATAAGCTGTAAGGTATTTCCAAGGTCCAGGCCTGTGGTAAATAATGCTTTTGTAAGCTTACTGATGGTCATACCCAGTGCAGTAAAGGTAACTGCCATCATAAATACCATAGGAATCCAAAGCATGCAACCCTGGCGTTTTGTTTTCTTAAGAAATACTGCGCAGGCTACAAGGGCAAGTACAGATAACAGCTGATTGGCAGAACCAAACAGCGGCCAGATTTCTGCATATCCTACCTTTGTAAGCAGATAGGCAAGTACCAGTGTAATGATCGTCGCAAAATATTTATTGGTTACTACTTTTAAGAACGGGCTCATATTTTCCTCGTCTGTATCAGAATCAAGGAAAAATTCCTGGAATGACAGACGTCCTACTCTGGCCACTGAATCAAGAGAGGTCAGTGCAAAGGCTGATACAGCCAGATTGATCAGTGTAAATACAAGTGAATGTGGCAAACCGATTACAGAAAGGAAGTTTGCAATAGCACCTGCAAATATCTGCGGCTGAGTGGTAAGTCCCTGTGCTGCTGCCTCACCATCTGCAAAGGATGCAACAGCGATCAGTGCAATAATTGCCAGCATACTTTCCATAAGCATTGCACCAAAGGAAACCGGAAGCATGTTCTTTTCATTTTTGATCTGTTTTGACGCAGTGCCGGAGGATACCAGTGAATGGAAGCCTGAAACTGCACCGCAGGCAATTGTCACGAAAAGAATAGGGAACATATACTGTCCGTCCACATTAAAGCTTGTAAATGCCTTAAGATTACAGGATGGGTTGGCTGCAAATACACCGATAACCGCACCAACGATCATAAAGATCAGCAGATAACTGTTCAGATAATCACGGGGCTGGAGCAATGCCCATACAGGGGCAACACTGGCTACCAGAATATATACAAAGATAATAATATGCCAGGTTCCAAGACTTACATATACCGGGAATTTAAGTCCCAGCGCAATTGCGAGCACTAATAATAAAATAGCCACTGCAGTATTAATCCATTTATTAAACTTGGAATATTTAAGGAAAAATCCCAGTCCCACTGCCTCGATGATAAATAACATGGAAGTTGTTGCAACTGCTCCGTTTGCTGCTACCCTGGTAACGGTTCCTGCATTATCTGTCACAAATCCGTTAAAGGTTCCTGCCACAACATCTGCAAATGCTGCAACAACCAGAATACAGAACAGCCAGCAGAATAAAAGAAATAATTTCTTTCCCAGTTTTCCGATATAAGCTTCAATGATATATCCGATTGTACGGCCTTTGTTCTTTACAGAGGCATACATAGATGCAAAATCCTGAACTGCTCCGAAAAATACACCACCGATCAGAATCCAGAGCATAACCGGAAGCCAGCCGAAAATTGCTGCCTGGATCGGTCCGTTGATAGGACCTGCACCTGCTATAGATGCAAACTGATGACCAAATACCACATTGGTATCAGCCGGTACATAATCCACTCCATCCTCCATCTCATATGCCGGTGTTTTTGCTTTTGGGTCAATGCCCCATTTGTTCTGAAGATAACGGCCATACAGAAGATATGCTCCACCCAGCACTACGATAGCTATTATCATCATTACTATTCCACTCATAATGTCTTCCCTCTTCTTTCTTTTATATTTATATATAAAAAAACGCCCCTGCTATCCAATTTCCAATTGAATAGCAAAGGCGGAATATTCCGTGGTACCACTTTGTATTATTATACCTGTCACCAGATACAATCTCTTAACACTGTCTAAGCCAAACAGCTTCTCCTGTAACGTGAAGACCACGTCCCGGCTTACTATAGATTTCAGCGGGATGCTCCCGGGTGATATCACAAAATACCATCTGCCGCATCTCACCTGCCTGTGACTCTCTGTAATCCGGTTCCTTTTGTGACCTGTCCTGTTCTATGCATTTCTCTTTTTTATTTATCTAAAGTTTTACTCTTTTTTTTATAAAATATCAAGAGATAATTTATATATATTTTACAATTATAGGTAGGTGTTTTTATGCAATATGTATGATTATCAAGCAGATATTCGCAATCCGCTTCGCACGCATACGGTCATTTTATATCGTTATCTGTTACCTATAGCAATCCTCGTAAATAATGCATTTAAGACAGTTCAGCAGAGTGCGAAAGACAAGGAAGATATCTGCAGGCGTGCTGACGCACGGCAAAGATATCTGACGCAGGATTTCACACTCTGATGGGCTGGATTAAGATGCATTATTTTAGAGGATTGCTATAAAATCATTTTCAAATGCATTCATTTGTATAATATACGTAATTGTTTTTCTGTCTTGTACTTTCTCCGTCCTCTGCATATAACAGAGAAAGAAAATTTTACAGAGATTTTTCATTAGCGAGCATGTGTATTTTACAAACTGTTTCTATAATAGTAATCAAAGAATTAAAAGAGAAAAGAGGAATCATTATGTATCAGACATTATGGAATTCTATTAATAAACAGGTAAAAAACTCACATGCTTACGCAGCTTTTCTTGCTGTTTCACTTATGGGCTGGACAACGATCGGTCTTCTGGCAGGATTTTTGATCTGCATGATCGGCAGTATGTCCTTCGTTACAAAGGTAACTGTTGTCCTTTGCAGTGGCGGGTATACAGGATTGATCTTTGGTTTCTTTGGCGGTATTTTATATCTGTACAGATCAGAACCCCGCCATTTGGCTGCTGCCACCCCTTCACAGGTATTTCCACAACAGTTACAAAAAGATGGTGAACCGGACTGAATTCACCATCTTTTTTCTTTATCTTCTGTTATTAATAACCTCTCTCGCCATATCTGCAAGTTCACCGGCAGATAATTTTCCATCTATTTGCAGCAAATCATACTGGATGCCATCTTTATTCCAGTTAACGCTTTGAACCTGACTGACTTCAATCTGAGAAGCGCTGTCATCGTAACTGAATACAACTTTTCCACTGGCCTGGTCTTTTTTATCCTGTTCTGTCAATTCGTAATCATCCGATACTACTTTATTTATATAATGTACATAATACAGATTTGTTCCATTTATAGTGGCAATAATATCACCTGCTGGTGTAAGCTTTGAATTGAACTTCTGCTGTTCAAACGATACAACATCTCCATTCTTCTGATAATCAAAGGACACAGATTTAAACTTCTCAATTACATTTGCATTGTCGTCCTTAAAACTGTTTTTTACAATATTGCCATCCTTGAAGCAGTACCCGTTCTCAAAGGTATCAATCAATACCGGTCTATACCCAATATCCTTTGTAACCTGTTCTGCCGTTGGAAGAGATGTATAATCAGCACGTGATGCAGATGAACCTGTCCACATTGAAATCTTCCCTGTTGCCGCCACAGCAGTAGCTCCAATTGTAAGTGTTGCAGCTATCAACAAAGGTAATATTTTCTTTTTTGATCTCATAGTCGTTTGCTTCCTTTCTGTATCTGCGAAGTCAAGTTTTGCATAAACTCTCTGTCTGATATTCTCTGTATCAATATCAAGAGCATTGCAGGAAGTATCTGCCTGTTTTTGTATTCCCAATTCTTTAAGCAAATTTTTTCTTCTCATAATCTTTCCTCCGCATTCGATAACATTTTTCTGAGTTTTCTTTTTCCTCTTGAAAGTCTGGTCTTAACTGTAGAAATATTAAGTCCCATTGCTTTTGAAATGTCCTTGATTTTTTCATCAAATTTATACCGTCTTACAAAAATCTCGCTGTCAGGTTCGCCAAGGCTCATAACTGTTTCCCATACATAATTGTTATGAAAATTCTCTTCAATGAAATTTTTGCCATCTGACAGTTCAATATCCTCAAGAAATGTATGATCCGTTTTTCTGTTTATCCGTTTCAGAGCAAAATTCCGGGCAACGGCAGCAAGATATGACCGTAATGTACCTTTCTGTAAATCTATCCTCCCGGCATTCTTCCAGAGTACAATAAACACATCTGCCACAATTTCTTCAATATCCTCTTTCGGCAGTGAATTGCCGGCCATATGATACAAAACAGTACTCAAATACGGTGTATAAATTTGGATTGCTTCATCTATTGAATTTTTTTCTCTATTCCTGAGACGCTGCAAAAGCTCTGCTTCATCTGTCATATCAACCCAACTTTCTTTTTAATACTTTCAAAAATTAAAAGCTTTTAACCTTTACATTCTTATATATCCTGCCAGGGAACAAAAAGTTTCATTTCTTATAAAAAAAAGTATACAGAACTTGTGTTAAATTCTGTACACTCTCAATGAACTGTTCCTTTTGCATTTTATCTTCTACCCATCCATTTACCTCTGATACCTGATAAAAATAAAACCTCCAAACTGAGTAATCTTATCTTACATCAGTTTGAAGGTTTGCACAAAACTTCCTTGCTCAATCAAAACAAATCGTTTTCTAAGGTTTAGTTAAAATCCCAGAATCCAGTCCCTGTTTCAGGATCGTATTTGCGGTGGATAGTTCCGCCTGTTACCGGACGAAGTTCGATTTCTGCAGTATACAGTACAGTAATTGATTTCATATGACCTGCTGCCATGCAATGTCGTTCACCATCTTTATAAGAGAATGCTGCATGAGTATGATGGTAACAGATATTATTTTCACCTGTGACCACGTTGCCGTTTAAAGATACCAACTCAAGCATTCCGGAAATACGCTGTTCTTCGAAGCTGCCTGTCTCTGGGATAAAGGTCTGAATTTTTGCATCCTTACATCCTCCGATCCCGGAAAAAGTGGCTGATCTGACGTTTTCTTTTTTGCATATTTCGAGGATTGTACTGATGATCTCGTCATCACGATCCATTCTTATGTAATAGCATTCGCCGAATTTTCTGTAGTCCATTTTTTATCTCCATTTAAGTTATTGCTTTTGAATAAATATTGCTTAACAGAAATATTATATTCCTGTTCCCTGCAGATAACAATCCCCAAAAATCTCTGGCAGGGATTGCTATAGTAATGAGTATTTATAGTGTATTATTATCTGTTTATCCAAGAGCTACATCCAGAATCATCATCAGAGAGAATCCTACCGCAAAGAAAATAGTTCCGATGTTGGAGTGTTCTCCGGCAGACATTTCAGGTATGAGCTCTTCTACCACTACATAAAGCATAGCTCCGGCAGCGAAGCTTAAAAGATATGGAAGTGCCGGGACAATGAGGCCGGCAGCCAGGATTGTGAGGACTGCACCGATAGGTTCTACGATTCCGGACAGGACTCCTCCTACAAAGGCTTTGGTTTTTCCCATTCCCTCAGAACGCAGGGGCATAGAAATAATGGCTCCCTCGGGAAAGTTTTGAATGGCAATCCCGATAGAAAGAGCCATGGCTCCCATTATAGTGATCTGGGCATGACCTGTTAAATAGCCTGCGTATACGACTCCTACTGCCATTCCCTCCGGAATATTATGCAGAGTTACTGCAAGAACCAGCATAGTAGTTCTCTGAAGTTTGCTCTTCGGACCTTCTGCCTTGTTACTGTTCTGGTGAAGATGCGGGATCATGTGATCCAGCAAGAGCAAAAAAAGCACCCCTATCCAAAATCCCACTGCTGCCGGTACAAATGAAAGCTTCCCCAGTTCGGAAGACTGTTCAATTGCCGGGATCAGCAGACTCCATATGGAAGCTGCAACCATAACTCCTGCTGCAAAGCCGGTAAGTGCCCTTTGAATCTGTTCATTCAAATTCTTCTTCATGAAAAATACGCAGGCGGCTCCTGCAGAAGTTCCAAGAAAAGGAATCAAAATTCCATAAAATACATTTATATCCATCAATTTATTCCTCCTGTTTTTATTTGTATGCAAATAAAAGAAATAGGTTCTTGTTATTTGTTCGATTTGGTTAGTCTATTCTAACTTTAATCAGTATATCAGATTTTTTTTCAAATAAAAAGAGAATACAAAATTTTTTGTTATTTTGTATTCTCTACATTAGAGCGTGTTTGAAAAAGCTTTCTGCAAAATATACTGCAAAGTGGGGCGTGCAGATTGCGGAAATGTTTTTCAAAACACGTTACATAGTGCAACAGAAATAAATATTCTCATGTAAACTGCATTTTGGATTAAATCCTGCGTGGCAGTAAGGGCAGCTACCTTTTTTATATTCCTGAAGTGTAAGTTTCCTGCCGCAGTTTCCGCATAAAACAGGATAAGCTTCTTCCGGTGTTGTTGCAACAAATGAATGGTCTTCCAGTTCATCGTGACAGGAATAGCATGCGTAATATTTCCTGCATTTCGCACAAAGCAATGCAGCTATGTCAAGCTGTGTGTGATAGTGTGTACACCGTCCCGCTTTATCAAGTCCGATTCCGTGAATCTTTATGTTTTCCTGCTTTACCAGATTGTCTTCCGGCAGGCTATTCTTTAACCTGTTACTTTTATCAGTGGTTTCCTGCATTGTTGATTCCTTTTCTGATGGGAATTGCAATCAGTACTGCAAGAACTGTGATCACAATATCCTTTGGAATAAATGCTGTTAAGGAGTATACTGCGATTGCCGGGATGCTCATGGAGCCTCCCACAAAGTGCCACTGCAGACCACCGATTGTCTCAACGATCAGAAGTCCGATCAGTGCAAATCCGATTGAGATTGCAAGGTTCTTTGTCTTGTTCTCTGTTTTCGGACGGATTCCGCAAAGCCAGGTCATAATCGGCCATGCCCAGATGTATCCTCCGGTAACTCCTACAATGCTGCTGATTCCGCCTGAGAAGTTAGCAAAGATCGGAAGACCGATGGCTCCTAACAAAACGTAAACCAATGTTGCTGTAGTTCCAAGCCTGGAACCAAGTACTGCTCCTACAAGTGCTACACCAAATACCTGGATGGTGATCGGTACACCGGTAGGCATTGGCAGTGAAATCTGTGATATTACTGCAAGAACTGCTGCAAACATACCAACCAGTACCATTTCTCTGGTTGTAAATTTTCTCTCTGCAGCAGGGCTTTTTGCATATGACTGACTCATAATAAGACTCTCCTCTTTCCCTGTTAATGATTGATTTTGACCTTCTTTTTATATCATAAGCGGGGAAGATTGTCAACCCAATTTCTTGCTTTTGGTTTACATTTGCTTCCGATAAGTATCGGGTGACACGTCTGTATAGCGTTTAAACACTCTGGAGAAATAAGTGCTGTTTTCGAATCCAAGAAGTTCTGAGACTTCATAGACCATTTTTCCATCCTGAAGCATTTGTCTGGCCAGTTCTATTTTTCGGAGATTTACATATTCGATAAAATTATAACCCATTTCTTTTTTAAACATGGTGCTAAGATAGGCTGAAGAAACTCCTGTTTCAGCAGCTGCATCTGACAGATGGATTGGTTCCATGATATGCACTTCTATATATTTTACTACTTTCTGCAGAATTTCTGACCTGCTGCATTTGTAGGCAATCCAGAATTTTTCCATAAAAATATCATTAAATTTCAGGAACCATTTCTCTATTTCCCTAAGACTTTCCATCATCATGATTTTCTGATAATGACAATTATCTCCGTCCAATTCTATTTCTTCCAACGCACCATTCAGTGACTGTGCAACCATAGAATAAATCCCCAGAATATCCATAAAATTTCTTCTCAACACATTAATACTGATATAAGACTCCTGTCGGATCAGTCCGAAAATTCCATGCAGCTCCTGTTCAGTTTTTTCTATGTCAAAACTTCTGATCTTCTCTTTTAGGGAATCCAGATATCCATGCATTCCTCGTGGACTATGACCTTCTGTTTCAATCTTCTTTTGAAAAAACACCAGCTTCTCTTCTTTATCATAATAACTGAAAAGTTGTATCTGTTCAGCCATCGCAGCAGCCCGAACAATATCCGCAGTTTTTTCCATACAACCTTCAAAGATTCCCATGTACAGTTCTCTGCCTGTTTTCCGCTCTGCCCTTTTCTTCAATTCCATATAAACAGATTTTTCCGGTTTTTCTTCCAACAGGAAATATCCATACTGATTTCCCTTCTGAATCTGCAGACCTTCCCTGAGTTCGGTTTCAGCCCATTTATGGATCATTTCCGTAACCCTGGACAACTCCTCTGTATCTTTCGCTAGTATACAGATTAATGTCTGATAATTACAGGCACCTGCCAAAATATCTCTGCTGTCTCTCACAATCTCTTCATAACGGATTTCACGTATTCCCTGCATATGAACCGTATTTCTTTCTTCTGTTTCTCCCAGACACTTTTCCAGAATATTTTCCAGTTCATCAGAACTCAGATTTAGTTTTCGCAGATAATCATACGCACCAAGTTTCATTGCCTTTTTTACAACATCGAATTCTTCCTGGCAGCTTACTACGATTACTTTGGTTGGCATTTCTTCTTTTTTCAGAAATTCCAGAATTTCAAGCCCGCTAACTTTGGGTATGTTCAGATCGAGAAGAATGATATCCGGACAACTGTTCCGGATCATTTTCAGTGCCTCTTCTCCATCTGTTGCATCCGGCAACAGCTCCAATTCCAGTTTTCTCCAGTCTACAAGCTGACGCAGTCCAAGCCTCGCTAAAATTTCATCCTCTACGATCAGTACTTTTTTCATAGAATATTCTTCCCTTCATCCAGATAATAATTACTGTCTTTTTATCTTATTTTATCACCTTTCTTCTGATTCTGTGATTTTTTTTGGAAGACGTATCCATATTTCAAATCCATTTCTGACCTTTTCATTATAAATCAGTCCATAAGATTCCCCATACAAGAGCTTCAATCTAGAATTCACATTATAAAGTCCGATTCCTGTTACAGCTCTCTGGTTCTTCTCTTCTTTCAGAAGATCTTCAATCTTCTTTTTATCCGCAGAATTTCCATTATTGAATACAGATATGACAAAATCATTCTCATATTCTATTGCAGAAACGATGATCTGCCCTGCTGTCACACCTTTTACTCCATGCAGAATCGCATTTTCCACAATCGGCTGCATGGTAAATGCAGGAATTTCATAATAGAACAGTTCCGTTGGAATTACATTATAATACTGAAACGAACTTCCAAACCGCATCTGCATGATATCTACATATGACTTCAGAAGTGCCGTCTCCTGCCCCACAGTAGTCATGCCATTTCTATTACTGTACACTGCATGCAGAATATCTCCCAGTGCCTCCAGTGCTTTTTCCGTGTTTTCATTTCCGCCTACCCGGTCCTGTCCTTCTTTTACGGCCATAATCCTTATGGAATTAACCGTATTAAAGATAAAATGAGGGGAAATCTGCGACATAAGCATCTCATAATGAGCTTTTTCTTTTAATCTGCTCTCTCTTTCCACATTACCCAGAAGCTCTTCTATCTTTTTCCCAGCCTGATTATAGCTGGATACAAATTTACACATCTCCTGAAAGGAGCCTTGAGGTTCTTCCAGAACTGTCATTCCATTGGGAGCTTTTTCCAGAGTCTGTGCCACTTCAACCAGAGGTCTGGCGATTCTTTTGGAAAAATATAACATGGTACAAACGGTAAATCCAATTACCAAAAGTAACATTTCCAGAATTCTCTGAAGAATCTTTCTGTTTTCTTTCAGGAAAATTTCCTGGGGAATAAGGTAGACCAGTTTATTGGAAGCATTCTCCAGTTCGCCTTTCATATAATAAAAATCATTTTTCAGATTACCGGTCGTAATTTCATCCTCAGAAATCTCCTTTACAGTTTCCTGTTCTCTCAATTCTTTCAGCTGTTTCTGATATTTCTCATTATACCCCATCAGTATATCATTGTTTCTGTCCAGGATATAAAGGGCACCGCCTTCCTCTGTCACCATACTTGCTGCCAGTTTTCCCCAGATTTTTTTCTCGGAAAGACGAATCAGCATGACTCCCAGATTTTTCCCGGAATAATCCAGTATTTCCCGTCCCATATAAAAATATTTCTGTACATTGTCATATATTGTCATTTCCTGGAATATGGTTCCTATACCTGTACTGCAAGTTATCTTTCTTCCATTCTCCAAAATCTCCTGATACCACTGTTCTTTCTCATAATTCGTTTCTGTTCTGCTTAATGTGTAAGAACCGATCATATATCCTTTTTTCGTAAGTATAGCTACTTTTCCGCCAACGGCATTTAAGACGGAGCTCTCTACATCCGAAATATCATTAGAAAGTTCTCTTTTCGCCTGATAAATCTCGTAGGAATCCCCGTCTTGCTCTAAAATTCGCAGGTTCTTCAGTGTATTTTTATTTGTCATCAACATGCATGTAGCATAGTTGGTCACTTCAATCATCTGATCTGTATTATCCCTGATCTGGGATAGCAAATCTGTCTCATTGTTGATCTTATTTTCCGTGGTAACTTTCTGAAGATAGAAATTCAGAAGCATCAAAGCCAGGCACAACGGCAGCACCACAAAAAGTCCCATATAAAATGTGAGCTGCCTTCTTATGCTCTGGTTACCCGGATTTTTACGTTTGAAACTCATACGCAAATTTCCTCTTTCTACATCTGATCTGTATTTATCCCTTCACTGCACCGGCAGAAAGTCCCTGCACCAGATTCTTCTGCACCAATGCAAAGAAAATCAGAATTGGTATCAGACTGATTACTACCGCTGACATCAGCAGTCCCCAGTCTACAGAATACTGTCCTACAAAGTCCTGCATACCAACCTGAATGGTTTTCTTTGAAGTTGTATTAATAAAAATAGAAGCATACATATATTCATCCCAGGATGTCATAAAACAGAACAAGGCTGTAACAAAAAGTCCCGGCTTAGCCACATGAATAATCACATGGAAAAAAGATTTCAACCTGCTGCAGCCATCAATCCTAGCAGCTTCCTCCAACTCCCAAGGGATGGAAATAAAAAATGCACAGGTATTCCATATGGCAAAAGGCAGGGTAAAAGAACAGTACATCAGGATCAGTCCTACATAACTGTCAATCAGGTTCAACTGTTTCATAATAATATAGTAAGGAATACACAACAGAATTCCCGGAAACATTCTTGTCATAAGAACCGCCATCTTGATTTTCCCGGCACCTACGATTCTATATCTAGTAAGTCCATATGCTGCCATTACTGATAATATCATACAAATCAGTGTTGTGACCAGTGTAATAAAAATACTGTTCATAAAATATCTTACGAAATTCGACTGAAACAGCACCTGTCTGAAATTGTCAAATGTGATATGTGTCGGTATGATCTGCGATGGATCATATATCTGTTCCTTTGTTTTCAGGGCAGTCAGTACCACATAGATAAACGGGATCACTGCAAGGAAAACCATAGCTATTGTAAATACATAGGCTACCACATGCCGTATGGCTTCATTTCGTTGTTTTGCATGCATATAGTTTCCTCCTCCCTATTCTTTCTCACTTACCATCTTCAGATAAACTCCGGAAAAAACAGCCATGAATACAAACAATACCACAGATGCAGCTGCTGCAGTTCCGAAATTATGGTCAATAAATGCTCTTCTGTATGCATAGGTATAAACAATCTCTGTGCTGTACAGCGGTCCACCTTTGGTCATCAGCCAGATGGTGTTAAAACAGGACACAATACCGATCAGGTTCAAAATGGTTGAAATAGCCAGAGGCTCTTTAATGATCGGAAGTGTGATTCTCCAGAAACACTGCCAACGGCTGGCACCATCTATTTCTGCACTCTCATACACATCCCTGGAAATTCCCTGCAGTGCAGCCAGAATAAAGATCATCTGAAATGGAATTCCCTTCCAGATTGCCACCAAGATTACACACCAGAACGCTGATCCCACATTTCCAAGCCAGGATACAGATTCTGTAATCATTCCCAGTTTCACTGCCAGAATATTAATGATACCTACATTTGCATTGTATAAAAATGTAAAGGTCATAGCTGCTATGGCATGGGGAACTGCCCATGGAACCAGAATCAGGGTTCTGTATACAGATCTTCCTTTCAGTTTTTGGTTCAGTGCAAGTGCAAGAAGCATGGCTGCCACAAGCTGTACCAGAAGATTCACCACTGTCCACTTTACTGTATTTCCAATAGACTGCAGGAACACTTTATCTTTAAAAATATTAATATAATTTTGTAAACCTGCAAAGGTATTAAATGCAGGATCATTTGGGCGTACAAGGTTATAATTTAAGAAACTCAGATAAATACCTCTGAAAAGAGGGTACACAGAAAGCGCCAGTACCGCAATCACTGCTGGTGCCATCAGAAAATATCCCGGAAGATTTTTTCTCAGCTTCAGGCCTTCTTTTCTACGTATTTGGGACATAATCTTCCTCCCTTCTCAATGAAGAAGCGCTGCCGCCATTTCACGCCAGCGCCTCTGTTATCATTTCATGTTTATTTTCCAGACATTTTTACTGATAGTTAGATGCAATATTTTCATTAAGCTTCTGTGCAAGAGATGTCAGCGCATCTTCAGCTGAGGACTGTCCATAGTCTACTTCCAAGATTGCATTAATAATCAGTTCATCAATGGCTTTTTCATTAATAACAGCAGGTCTTGCCTTTGTATATGAAAGTTCTTCTGCAAAAACTTTTAACTTATCCTTTCCTTCCAATGATTTAACATAGTCATAATCCTTGCGTGCAGATGCTTTTCCCTCTACAGCCAGAATAGAATCTCCTTTTTCTGAGTTCAGATACTGAAGCAGATCATAGGCAAGTTCTGGTTTTTTGCAGTTTGCATTAATGTTCCAGGTCCAGCCTCCCAGTACAGTCGCTTCTGTTTTCCCTTTCACCATCGGGGCAATACCATAATCCATATCCGGATTAATATTTTCCACTTCAACAGAACACCAATCTCCACCCAACAGGAAGGTTGCTTCTCCATTTGCAAAGCTTTCATATACTTTGTCCCATGTGGTTGCTTCTTTAAAAGACTCTACCAGACCACCTTTGGAGATCAGATCACAGATATAATTCCATGCTTCTTTTCCCTCCTCATTGTCAATTACTACCTTCGGAACATCTCCGCTTGTATCAATTACCGGACACTCATTTTGATAGAAGAATGAGTAGAACGCATATGCACTCTGATAAGTGATAATTCCACCGTAACCTGCCTCTTTCACTTTATCTACTGCGTCCGAAAGCTCTTCCCACGTTGTAGGGACATCAATTCCCAGCTCATCCAGGCGTTCTTTATTATAATAAAGACCTGTACAGTCCATATTCCATGGTACTGAATAATATTTGCCTTCGAATTTGCCGGAATCAAGAGGTCCTTCCTGATACTGTGCAGTGAGTTCTTCATCTGTAGTAAGTTCTTCCAATGGATACAGAAGCCCCATAGCAGCAAGATCAATGGCATGTCCTGAATTATCCATCATCACAATATCTGCACCTCTACCCGCCAGAGCAGCTGTCTGGAAAGATTCTTTAATATCCTGCTGTGAAGCACCTTGTAAGGTAATCTTAACTCCCGGATTCTCTTCTTCATATTGTTTAATTACTTTTTTAAATTATTCACTATTCGCTCCTGACCCATCAATCAAAGTATTTGTTAGCAGAAGTGTCAATTCCCCTTCTTTTTGATTTGATGTATCAGATGCAGCCCACACACCTGTCTGTACACCTAAAACCATAACCCCTGCCAGCATAACAGCTAATGCGCTTTTCTTCATTATATAGTTCCTCCTTCTTATCTTCTCTCTTATTTCTATATTTCTGATTTGCTTTCCAATCGATTGTTCTGCTATGCACTTATTAAAACATGAAATCCCTGATTTTTGAATAACGATATTATTCTTTCTTTTTCCATCTTTTCTAAAAAAAAGTAAGACTGATCGGAACTGGTATTATTTTTATCTTTTTTTGTCCAAACATCTAAATTATCTTTATTCTCTTTTCTTTTTTCATCACGTATAATCACAGACATACAAAACAGATGCAGGATTCCTGACATCCTGATGATTTTTTCTATATTAATTTTTTAAGGAGGATTTTCCATCATGAAAAAACTGAATGTCGCTTTAGTAGGCTTAGGCTTCGGACTTGAATTCGTTGCTATCTACTGTAAACATCCTGATATTGATAAGGTGTATGTCGTAGATAAAAATGAGAAACTTCTGAATATTGCAAAAGAACGATACAGCATTCCGGATGAACGCTGTTTCACAGATCTGCAGGATGTACTGGATATTCCTGAAATTGATGCAGTTCATCTTGTAACACCGCCAGCAACACATGCTCCGTTTTCTGTACGTGTCTTAAATGCTGGTAAACATTGTGGCTGTACGATTCCCATGGGAATGAGCATCCAAGAATTAAATGACATCATTGCAGCCCGCAAAGCCTCCGGCAAAAATTATATGTTTATGGAAACAACTATTTTCCAGAGAGAGTTCCTCTATATTCAGGAACTTTATAAAAAAGGAGAATTCGGACGTCTCCAGTATATGACCTGTGCACATTACCAGGACATGGAAGGATGGCCGGAATACTGGGAAGGCTTCCCTCCACTGATGCATCCAACACACGCCGTTGCTCCGTGTCTTATGCTTGCCGGACATCTGCCAGACAAGGTTTATGCAAGAGGTTCCGGAAAAATCCGCAAAGAACTGGCTGACAAATACGGCTGCCCATTCGCGTTCGAATCTGCATTTATTTCTCTTCAGGACAGCGATGTGACTATTGAAATGGAACGTTTTCTGTATGGTGTAGCCAGAAACTATTCTGAATGCTTCCGGGTATACGGTGAAAACGAGAGCTTCGAATGGCAGCAACTTAATGAAGAAAATCCAGTTCTCTTTACCCGCACAGGAGAATTTGAAAAAGCAGAAGATATCCTGGATGAAGACAGCGAGAAATCCAGCCGTGGAACAAAAATTGCAGAAAAACGAATCCAGATCCCGGATTATGCACACCTTCTTCCGAAGGAAATCGCATCCTTCACCACCAACACAGTATATAACAATGAGAACACCCATCTTTCCTTCACCCAGGGAGGCGGTCACGGTGGTTCCCATCCACACCTTGTACATGAATTCATCCGTTCCATTCTGGAAGAACGTAAACCTGCTATTGACGACATCATGGGTGCTTACTGGACAGGTACAGGAATCTGTGCGCACGAATCCGCTATGAAGGGTGGAGAAGTTATTACAATTCCTCGTTTCGAATAACCTATATCATTTAACTTTATATCATAAATATACCAAAGGAGCTGTCTTGAAATAGACAGCCCCTTTTTTCTTTATCTTCTATTATTAATAACCTCTTTCGCCATATCTGCAAGTTCTCCGGCAGATAATTTTCCATCTATTTGCAGCAAATCATACTGGATGTCATCTTTATTCCAGTTAACGCTTTGAACCTGACTGACTTCAATCTGAGAAGCGCTGTCATCGTAACTGAATACGACTTTTCCACTGGCCTGGTCTTTTTTATCCTGTTCTGTTAATTCGTAATCATCCGATACCACCTTATTTATATAATGTACATAATACAGATTTGTTCCATTTACAGTGGCAATAATGTCACCTGGCGAAATAAGTTTTGAGTTAAATTTCTGCTGTTCAAACGATACGACATCTCCATTCTTCTGATAATCAAAGGACACAGATTTAAACTTCTCAATTACACTTGCATTGTCATCCTTAAAACTATTTTTCATAATATTGCCCTTTTTGAAGCAGTACCCGTTCTCAAATGCATCAATCAATACCGGTCTATACCCAATATCCTTTGTAACCTGTTCTACCGTTGGAAGAGATGTATAATCAGCACGTGATGCAGATGAACCTATCCACATTGAAATCTTTCCTGTTGCTGCCACAGCAGTAACTCCAATTGTAAGTGTTGCAGCTATCAACAAAGGTAATATTTTCTTTTTTGATCTCATAGTCGTTTGCTTCATCTATTGAATTTTTTTTCTCTGTTCCTGAGACGTTGCAAAAGCTCTGCTTCACCTATCATATCAACCCTACTTTCTTTTTAATACTTTAAAAAATTAAAAGCTTTTAACCTTTACATTCTTATATATCCTGTTAAAGAGCAAAAAGTTTCATTTTTAATAAAAAAAGTATACAGAACTTGTGTTAAATTCTGTACACTCTCAAAGAATTGTTCCTTTTCCATATCCTGAAAACGGCTTCAAAATTTTTCTACAGTATATTTTTATTCTCTACAGCATATAATAATGCGGAATAATATCTTCATAATGTCCATCCGGCATTCTGAATCCCTGGGGAATTACGCCAAGTCTGGTAAAACCTATTCTTTCATATAAATGTAATGCATGGGTGTTATTTGCAACCACTGCATTGAACTGCATAATACGGAAGCCTTTTACTTTCGCTTGTGCAAGGCAGTCAAGAACCAGTTTCTCGCCAATGTGTTCACCACGGAGGTCTCTCCTTACTGCATAGCTGGCATTACATATATGACCGCATCTCCCTACATTGTTCGGGTGCAGGATGTAGAGACCGACAATTTCATTGTTGTCAGTGTTTACTGCGATCCCTGTATAAGTCTGTTCTTTGAAAAAAGCATCTCCTGTTTCTTCTGTCAGGTTTTCTTCCTGTGGGAATGCTACACCGTCCTCTACCACCTGATTCCATATTGTAATAGCTGCTGTTACGTCTTCTGTCTGATATTCTCTGATTACAATACCCATTCTTCTGTTCTCCATTTTCCATATCATACCGTCAACTACCAGTTTTCTGTTTCTTTACATACATCTACCCACTGCTTATTGCTTTTCGCAATTGAAACATGGGACTTACTTGATTCAATTAAAATCCCAGAATCCAGTCCCTGTTTCAGGATCATATTTGCGGCGGATCGTTCCGCCTGTTACCGGATGAAGTTCGATTTCTGCAGTATACAGTACAGTAATTGATTTCATATGACCTGCTGCCATGCAATGTCGTTCACCATCTTTATAAGAGAATGCTGCATGAGTATGATGGTAACAGATATTATTTTCACCTGTGACCACGTTGCCGTTTAAAGATACCAACTCAAGCATTCCGGAAATACGCTGTTCTTCGAAGCTGCCTGTCTCTGGGATAAAGGTCTGAATTTTTGCATCCTTACATCCTCCGATCCCGGAAAAAGTGGCTGATCTGACGTTTTCTTTTTTGCATATTTCGAGGATTGTACTGATGATCTCGTCATCACGATCCATTCTTATGTAATAGCATTCGCCAAATTTTCTGTAGTCCATTTTTTATCTCCATTTAAGTTATTGCTTTTGGATAAATATTGCTTAACAGAAATATTATATTCCTGTTTCCTGTTGATAACAATCCCTATCATTCTGTTTCTGTCATTTAAAGAAGTGTACGTTACTGTGAACGGAGTAAACAGTAACAAGTGTGCAATTTTAACATCTTCCACAGTTCCTGCACGGGTTGCATCTGGCTTTTTTTATGTGCGGATACCATTCATGGATTTCCGGTAATGGATCGCCTTTTTTCCATTCTTTTACACTATAGTGATCCGTAAAAAACACTTTTTCCCCAAAGTATTCTATTTCCAGTGGATAAATTGTAATTTTTTCAGGATTCATACAGCTTTGACAGATTCTCGGGGACAATATCTGATCTCCAAATGATACTGCCTGATTCATAGTGATAATCTGCACATGATTTTCACTGATATATTCTATTTTCTGTTCTGCTGCACATGTGTATGCTGAGGGAATTTTCACTTTGTTGATCTTAAATATCCCCGCAGGAGTTTTTACTGTTTTCATTAATTTTCCACCTTTTATATTCACTATTTCAAAGAAGATAAAGATGAGTGAAGAAAAAACAAGTTCTTTGTATTTGTCCATAATGTCATCCGGCATTCTGAATCCCTGGAGAATCACGCCAAGTCTGGTAAAACCGATTCTTTCATATAAATGTAATGCATGGGTGTTACCATGAACGATCAGTTTTCTGTTTCTTTACACACATCCACCCATCCGTTTGCCTCTGCTACCTGTTCCAGTTCCGAGATTGTGAGCTTTACTGCACTGTGATCATTGCCGGCAGCCGGATATACGGTGGTAAATTGTTTCAGACTTTCGTCAAGATAGACTTCAATTCCCTCATTAATTCCGAACGGGCATACCCCTCCCGGAGCGTGACCGATGATGTTTTCTACTTCATCAAATGGAATCATTTTTGCCTTTATATGAAAAGTATCTTTATATTTTCGGTTATCTACTCTGGCTGTACCCTCTGTTAAGATCAGGACTGCTTTATCGTTCTGCAAAAAGGACATAGTCTTTGCGATCATACCCGGCTCTACATGAAGGGCTTCTGCTGCTTCTGTTACTGTGGCAGTGGATGCTTCCAGTTCGATCACATGGTCAAGAAAGCCTTTTTCTTCCAGATATTTTTCTGCTTTTTCCAAAGACATTTTTTCATTTCCTCCTGAGTTATATCTTATCTGTGTCCCAGCTCCCAGAATGCCACTGCACTTGCTGCTGCCACATTCAATGAATCTACTCCGTGGGACATTGGTATCTTTACTGTATAATCGCAATCTGCAATGGTCTGTGATGCAAGGCCGTCACCTTCCGTTCCGAGAATGACTGCCAGTTTTTCTTCTGACCGGAGTGCTTTATCATCAATTCCTACGGAATCGTCACGCAGAGCCATTGCCGCTGTTTTGAATCCCAGTTTTTGCAGAATCTTCATTCCATCCTGTGGCCATACAGTTTTTTTATCAAAATATGTCCAGGGAATCTGGAATACAGTTCCCATGCTGACTCTGGCTGCACGTCGGTAAAGCGGGTCACTGCATCCGCCGGTCAGAAGTACTGCATCCATATGGAGTGCTGCTGCTGAGCGAAAAATAGCTCCGATATTTGTAGGATTTACAACATTTTCAAGAACTGCTATGCGGCTGGCATTTCTGCAGATTTCCTCTACAGATGGCAGTGGATTTCTGCGCATTGCACATAGCATTCCGCGTGTGAGGGCACATCCGGATATTGTTTCAGGATTTCCTGTGCCTCTCCTTCCAGATCTTTATGCTCCACCAGGAAAGAGATTGGCTGATATCCTGCATTCAGGGCACGTTCAATTACTTTCGGACTCTCCGCAATGAAAATTCCCGGTTCCGGTTCATAATATCGTAAAAGCTGCACTTCTGATGTTCTGGCATATACATCCAGTTCCGGCGCAGCGAAATCTTTTATTTCGTTAAACATAAAAATAAAACCTCCAAACTGAGTAATCTTATCTTACATCAGTTTGGAGGTTTACACAAGAATTCCTTTCTCACTCGAAGCAGATGACTTCCCTGATTTATGGCAATGCCAAGATAGACAAACTGAGATTATATTGCTTTTCATATAAGAAAAGTTTATAATGAATTGTAATTATAGCAATTCCATAAAAGGCTAAGTACTCTTTACTGTCATTTATTTTTCTGTTGAGGGTGAAATATTATGATTTACAGAGCTTATTATCTGTCTCCACTTGGAAGAATACTGCTGGCTGCTGATGATATAGGGCTTATAGGAGTCTGGTTTGAGGGACAGAAGTATTTTGGAGAATTTCCAGGACATATGAATTATATTTTTGAAGAAAAGGAAAACCATATTTTAAAAGATGCTCTGCGCTGGCTGGATATTTATTTCAGCGGGCAAAAGCCGGATTTCCTGCCGAAGCTTCATCTGATCGGAACAGATTTTCAGAGAGAAGTGTGGGATATTTTACTGGAGATTCCTTATGGTCAGACAGTTACTTACGGCGAGATTGCCCGCAAAATAGCTGATAAACGTGGGTTGAAAACCATGTCTGCCCAAGCAGTTGGCGGTGCAGTTGGACATAACCGGGTTTCCGTGGTCGTCCCCTGCCACAGGGTTATAGGTTCAAACGGAAGTCTTACCGGTTATGCCGGAGGGATTGAGCGAAAAATCAAACTGCTTGATATCGAGAATGGCAGTTGCCTGAAACCATAGTTCAGACAACTGCCATCCTTTTTCTTCTGTCTTTATATGCCAGAAACAGAATCGTCAGAAACGTAACCGTCTCCGCTGCAAGAAGAGAGATCCAGATTCCATTTAATCCAAATAATTTCGCAAGTATAACTGCGCAGATAACAATAGCAACAATTCCTCTCAGGAATGATCCGACAATCGCGATTTTAGGTTCATCTACTGCTGAGAAATATGCCACCAGTACAATATTGATTCCTGCCACTATAAATCCAAGGAAATACAGACGCAGTCCTGTGTGTGCATAATTCAATAACTGAACATTGTTTTCACTGTTGAAAATGCTGATTAGCATGTCGGTTGAAGTCCAGATGATCAATTGGATCAGTGCTTCTACAGCAAGACATACGAGCAGGCTCCATTTCAGAAGTTTTCTTACCTGAGTGGGCTGACCTTTTCCGTAGCTTTCACTGATCAAGGGCTGTGCTCCCTGGGCCAGACCGTTGAAAATTGCAAATGCCACGATAGAAAGGTTTGCCACAACTCCATAGGCTGCTACACCCATATTTCCCGCGATTCCCAGGATCAGAAAATTAAATACAATGGCGATCACACCGGAAGACAGTTCACCGACAAATGCGGAAACTCCCAGCTGACAGCAGGAAATCAGGTGCCTGAATGACGGTTTTTTCCAATGGAATCCTACATGGTTTCTGCTGCTTCTGTAGTGTATGGTACAGACGCTCATTGTTACGATCGGACAGATTGCAGTAGCCAGTCCTGCTCCGGAAAATCCCAGACCGACCGGGAACATGAATATATAATCAAATATAATGTTAAAAATACTTCCACTGATGGAACCGATCATTGCAATAGAAGGCGCTCCATCGTTTCTGGCAAATGCAGTAAATGTATAGTTTGACATGAAGAATGGTGTTGCAATCAGAATAATTCTCATGTAGTTTCGTCCAAGTCCGATCAATCCGGCATCTGCCCCCAGCAAAGCCAATGCCTTGTCCGGAATGAAGATTCCGATCAGCATAAATGGAACTGCAGCCAGTATGCTCCAGGTTACTGACTGTACGAAATAATGATCTGTATTTTCTCCTTTTGCCCTTCTTATGGCATACCTGGTAGCGGAACCAATCCCGATCATAGCCCCAATCGCATAGATCAGTCCATAAACCGGCAGGATCAAATTGAGAACTACCAGTCCGTCAGCACCGGAATATACAGAGATAAAGAAAGTATCTGCCAGAACATAAACGGAAATCCCGATCATTCCGGCAACACTCTGGGTTACATATCTGGTGAATCTTTTCAGCATAATACTTCGCTCCTTCGTTATATTGTCAGCATTGTCTTCCTTTCATCTGCAGACTTATCTCACCATTATACCCCATATAAAACAAAAATGCAACCACAAAAACTCCAGACATAAAAATCTCCTTAAGCAGATTTTTTAATGCTGCTCAAGGAGACCTATTGATATTCGCAATTCACTTCACGACACTTTTTATTTTACCCGATTTTTTTTCAGGTCTTCTACAATTTCATTGTAACGTTTTTTATTCAGGCGATAGAAAAACAGTACAATTGCTGTCACTATCCATAAAACTCCCGGAATTGTAGTAAAGGAATGTCTCATAATACTGAGGACAGCCGGATTCTGTACCTGATTTGCCACATATCCATATTTTCCAAGAAGTGCTGCAAGTAGCGCAGTTCCTATTGCCATGCCAATTTTATTTCCCAGTGACACAAATGCATATTGAAAACCATCATTCCTTAAGCCCGTTTTCCACTCTCCGTATTCTACGCAGTCGGGAATGATCGCATAGATTGCAGTGTTAAATCCAGAGAAAAAGAACTGTGTAATTCCTGCAAGTGTATAGAACGCTGCCGGTGTTTCTTTTACATTAAAGAAGAACATACAGAGCATGGAAATTCCAGTGAAGAGAGCAAAAATGGATGCAGTTCTTCCTTTATTGTTCAGTTTGCGGAATACAGGCTGGAAACATGCAGCACCGATAATGGATGGAATGATAATGCACATGGAATATGTAGTATAGTAGGATGCATTTCCCTCTACATAAGTGAAATAGTATAAAACATCTGCATTTCTTCCATAAAGTGTAAATCCGAATAACACCTGTCCGATTAATGCCAGAATATATGGGCGGTTCTGCATCACTGCTCTTAACTGCACTTTTATGGATATTTTTTCTTTTTCCGGTATAATCACCTGCTCTTTTGTTTTTGCAAAACAGAAGAAATGACAGGCTGCAAAAATACATCCATATATGATTGCTACCAGCAGGTATCCAGTTTTAGCACTTTGACTGCCAAGTTTTCCAATCAGTGGAACTGTAATGATATTGATAATTCCAATTGCAACCATTGCAGATACTGAACGTGATGTATTAATCTTTGCACGTTCATCGATATCCTGTGTCATTGCTCCACAAAGGGTGCCATATGGGATATTTACACAGGTATATCCAAGTACCAGCAGACAGTATGTAATTACCATATAGATAACCTTTGATCTGTCCGACCAGTCCGGATGTGCCCAGAATGTCATAATCAGAAGCACGGCCGTGATCGGAGCTGCAATGAGAAGCCATGGACGATAACGTCCCCATTTTGTTTTGGTTTTATCTGTCAGTCCACCCACGATCGGATCATTGATCGCATCCCAAAATCTCGAAAACAGCATCAGGGCAGAGACTGCTGCCATACTGATTCCGAATACGTCTGTGTAAAAAATCATGAGAAAATTACTGACGAACATCCAGCTGAAATTACATCCTACATCGCCAAATCCATATGCGATTTTACTGATCAACGGAACTTTTACATTTTCGTTTTTACTCTCCATAATTCCTCCTGCCTGCTGCCATCCTCCGTCTTTCCGTTTACTCATGTCTTCTTTACAGCAGTCTTTTTTATTATATCTTTGTCTTACATAATGCTTATGATCAGCAAGATATTTTATTTTTCCTGCACATTGATAATCACTTTCATTGTAGTCTCACGGTTATCGTCAATGTACTGGTATGCTTTCAGATAATCTTTAAATGCAAACGTCTTAGAGATCAGCGGTCTTAAATGCACTTTTCCTTCATTCACCAGTCTGATTCCGTCTACATAATCATCATGTCTGTACATCATTGTGCTCTTGATATCAAGCTCATGATCATTTGCAACTGCCAGATCGATCTCAGCCATTCCTGCAAAAACTGCAACCAGCACAATCACGCTTCCTTTTCTTGCATATTTGATTGCCTGTCCCATTGTAATGTTATTTCCTGCACAATCATAGATAACATCTGCCTTATCCGGTCCAAAGGCTTCTACCATTGCTTCCCCGAAATTTTTATTTCTTGTGTTGACACATACGTCAATTCCACACTCTTTTGCTTTTTCCAGACGAAGATCACTGACATCTGTGATCATAACTTTAGCTGCTCCCATCCCTTTTGCAGACTGCGCTACCAGATTTCCGATCGGACCGGCTCCTATCACCACAATATTCATTCCTGTTACATCGCCCATCTGTTTAACACCATGAACAGCTACTGCCAGAGGCTCAATCATTGCGCCCTCTTCATAAGACATATCTTCCGGTATCGGTGTTACTTTTGATGCATCAACTGCAAAATACTCGGATGCAGTTCCTGTTGTCTGGAATCCCATTACTTTCAGCTCTTCGCAGAGATTGTATTTTCCGTGACGGCATGGATAACAATGTCCACAATATACCTGTGGCTCAATTGTTACTTTCTGTCCCACATGAAATTCTGTTACTGCATCACCTGTTTTTACCACTTCTCCTGATACTTCATGTCCCTGGGTTACCGGATATTTTGTAAAAGGATGTTTTCCGTGATATACATGGATATCAGAACCACAGATACCAATATTCATAATCTTAACCAAAACCTGGTTGTCTTTAATCTCTGGTACGGGAATCTCTCTGAAAATAATTTCTCCTGGATTTGTCATAACCTGCTGTAACATAATATTTTCCTCCTTATTTGTTGAATGTACTTTGAACCTCTAGTTGTTTATTAACTTTTATTAAATGTTTTATTAAAGTAATTACATTATTATTCAAATCGCTAAATTTGTCAATAAACATTTAAAAATATTTCTCATTTCTACCAGTTGCACAAAGTAAAGATTTTATTTTTATGCAGATGTTACTATAACACTCCTCATAATTATCTGCTGAATTCCCGCACAATAACAAAATACCCTGATCACAACCTTTCTTTGTTGTAATCAGGGTATTTTTTATATTCAGATATTTGTTTAATATGGTATATCAGCAGATCATCAGTGATTCAAGAATGCCATCGGCTATATCTTTCCGATAAAATCCTGCAAGAAATGCTTTGCTGCACCTACAGCTGAGGCTTCTTTCTTATAAGAACAGTTTTTCAGATATCTCAGATCATGATCAAATCCATTATACTTCATTACTTTTTCCCCAAGAGGTATCATATAATCTGAGAGATATCCACCCATTTCACCTCCAAGAATGATATCCATATCATATGCCATGCGCAGATTTGAAATCAGAATTGCAAGATAATCAAGATACTCTTCCCATTTTTTCTCTGCCTTTTCATCATTGTTTTGAAGCAGCTGCATAAACTGTTCCACAGAATCCTTTGACTCACCAACAAGTGCGCCTGCAGCGCAATAAGCATCTGCACAACCCGATTTTCCACAATAACACTTGCGGCCCTGAGGTACAAGTATCATATGTCCAAATTCTCCGGCCTTCTGATTTTCTCCGGAAAACAAATTTCCCCCTATGCAAAATGCACCGCCAAGAGTCTGATTCAACGAAAGGTAAATTGCATTCTGATAGATGTTCATATCTTCTGCCATCATTGCCGCATTGGCATCATTTGAAAAATAAACCGGGACAGAAAATGCCTGTTCCAGGAAACTGAGACTATAGTTTTCAAGTTTCAGTGCGTGGGATTTTATCACCAGTTTCTGCTCCTGATTAATGATTCCCGGAATAGAGATTCCAACACCCAGAAGCTTTTCTTTCTGTTCTGCATCATTCATATGATCCAGAAATTTCGTCGCAAAATCTGCCACCTGACTGCAATATGACATATCAGGTACAAATTTCAGACGGATCCGCTCTGATTTTACAATCTCATACTTCAGATTTACCAGCACCATTCCCAGATGATTTGCAGTAATCACAATTCCCATTGCATAACGATAGGATGGATTGATTCCAATACTTTTAGCCTTTCTTCCTCCTGTGGATTCATATTCTCCATTTTCTATTATGATACCTTTTTCCAATAAATCTTTTACATTAGACAAAACTGTTGGCATACTCAGATTCAGTTCTTTGGATATTTCCACTTTTGATGTGGATTCTCTATTTATAATATAATTTACGATTTTTGATTTCGTAGCAAATTTCTTTTCCAGTCCGCTCATTCTGTTTCTACCTTCTTTTATTAATGTATTTATAAAAGAATGATACCTGTTATTGTCATATTTGTAAATAGCCATTGTCTCTGCAGAGTATGTTGCTTTTTGCAATTGAGGCAGGGGACTTAACTTATTCAGCTGATTTAGTTAATATATCTACAATAACAGATAAATTGTTACTGTTCACACGCCACTATTCCGCGAGGTGTTTTGGCATGAATATGCCAAAATCCCGAGACATACAAGCCAAAATTCCATTGCCGCAGGCAATCTGGAATGAATTTTGGCTAAGTTACTGTGAACGGAGTGAACAGTAACGATAAATTTATATCATTCTGATGAAATATTATATTTCATTTTTCACGTTAATGATATAAAATTATCGTAACTGTTCAGTACCTTCACAGTTACGAGCCAAAATGCATTAAAAATCACCTGCGGTGATGGCATTTTGGCTTGTATGTCTCGGGATTTTGGTACTTACGTGCCAAAACACCTCGCGGGATAGTAGACTACTGAATAGTTACAAATTATTAATATAAATATCAGGGCATATTCGAATAATCATTTCTAAACTTTTTCAAATATGCTCAGGAAAGGAACTTTTATACTAATGAAAACCAAGATTCAGGATATGACCTCCGGTTCACCGGGACGGTTGATCATTCTTTTTGCAATTCCCCTGATGCTGGGAAATATCTGTCAGCAGCTTTATACAATGGTGGATACCATGGTTGTTGGCCAGGTTGTAGGTGTGGAGGCTCTTGCCGCACTGGGTGCTGTTGACTTTCTGATGTGGGTTGTCACAGGAATATCCACAGGACTCACTCAGGGATTTTCTATTCAACTCTCCCAGTATTATGGGGCAAAGGATTTCGAAAATCTGCGTAAATCTCTGGCTCACAGTTACCGGCTGACCGCATTCATCGCAGCCGGAGTATTGATTCTCAGCCAGTCATTTGCTTCGCTGGTATTAACAGGGCTGCATACACCTTCCAATATTATCGGAATGTCTCTGTTATATCTGCGCATCATTTTCTGTGGAATCCCCGCCACAGCAGCCTATAATATGTTTGCCTCTGCCCTAAGGGCTATGGGAAACAGTAAAACACCGCTGACCTCAATGATCATCGCATCTGTGCTGAATGTCTCACTGGACATCCTTTTTGTGGCAGGCTTCGGATGGGGTGTGGCAGGAGCAGCAATCGCAACTGTGATCGCACAGAGTTTCTCCGCTGTTTACTGTTTCCTGATTTTACGCAGAATTGATATCGTTCATCTGACCAGAGCAGATTTTATGCCTGCCTCCGGCATGAATGCCCGCCTGATGAAACTTGGTATTCCTGTTGTATTCCAGAATATCATCATTGGTGTGGGCGGTCTGGTAGTGCAGTATGTGATCAATGGCTACGGTTTCCTTTTTGTGGCAGGATTTACAGCTACAAACAAGCTTTATGGTCTGCTGGAAATGGCTGCTATTTCCTATGGATATGCCATCGTTACCTATGTGGGTCAGAATCTGGGAGCCAGAAAGATTGACAGGATCAGAAAAGGCGTCCGCAGCAGTATGCTGCTTTCCCTGCTTACCTCACTGATCATTTCTGCTGCCATGTTTTTATTTGGAAAAAATATTCTCTCACTTTTCATCTCAGGTGAACCGCAGCAGACACAGCAGGTACTTGCAATTGCTTTTAAATACCTTTCTATTATGGCTGCCATGCTCTGGGTTTTGTACTTTCTGTACGTGTACAGATCTGCACTTCAGGGGCTGGGAGATACCTTAATGCCTATGGTAAGTGGTATGGCTGAATTCGTCATGCGTATCAGTGCTGCACTGATTCTTCCCCATTTTATCGGACAGGACGGTATTTTCTTTGCAGAGATTGCAGCATGGAGCGGAGCCACTGTGATCTTATGCATCAGCTATTATGTACGGATGCATAAATATCATTAAAACAAAACAGGCACATAGTCCCGGATATCCGGTATATGTGCCTGTGAAACGTGTAAAATTATGTAAGATTCTTAATCCATTTATATTTCTTATAATGTTTATAGACCACTGGCAGTTTAATGATCTCGTCCAGATTGAGTACAAAGTAGACAACCATAACCGGCAGTTTCAGGATAAATGCGCAGATGCATCCCAGAGGAACAATGATACACCACAGAGTTACAGAATCACACAGCATTCCAAATTTGGAGTCTCCGCCTGCTGCGAAGATTCCTCCTATTGTCATACAGTTTACTGATTTTCCTGCGATGTAATAGGAAGAGATCAGCAGCATTTTTTGCAGATATCCGCGGGCTGTCGGGGTGAGATCTACCATTTTTGTGATAAATGGTGATAAGGCGATCAGGACAAGGCCTGATACAATTCCTGCAATAATCGCAGTTTTGGTAAGTGTCTCGCCTACCTCTTTTGCTTCCTGCAGACGGTCTGCACCAAGACGGTTTCCCACTATGATACTGCCTGCATTTCCAAGTCCGAGGCAGAAGCATACAACAAGATTTTTGGAAATATTCGCTATTCCATTGGCGGCAACAGCATCCGTTCCCAGATGTCCCATGATCACAGAATACATGGAAAAACCTATTCCCCATGCAAGATTATTGATCAGTAACGGAACTGCTTTCTGCCAGAAACGGCCAAATAACTTTTTCTCACAGCTTTTGAGACTGAATTTCACAGCTCTGATTCTGCACAATACATAACCAACACTCCACAGGAACTGCACAACTGTTGCAAGTACGGTTGCCAGTGCAGCACCTTTAATCCCCATCTTCGGAAAGCCGGACAGTCCGAAAATGAAAACAGCATTCAATGCAATATTGAGAATTACCATAACCCCATTGATCAGGGTACTCATATTTACTGCACCACAGTTCTTCATGATTGCCAGGAAAGTCTGTGCAATTCCCGAAAACACATAGGAAATGCCAATCACCCTTAAATACTCACTTCCCAGAACGACCAGAGTTTCCTCATTTGTCAGGATTCTCATGAGCTGTTCCGGAAAGAAAAGGGTTCCTGCCAGAAATACTACTGCAATACATCCACAAATCTTTGTCACAAGGCTGAACACCTGGGAAATACCTGTGTAATCCCCTTTTCCATAATATTGTGCCACAAACATATTCTCGCCTGCCATAAATGCAAACATAAACAGATTAAATACAAAAGTAACCTGTGTGGCCAGTGATACAGCTGACATGGCATCCTGACTTAACTTTCCCAGCATGATCGCATCACATGCTCCGACCAGGGCTGTCATGAACTGCTGAAGTGCAATCGGAAGTGCCAGCCTGACTATTTCTTTTCGTAAACTTCGTTTACGCTCATCCATTATCTTTTTTGCTCCTGTATAAAATATTAATGATATTCATCAGTCAATTTTCAGAATCATATTCAGGATTCTTCTTGCGCTGAGACGGATCTCTGCTTCAGTAACAAATCCTTTTTCATATGCTTCTTTTATGCGTTCCGGATATCCTGCTGCCATCTTGATATCGTTTCCTGCCTTTGTTTCGCGATAGTGCTCTCCGAAGGTCCACCAGTCTGTTGTAACCACTCCGTCGAATCCCCATTCATCCCGGAGAATACCTGTCAGAAGTTCTTTATTCTCTGAGGCATGGATGCCATTAAGCAGATTATAGGAGGACATAATCGTATACGGATGAGCCTCTTTTACAATAATCTCAAACTGTTTCAGATAAATCTCACGTAGTGCTCTCTCGGATACTCTGGAATCAGAATCCTTACGGTTTGTCTCCTTATTATTGGCTGCAAAATGCTTCACACTTGCTCCGATATGCTGAGACTGGATGCCTCTTACCATAGCTGCACCTGTCTTTCCTGCAAGATACGGATCTTCAGAATAATACTCAAAGTTACGACCACAGAGCGGGCTTCTGTGGATGTTGCAGGCAGGAGTAAGCCAGATACTGATATTATTTTCTTTTACTTCTTCTGCTCCTGCTTTACCAACTTTCTCTACCAGTTCTTCATCCCAGGTGCTGGCAAGAAGTGTGGCACATGGCCAGGCAGTTGTGTTCACTCCGCATTTCGGAAGAATACGAAGTCCGGCTGGTCCGTCTGCAGTCATCACATTCGGGACTCCGTATTCCGGAAGATTTCCCATTCCAAATGTATTGGCACATCCTGTGTTTGGCTGTCCGCCAAGGAGATTGATACAGTCATCCAATGTCAGGATATCCATAAACTCATCCAATGTCATTTTACCATCTGCTACATCAGAGAAGCGAACTCCCTTGGAATCAAGAAAATCAAGAAAGTCTATTCCTTTTTGTCCTCTTGTATCAGGGCATGGAAGACCGATGGCATATTTATCCTGTCTCGGAAGTCCTTCTTCTTCCACATATTCACGCTGTGGAAGTTCCTCATAAGAACCGTCCGCAAGCATACGTTTCTGAAGATGATATGGTGCTGCCTTCCGGCTTAACTGCTCAGTTACTGTGTCTTCTTTTACTACATATGTAAAGTCGATCTTCGCTGCATCTCTTACATTTGTACCGATATAGATCGCATATTCTCCTGCCTCCAGAACATAGGCTGATCTGCATACTTTACCCAGATCATCGTAGGATGCCATCTGATCCACAGGAATTTTCAGGGTAAGGATCTGACGTTCACCCGGCTGAAGAAGACTGGTCTTTTTGAATGCCCCCAGTACTTTCGCAGGCTTTCCAAGTTTCCCCTGTGGTGCTCCGTAATAAAGCTGGATAACTTCTTTTCCTGCTGTTTTTCCTGTATTGGTTACTTCAGTAAGAACCGTGATCACACCGTTTTCTTCGGAAGCACCAGTCATCTTCCAGTCGAAGTCTGTATAGGAAAGTCCAAACCCAAACGGATAATTTACTCTTTCCGCTGCACCCGGAATTGTTTCAAAGTAACGGTATCCCACATAGATATCTTCTGTGTAATCTACATAAAATGCAGACTCATGGAAGTTTGCTGTGGATGGATAATCTTCCAGATCTTTTGCATAAGTATCGGATAATTTACCGGATGGATTAACATCACCACAAAGTATATCTGCTGTTGCAAGACCACCTTCCATACCGCCCTGCCATGCCATCAGTACTGACTGGATCTCATCACAGTCTCTGAACCATTTCGTGTCCACGATACCGCCAACATTCATCACTACGATTACATGTGGGAATGCTTTCTTTACTTTCTCTACCATGGCATTCTCTGCATTTGTGAGGCAGAAATCACCGTTTTCAAAAATCTTCGCTGACAACTCAGAGTTTCTTTTTTCCTCTCCGTCAAGAACGTATCCATCCTGTGCTGCTTCACATTTTCTGTCCCATCCTTCGCCTGAAAAACGGCAAATGGTAATTACTGCAGTATCTGTATATTCTCGCGCTTCATTCAGAAGTTCATCCGGAAGTTCCGGCTCAACTGTCATACCTGGTACTGCACCATCTGCGTATTGTTTCTGAATATCTTTTTCATAATATTTCGCAAGTTTATCGAAAACTTCTACTTTTCCCTCATCCTCTTTAATCTTCATGCCCTCATAAAGATTACGGATATATTCTACAGTTACATCGCCACTTCCTCCGCCACCTTTTACGTAGTCTACAGTACCCTTACCAAAGAGTGCGACTTTCGTTCCTCTCCGAATCGGAAGTGTATTTTTCTCATTTTTCAGAAGGACCATTCCCTCTCCTGCTGCCATTCTGGAAAGTGCAATGTGTTCTTTACTTCCTGTAACTCTCCGTCCATCTTCTCCCAGCGGAAGCACAGGCTGGAAAAAGCTTCTCTGCCATTTTGCCATTATTTTAATCCTCCCTTAATTCTCCTTAATCAAGCAGATAAAATCATCCGCTTCGCTACTTGCCTGATTTGGTTAAAGTTCTTCCTTCAAAAATGCAAAAGGTTCTTCATCCCGAAGGAAATGCATAAGCTGATATGCACACATGATTGCTACATTTTCTTCACGCAGAATCCTCTTTACTTCTTCTCTGTCAGCAAGTACAACTTCTATTTCTTCGGTGTCTTCCTGTGCATCTTTGCTGATTTCACCTTCCGCATATCCGTAAACAGTTGCGCAGGATTCATCTGTCATGCCAACCGTTGTGAAATAAGGTTTCTCAAATGCAGGATCTACTTTCAGAGGTGTGAATTTCAGTCCTGTTTCCTCGTACATTTCTCTTACTGCACCCTCATGGAATTCTTCGTTCGGTTCTACCAGACCTGCCGGGAATTCGTAGATATATCCGCCAATTGCGTATCTGTACTGACGTACTAATACAACTCTGTCTCTCTTTTCCCCATAAAGACTGTAAATGATCACGCCATCCGGAGTGTTTTTACCTGTTTTTATCTTTAATTCGTTAATACTCTTCGCACGGGATGCCACGAAATATGACACAGGAGTGTTGTGAATGCTTGTTGCATTTAAATGGTACAAATTTAAAAATTTACAATCTGTCAGTTTTTCAATATTGTGTATCTGTCCCATAATGGATACTTCCTTTCGCTTTCTATACCTTCGCTGATTATTACAGCCAATTTTCTTCTATCTCTGTTTTTAGTTCGCAAAACATCTGATAAAACTCTTCTTTTGCATCAGCTATAATTCCTAACGCAATTTTCTGATTGTAAGAATGTGTAACATTATTTCTTGCCTGCAATGCACGAAGCCACTGCTCCTCATCTCTTATCATTCCTGCTTTATAGGCAGTCTTCAGAATGATTTTCGGTGAACCTGTTGCTCCCTCTGCATATCCATGAATCTCCAGTATTTCTTTCATCATTTTCCATGACTGCTCAAAACAAATTTCATACAATCCTACGAGTCCGGTAATCACTACATTATCATATGGTTCTTCATAATTATAAATATCTTTCATGTTAGACAGTGCATTGCAGAAATTCTCATATTTTCTCATACAAAATCCTCCCTTCCTTCTCTATAGATTCTCTTAATTCATCCTGCATGTCACGATCAAGATTTACAATATCATACTCCAGAAGAGTACTTGTCTCTTCATCCACATCTAACGCAAACCTTGCAAAATCTCCTCCTGTGACTGCAATATCTATATCACTTGTTCTTCTGAAATCCCCTCTTGCTCTCGAACCAAAAAGAATTACTTTTTCAATATCATATTTTTGCGCAAGGTTTCGGATTTCTTCTATAACTTCCGGTCTGATTCCTGTATCATTCATTTTATAAACCTCACATTCCGATGTTTATATCGTCTGTTTTATCTTACCATATTATCGTATCTTTTTTAAGTCTGTCTGACAATTTCCGTAATTATTTTTGCACATAAAAAAGGAACAGCCATAGATTTTTCATCATACGACTGTTCTTCTTTTTTATTTATTGGATTGCCAATTTATTCTTTATCAGATATAAAATCAATCTCCCTTGAGAACTACACGGATTCTCTTATAGATCAGAAATACGATCAGGGATGTCAGAGCATATTTGAATATGTTGAATGGGAAAATGATCATTGCTGCAAATGTAAGAAGATTATTTACAGAACTGTGTACTGCACTTCCCATTTCGATAAATGCTTCTACCGGCATTCCAAAAGCCTTTCCGTATGCCGGAAGTAACACGAATGCATTGATAAAGCATGCAACTACTGCTGTAAGTACGGTTCCAACTGCCATTCCGATCACTGCATGTTTTCTGCTCTTAACAGATTTATAGCGGTAGATCAGACCTGCCGGAACTGCAAATGTACATCCAAAGATGAAGTTTGCCACATCGCCTACACCTGCTGTCATAGAGCCCTTTGTTACCAGATGCACAAGAATCTTCACCAGCTCGATCAGTACACCTGCGATCGGTCCCATTGCAAATGAGCCAACCAGTACCGGGATTTCTGAAAAATCCAACTGATAAAAAGTCGGTGCCAGGAAAGGAAGCGGAAACTCCAGATTCATTAAAATTCCTGCGATAGCGCCAAGCATGGCTATCTGTGTAACGGTTCTCGTCTTACTCCTTGCCATCGCATTTCCATTTCTTAATACCTGTTCACTCATACTGTTTCTCTCCTTTGAAATTATTCTTTATGGATATGTCTCATATCCTGTTAAAAGAAAATTCCACAAGCTTTTTATATAATGAAGATTTTCTTCAACATATAAAAAACCCCGGATCATATCCGGGGTAATGAGCACGTATGGTAAATATCGCGTGTTCTTCTCTCATCCAGACTATACTGTCGGTTCTGGAATTTCACCAGATCAGCCGCCGAAGCGGGTCGCGGACTATAACCGCCGGTAGGGAATCTCAGCTGATGCTGATCACCACAACCCCGAAGAATTTTCTTTTATTTGCGTCTGATTATACTACATACAGGCATTTATTTCAATATCATTTGTGACTTTTTTCTGAGTTTATTTCCATTTAAGTTACTGTTCACTCCGTTCTCAGTAACACGCTTCGCGATGCACAGAATTTATGCTAATCGCATAAATTCGCGCGGTATATCTCGGGTTTTCTGTGACCTTCGCTCACAAAAAACACCTCGCGGGATATTACCAGTGAACAGTAACCCATTTAATCAATATTGTTAACCCTACAGCCCGCTAATACAACAACAAGCGTGTCTCCACCCTCGGTATTCTCAAATGAACTGGTTCCAAGCGGCAGACCGGTTACTTCTACTGTATCATCCTCGAAAACATCATCCAATTCTCCATTATAATAAACAGAATACTGCTGTTCTTCTCCATCTATCAGATTTAGCCATGTCAGATAATGTCCTTCTTCCATTTCCTGTTCCTGAACCTGTATTACGTATGCATCCGAAATTCTCATCAGCTTATCACCATATCTGGATGGATTTTTGTTGATATGGCGAAAATCCAGTTCTGCATCTATCATTTCATCCGGTATTACCAGTTCTGGTGAAGCAGGGAAAAAATCATCATGTTCTTCCAGAAAAGTTTCCGCCTTCTCCGTTAATGTATACTCTGTACTGCATTGATCCTGTATATATGTATACAGATCCAGTGCTGTATAGCTTGCACCTGTATTCTCTGAGGCATATACATTTAAACTGTCCAGAGGTGTTACTCCCTGTAAAATAACCGCTGATAATGCTGCTATTGCGATCCTTTTCATAATTGTTTTTGCTGCCATAGTTATCCCCTTTTCTTTTGTAACATTTACTGTTAATTATATCTTCGCTCTTTCTTTAATATCCTCGACAAATGCTGTAGCTATTTTCTTTCTTCTTGCATATATAATTGCTTTGTTTCCGCTTCTCAGACATATTGTTATTTTACGGTTTGAGCCTGCCCATATAAACAGAAAAACAAATACAATCATTCCAGGATTGGAAAAACAGGAAATCACTGCCAGACAAATGAAAAATATATAATATCCTGGTATTTTGTAGTTCATAAGTATTGCCGTAATATCTTCATAATAAATCACAGGAATCATATTCTTCTTTACCGGCTTTATATCTATAGTCAGCTTTTCGTGATCAGCAAGAATTGTGCTGTAAATCCTTCCCGTCAGCCACGATAAATAAATTCCTCTTGAAGAACTCATGGTATACTTCATATTCTGCTTTGTCACAGCATTTTCTTTTTCCTGTGTAGCCTGTGCTTGAGTTTCCAGTGCTTCCATATTACTTTCCCCTCTTATTTCAGTTTTTACCGACCAATGTCTGCAGCAGTGCAATGGGTATTGTCACAAATCCTGCAACCATACAGATAATAAAACGTGTCATGTAGAAGTATGTTGCATTGGAATAAACATACACTTTCTTAGACCACCATATCTTATTAGTCGCCCAGTATGCTGCCGCTATGTAAGCGATCATAAATATTGCTGCCATAGTTTTCACCTCACTTATGTACAATCTTCAGTAATTCATTTAGAGGATTGTTATAATTCACTCATCCTTTATTACACTCATTATACCCTTCTCTTATCAGCTTTTCATTCACTGGCAGTATATGTTTTACGCCACAGCAACAATAATTTTCCCGCTTATAACCGAATATTATCCTTATGTCTTATACTCGATACTCTCAAATATAAAATTTACAATTTTCTTTGATAATTGACGAAATACTGAGAATATGCTTTAATGGATTTAACATAAACACTTCAAGAGAACAAACATAGTTCTCAACTACGCATCTACACCAACGATACATGTATCATATCTCACAAAAAGAAATGGGGGAACGCAAATGGGACTTATAGCTATCAGTAGTCTGATGCTCTTGGGCGGTATGTATCTGATGATCGCATTCGCATGGTGGCTTCTGCAGATCATTGCCAACTGGAGAATCTTTACCAAAGCAGGGGAGACCGGATGGAAAAGTATTATTCCAATATATGGCGATTATATTTCTTATAAAATCGCATGGCAACCTGCATATTTCTGGCTGACATTGGTTCTTGGAATCGTATCTTCCTGCTTACAGG
>OBDJ01000196.1_pt1 | contig 38571 bp, 34 predicted proteins | sample 1518041 | NCBI WGS metagenome assembly OBDJ01 (sample SAMN01760916, study PRJEB22395) | human gut metagenome
CGGCTATAGCCGCCGGTCCTTTCCGGTTTCTTTTGGGATTTTAGCAGGCGTTATACGAAGAAGAACTCCTTGATCTGGCCATACAGTACCAGCACCATGCACACAGGCGTGACGTACTTGATGCAGATCTTAAAGAAGGTGTAGCCGAACATCTTGTGTCCCTCGTCGTGCTCGATCTCGTCCCGGACAACTCCCGGGCCGATCTCCCAGCCGTACATGATGCTCATCAGCAGCGCGCCCAGAGGCATCAGGATGCCCTCGGCGATGCAGTCGAAGAAGTCCAGCCAGTCGGCGCTCCAGGTGGGGAGCTCTTCCATGGTACCGCGCATGCCCAGGATATCAGCGGGAGAGATGCCGGCGGTGCCCAGGGAGTCCAGGCATACGACGACGCACAGGATGCCGGCGGCAATACCGGCCAGCACGGAGTAAGTCTTCCGCTTGTCGCCCTTGCCCTGCTCCCGGGCCTTATCTACGAAGTGGGCCACCACGGCTTCCAGCAGGGAGATGGAGGAGGAGACGGCGGCGAACACCACCAGCAGGTAGAACATGATGCCGAAGATGGGACCCACGGAGCCCATGCGGTCGAACACGTTCTGCATGGTAACGAACAGCAGGGAGGGGCCGCCCAGATTGCCGGTGGGGTCCAGGGCGAAGCGGCCGGGGATGACGCACAGGCCGGCCATCAGGGCCACTACGGTATCCATGACTACGATGACCACAGCGTTTTTCTGGAGGTTCTTTTTCTTGTCCATGTAGGAGCCGTAGGTGATCATGGCCGCCATGCCCAGGGACAGGGAGAAGAACATCTGGCCGCCCGCTGTGGATAGCACAGAGAAGAACGAGGGTGCTTCCTTGATAATACCGTTGTCCAAGGCCCAACCGGGAACGAACATGTACTTCAGGCCTTCCACTGCGCCGTCCAGGGTGCAGGCGCGGATGATGCTGATGATCAGCAGGATGAACAGGGCGGGCATGCCCACGGAGCAGACCTTTTCAATGCCGCCGCCGACGCCGCCCATCACGATGATCATGGTAATGGCCACGAAGAGCAGGCCGTAGATCACGCATTCGCCCTGGTTGGCCATCAGGGCGTCGAACACGCCTGCGCCGTCCAGGGTGCCGGTGCCGAAGCCGGCATGGAACAGATTGCCCACGTTCAGGGTGACGTACTTCAGGCAGTAGCCGCCCAGAGCGCAGTAGAAGCCCAGGATCAGGAACGCGGACAGCACGCCCATCCAGCCCAGCCACTTGAACTTCTTGGACAGGATCCTGTACGCGCCGATGGCCCCGTGACCGGTTTTGCGGCCCAGAGCCAGCTCGCCGATCATGACGATAACGCCGCAGAACACGGCCAGCACCAGATACAGGATCAGGAATGTGAAGCCGCCGTTGGCGCCCATCTTGTTGGGAAAGCCCCAGATGTTGCCCAGGCCGACTGCCGAGCCGATGGCAGCCATTAGAAATCCGAAATTGGACCCAAAGCCTTTTCTTTCTTCCATTTTTTCTCTCCTTTTTGTTGTTCACCCGCCGAAGCGAGGAGTGATGCACGCCTTACCGGCAGCGTGTGTCTATTGGGCATATTCAAAGTATACAGTTATTCGGTCAATTGCACAATTGACAATTTTGATAAAGTTTTAGCATGAATTTCTGCAAATTTAACATTATGTGAACTTATTCACATTCTTTTTTTATGCATAATTTGCAATATGTCCGGTCATTGTGCCAAAGCCTACCTACTCATCCGCTCTATTTTTCTTTCATTGGCCCCTTTACTTTGTGAATAAATAAACGCTGATCATTTTCGGCCGCGTAAAAACGGGGGAACTCATGGCCTGTTCCCGGTTTTGCCTGATTATTTTTGTATTCTGCTAAATTTTTTTGTATTTATTATCATTTTTTTGCCATTAGCGATTTACAACGCTGTAGAATTATGCTAAAATGCTGGTTATGGAACAAAACACCGGCGGGCCACCTGCGCCCCGGCCCGGCGGAAAGAAGAAAGGGTGACTGCCTTGGCAAATGTATGCGCAGTTAAAATGGAGAATATCACCAAGCGCTTCGGCAAGGTAACGGCCAACAAGGACGTTACGCTGGAGCTCTATAAGGGTGAGATCCTGTCCCTGCTGGGTGAAAACGGCAGCGGCAAGACCACCCTGATGAATATGCTCTCCGGCATCTACTTCCCCGACGAGGGGCAGATCTACATCGATGGCCAGCCTGTGACCATCGCCTCCCCCAAGGACGCCTTTGCCCTGGGCATCGGCATGATCCATCAGCATTTCAAGCTGGTGGATGTCTTTACCGCCACGGAAAACATCATCCTGGGCATGCCCGGCAAGCTGAACCTGGCCGAGGCCCGGAAGAAGGTCCGGGAAATCTGCGACCGGTACGGCTTCGACATTGACCCGGATCAGAAGATCTATGACATGTCCGTGTCCCAGAAGCAGACGGTGGAGATCGTGAAGGTCCTGTACCGCGGGGCCAACATCCTGATCCTGGACGAGCCCACCGCCGTGCTGACCCCCCAGGAGACCGACAAGCTGTTTGCCGTGATGCGCAACATGAAGAACGACGGCAAGTCCCTGATCATCATCACCCACAAGCTTCACGAGGTGTTGGACGTGTCCGACCGGGTGGCCGTGCTGCGCAAGGGTGAGTATATCGGCTGCGTGCAGACCAAGGACGCCGACCAGCAGTCCCTGACGGATATGATGGTGGGCCACTCCGTAACCCTGAACATTGACCGGCCCACCCCCGTCAACGTGAAGCCCCGCCTGGACATCAAGGGCCTGACGGTCTTTGACGAGATGGGCGTCAAGCGTCTGGACGACGTTACCTTCACCGTCAACGCCGGCGAGGTGCTGGGCATTGCCGGTATTGCCGGCTCCGGCCAGCGTGAGCTGCTGGAATCCATCGCCGGCCTGTACCCGGTGGCCTCCGGCTCCGTTACCTATTATAATCCCGACAACGATCAGCCCAAGGAGCTGGTGGGCCTGAGCCCCATGGCCATCCGCAAGAGCGGCATCGCCATGTCCTTCGTGCCGGAGGACCGTCTGGGCATGGGCCTGGTGGGCTCCATGGGCATGACCGGCAACATGATGCTGCGCTCCTGGCGAAAGGGCAGCAGCATCTTCCTGGACCGCAAGGACCCCGAGGCCCTGGCCAACCGCATCTGGCAGGAGCTGGAGGTGGTGACCCCCAGCACCAGCTTCCCCGTACGCCGCATGTCCGGCGGCAATGTGCAGAAGGTCCTGGTGGGCCGCGAGATCGCCCAGCAGCCTGCCGTGCTGATGACGGCCTACGCCGTCCGCGGCCTGGACATCAACACCTCCTATACCATCTATAACCTGCTGACCGAGCAGAAGATGCGGGGCGTGGCCGTGGTGTATGTGGGCGAGGACCTGGACGTGCTGCTGGAGCTGTGCGACCGGATCGTCGTTCTGTGCGGCGGCCAGGTCTCCGGCGTGGTGGACGCCCGCACCACCGACAAGCGCCAGATAGGCGCACTGATGACGCTGGTGAACAAAGGAGGCAAAGCGGATGAATAAGATACATATCGCCAAGCGCGACACCCTGCCGCTGTATATCAACATCGCGATCCGCGGCGGAGCCATCATCCTGGCGCTGCTGGTGTGCGCCCTGGTCACCACCGTTCTCACCGGCGAGAACCCCCTGAGCATTTACGGCACCATTCTCAAGGGCGCCTTCGGCACCGCCCGCAAGAGCTGGACCACCTGGGAAAATGTGGCCATTCTGCTGGGTATCTCCCTGGCGGTGACCCCCGCGTTCAAAATGCGCTTCTGGAACATCGGCGCAGAGGGCCAGGTGCTCATCGGCTGTCTGGCCTCCGCCACCTGCATGATCACCCTGGGCGACAAGATCCCCAACGGGCTGCTGCTGGTGATCATGTTCGTGGCCTCCCTGGGCATGGGCGCCCTGTGGGGCTTCCTGCCCGGCCTCTTCAAGGCCAGGTGGAACACCAACGAGACGCTGTTCACCCTGATGATGAACTATATCGCCACCCAGCTGGTGGCCTACTTCATCATCATCTGGGAGGTCCCCAAGGGCGCCGGTAAGATCGGCATCATCAACCAGGACTCCCAGGCCGGCTGGCTGCCCACCATCGGCAACCAGAAGTATCTGCTGGCCATTCTGGTGGTAGCCGTGATGACGGGTCTGATGTACATCTATCTGAACTACAGCAAGCAGGGCTATGAGATCGCCGTGGTGGGCGAGAGCCGCCGCACCGCCAGCTATGCCGGCATCAAGGTGGACCGGGTCATTATCCGGACCATGGCCCTGTCCGGCGCACTGTGCGGCCTCATCGGTCTGCTGCTGACCTCCAGCACCGACCACACCATGACCACCACCATCGTGGACGGCCGCGGCTTCACCGCCGTTATGGTGTCCTGGATGGCGAAATTCAACCCCATTATCATGATCTTCGTGTCCCTGCTGCTGGTGGTGCTCAACCGCGGCGCAGGCGAGATTTCCACGGCCTTCGGTCTGAACCGCTCCTTCGCCGATATCCTGACGGGCATCATCCTGTTCTTCATCATCGGCTGTGAGTTCTTCATCAACTATAAGGTCCAGTTCCGTACTTCCGGAAAGAAGGAGGCGTGAGAAAATGTTTGATTTTGATATTGTATCCTTCATCCCCCGCGCGGTCATGCAGGGTATCCCCCTGCTGTACGGCAGCACCGGCGAGATCCTCACCGAGAAGTCCGGCAACCTGAACCTGGGTATCCCCGGCATCATGTATGTGGGCGGCATCTGCGGCGTCATCGGCGCGTTCTTCTATGAGCAGGCCGTGCCTGCCGACCAGATGAGCGGTTTTTTGGCCATTATGATCCCCATGCTGTGCTCCCTGCTGGGCTCTCTGCTGATGGGCCTGCTGTACTGCTTCCTGACGGTGACCCTCCGGGCCAACCAGAACGTTACCGGCCTGACCATGACCACCTTCGGCGTGGGCATCGGCAACTTCTTCGGCGGCTCCCTGATCAAGCTCACCGGCAGCGAGGTGCCCTCCATTGCCCTGTCCGCCACCAGCGGCTATTTTGCCAAGTCCCTGCCCTTCGCCAAGAGCCTGGGCTGGTTCGGCCAGATCTTCCTGTCCTATGGCTTCCTGGCGTACCTGGCCATTATCCTGGCTCTGCTGACGTCCTATTTCCTGAAGCACACCCGGCCCGGTCTGCACCTGCGGTCCGTGGGGGAAAGCGCCTCTACCGCCGACGCCGCCGGCATCAACGTCACCCGGTATAAGTACTTGGCCACCTGCATCGGCAGCATGATCGCGGGCCTGGGCGGCCTGTACTACGTGATGGACTACGCCAGCGGCGTGTGGTCCAACAACGCCTTCGGCGACCGCGGCTGGCTGGCCATCGCCCTGGTCATCTTCACCATCTGGCGTCCCAATGTCAGCGTCCTGGCCTCCATTCTGTTCGGCGGCCTGTACATTCTGTATCTGTACATCCCCACCGGCAGCCAGATGGCCGTGAAGGAGCTGTACAAGATGCTGCCCTATGTGGTCACCGTGGTGGTGCTGGTGATCTCCAGCCTGCGGAACAACAAGGAAAAGCAGCCGCCTGCAAGCCTGGGTCTGAGCTACTTCCGCGAGGAGCGGTAAGCTGCCGGTCCCTGAGTCGGCTCCCCTGCTGCTTTTCCCCCGCGGCGCAGCCGCGTCCCAAGCGTTTTGCCCAGCGAAACCTTGCCGAAGGGCGGATTCACTCCGCCCGAAGGAGCATGAAATTCGGGTCCCCCGTCCGGCCAGGCCGGACGGGGGATCAAAGCAGCCGCCTGCAAGCCTGGGCCTGAGCTACTTCCGCGAGGAGCGGTAAGCTGCCGGTCCCCAGCGGAGAATGTCCCATTAAGGATTTTTGACAAGCTGAAGGCCGGCAGGTCATTGACCTGCCGGCCTTGCAGTCTGTCAGAAAAATGGGATTGTCTCTGTCTTCGGAAAGGAAGATAGTTACGAAAGAAACCCATCAGGGGTGTCTTTCGTTTTCAATCACCGCATTTTCAGAACTTTTATAAAAGTTTTGAAAATGCTTTTTCAGCTTGTCAAAAAGAATTTTTGACAAGCTGAAGCCAAGGCCGGCAGGTCATTGACCTGCCGGCCTTGGCTTGTTTCGTTTCCCGGCTCTCTGGCGCACATGTGCCGGAGAGCCTTTTATAACAGCCTGTGCAGAAGCACTTCCGGTCTGTTTATTCGCCCATGAGCTTCCGCCGCTTCAGCAGGAGCATCACAGCGCCTGCTGAAGCCGCCATCATCGCGCCGCTCAGCAGGAAGATGGGGAACCCGTCGCCGGTCTGGACACTGTTTTCGATCCAGCGGGCCGTCAGGGTCGTGTCACCCTTGACGCTGTACACGCTGGAGGCGTCGTAGCGGTTGCCCACCTCGTCGAACCAGCCGCCGAAGGTATAGCCCTCCCGGGTGGGTACGGGCAGGGCGCCCACAGTCTGACCGTATACCACCGCCAGAGCAGAGGGCTCCACCTTGCCGCCATTGGCGTTCAGGGTAATGGTGAAGGCGCTGTCCTCCTGACCCCAGCGGGCGGTGAGGGTCACACCATCGGCTGTGCTGTACACGCTGGAGGCATCATAGCGGCTGCCCGCCTCGTCGAACCAGCCCAGGAACACATAGCCCTCCCGGGTGGGTACGGGCAGGGCGCCCACAGCCTGACCGAAGGTCACCTGGACCAGGGCCACGTCGGTGACGCCGCCGTTGGCGTCCAGGGTGATCTCGTAGATATTGGCGGTCCAGCGGGCAGTGAGGGTGGCATCTCCGGCGATGGCATATACGGTGTCCTCGGTGTACTGCGCACCGTTTTCGTCATACCAGCCGTCGAAGGTATAGCCCTCACGGACAGGCACAGGCAGCTGGCCCACAGCCATGCCGTACTGGACGCTGACGGAGTCGGGCTTCACCGTGCCGCCGTTGGCGTCCAGAGTCACGGTATAGCCCTGACCAGGCAATACCTCCACCACGCAGTAGGCGGTGACGCTGGTGTTGATATCGGTGGACACCTTGATGTAAGCGTAGCCGGGCTTGTGGGCGGTGACAACGCCGTTTTCATCCACGGTGGCTACCTCGGGGTTGAAGGAGGTCCAGGTCAGCGCGGCGTCCTCCACCCGGGTGGGGGTAGGAGTCAGCGTCGCGTTCAGCGCCAGAGTCTCCAGGGGATGCAGGGTGGCCCGGGTATCATCCAGGCGCAGGGTATTGGCCTGCACCGGCAGGCAGACCACGGCGAAGTTCACATGATACTGCCCGTCCTTGGTGGTGGCAGTCAGATAGCTGACGCCGGGCTCCGAGGGGGTGTAATAGGCAACGTTCTTGCGGGTGCCGTTAACGTTGACGTCCTCGGCGGTCTCCAGCTTGCCGCCGCCCTCCGTCACCGTCCAGTTGAAGGGACCGTAGGTGCTGTCGGGACGGTCATAGGTGACGCCGGAGAGGGCACCCGCCGGATTACCGGCCTTCTCCGTGCCATCTGCCCGGATCACCACCGTGGTGGAGGAGCCGTAGGGGGCGGACACGACGATATCGCCGGTGGTACGGTCATAGGTATAGCCATTGTACATGTCGTTTTCCGTCAGCTCATACTCATAGCCGTAATCATAGCGGTAAACCACATGGATGGACTCCGGCAGGGCATAGCCCTCGGTGTTCACCAGTCTGCCGCGCCAGGGCTCGCTGCCGGAGAGGACAAAGTCCGGGCCGTCCAGCACCAGGCCGGTGGCGGCGGTGGTGGGATTGTCGCTGCCGCCGGAAACATACCCCTGGGCCGTGTACAGCTTCACATCGGAGAAGGAGTGGGTCTGGCGGTACCGGGCGATGAGACTGGCAGTCTCACCGGCGGTGACGTAATAGGTCTGCTCGTTGTAGTAGGCGTCGGACTGCAGGTCCTCCTGGTCGGAGGTCTGATAGACGTCCTCCCAGTCAAAGGTCATGGTTCGGGTAACACCGTTGATGGTGACGTCCAGATGGCCGGTTCCGGAGGGGATCTTGTCCGCGGAGGCCTGATAGTTCAGGTCGATAAGGCCCTCCAGCGCGTCGCTGCTGTTCTGGGAGACGCTGACCAGGCCCGCCCAGTCCTCGTCGTCCTCATATACCAGCCACTGATTCTGATAGATCTCCACATCGGCGGGCTGCAGGTCCACCACCCGGACGGTGATGGCGCCGTTGGGCTTCAGGCCGGAGAAGCGGTCCATGGACAGCTTGAAGTCCTTCACCTCCGTGGAGGAGGCCTCCACCGCTATGACGCACAGGGCGGAGTAGGTGCCGTTGGACACGGTGATGATGGCCTGACCGGGAGCCACAGCCACCACATGACCGAACTCATCCACCGTGGCCACCTCGGGGTTGCTGGAGGTGCGGGTGATGGGCGCCGTGGAGCCGGTGTTGTTGTTCACGCTGAGGTCAAAGCTCTGGCCGGGGTGCAGGCGGGCGGAGGTCTGGGACAGGGTCAGGCCCTGGGAGGCGTCCACCTTGATGGCATAGGTGCGGTCATTGGCCGCATAGTCGCCGCAGGAGAGATACACGTTGCCGGTCCAGTTGTAGCTGCCGCGATACTCCGTCACATCTGCGGTGAAGGTGAAGGTGTGGGTATCGGCGTCATAAATGCTCTGGGAATACAGGGGATTCAGCAGATCAATGTTGTACTCGGTGATTTCCCGGCCGGTGGAGTCGGTATAGGTCCGGCTCACTTGGGCGTGGACCGCCACGGAGGCCAGGGAGCCGTCCTCGTCATAGACGGTGCCCTGCATGTAGGTGCGGCCATCCTTCTGATAGAAGGTCACGGCGTTGTTCTCCAGCTTGGGGGCCTGGGTGTCCACCAGCACGTCGAAGGAGAGCACGTCGCCGGTCTTGTCCATTTTGTGGCCGTTGAAGGTGGGCTCCTTGCCGTCCACGAAGGACTCGAAGTCCGTCACCGGGCGGCCCAGCTCGTCATTGTCCACGGTGTCGCCGTAGTCACCCTCGCCATAGGCGGTGATGGTGTAAACACACTGGGTGCCGTTGGGCAGGACGTCGCCGTTCAGATCCGTTCCGTTCCAGGCGTCCGTGAAGTAGTAAAGGGACATAGGCAGGACCACGCCGTAGCCGGCCTGATAGACGCTGCGGGGCACATAGGTGTTGAAGGTGCGGAAATAGAGCTCGTTGGTGCTTTTGTTCCGGACCTCGGTGACAAAGAGCTTGGCATCCCGCAGCTGATAGAGCTCAAAGTCGTCAATGGCGTCGAAATAGCCGCTGCCGTCCGGGGAGATGGCAAAGTTCTCCTGGTGGAAAACTGTCTGCTTGCTCCCGGCGGCAATGTCGGTATCAAAGATGTTCTGGCCCAGGTTCAGGAAGTTCACCACTTCCCCGGCGCTGCGGATGGTACTGCCCACCACGTTGACGCCCAGGGTACAGTCGTTGTTCATCACGTTTTCGCCGTCCTGGGGCTCGTCGAACCAGTTGGCGCGGTCCAGGATGGGGGCAGAGGTCCAGTCGCCCAGGAAGGCCAGCAGGGGCAGGCCGATCTGAGGCGCGGAGCCGTCGGCGGCGTCGAGGATCACAAAGCCCTCCACATAGCTGCCGTTGGGGAACAGGTCGCGGATGGCGGCGATGTCGGAAGCGGTGAGGGAAACGGTCCGGCTGACCTGTGTGCCGCCGGCGGGCACGCTGACGCTGCCCAGATCCACCTCACGGATCAGCACATCGCTGGCAAGGACCATGGTCTTGCCGTCCTGCTCTGCGGTATCCGGCCGCAGAAGCACGGCCTTCATGCTGTAGCTCAGGGTGTCGCTGCCCAGGTTCTCCACCCGGAAGTCCAGATCATAGCTGCCGCTCCAGCCGGGATCGTCGCCCAGCTCCAGCTTGCCCACCAGCTTGCCGTCCACATCGATGTAGGCAGGGGTGGAAATGGCCGCGGCTGCGTTCACAAGACCGGCGCCCTGGCGGCGGGGAGAGACGTATACGCCGTTCTCCTGCTGGGGCACGGCGGTGCTCACCAGCAGATGGTTGGTCAGGTCGGCGCTGGCGGCGGCATCCTGCTGGGGATGCCGGGACTTGACATACTGCTCCACCAGCGCGGCCAGGCCCGCCATATGGGGCGTCGCCATGGAGGTGCCGCTCATCAGGCTGTAGGACCCGGTATAGTCATCGTACTTCCCGGCGCCCTCCACATAGCTGCTGTCCATCACGGTGGACCAGATGTTGCCGCCGGGGGCGGTGATCTCGGGCTTCAGCTCCAGTCCGGAGCCGCTGCCCCAGGAGGTGAAGGAGGACATCTGGCCGCCCTCCTCCCAGCCGGACAGCTGGTCCTGCTGGTGAACGGTGATGCGGACCTCCTGCCCGGCGTTCAGCGCATCGATCATGGCCGCGCCGTCCACGCCGGAAATAAAGGCAGAGGTCAGCGAGGTGTTGTCCGTGTTCATGTTGATAAGCGTGGTGGCGGCGGGGTCGCTGTCATAAACCAGCACAGCCAGCACGCCGTAGCTCTCGCCCATGTAGTTGGTGCCTGAGAAGCTGCTGGCATTGTTGATCTTGTCGGCGAAGGAGAGGGTGCTGCCGTCTGCGCTGCCGCGCTTGACCAGGGCAATACCCGTCTTGCCGCCGTTGTAGCCGTTGCTGAATCCGGCGTTGTAGTAGTCCATGTAGGTACCGTAGCCCGCGTCATACACAACGAAGCTCTGGCTCTCGGGGAACTTCCGCTTCATGGCCGCTTCGTTGGGGTCGGAGAAGGGCACGGTATGGCTCTGGCCCTGGGCGTCGGTCCAGCTCAGCACACTCTGCATGTTGATGGTGCTGTTGATGGAGGCCACCGCCAGGTTGGAGGGGTAGACGGCGGGAGAGGACATCATGGAGATATCCGGGTCCTCTGCCAGGTTCAGGCCGCCCCGCTCATTGCCCTGGGCGGGGGAGTTTTCGCTGTTGCCGGCGGCGGTCATCAGGATGACGCCGGCCTGCTCCAGCCGGGCATAAACGCCGTGGATGGCGGTGTCGTCATAGGCAAAGCCGTTGTCGGAGCCCAGAGACAGGTTCACGGCGTCGGCGCCCAGGGTCATGGCGTCCTCCAGGGCGTTGAGAATGGCGCTTTCCGTGGCGCCGGAGTTGCCGCCGTCGGCAAAGACCTTCATCATCATCAGCTGGGCATCGGGGGCTACGCCGGAAAAGAGGATCTCGCCCTCCTGGCTCTGGACAAAGCCCGCCACGGTGCCGGAGACGTGGGTGCCGTGGTTGCTGCCGCTGTTGCGGACGTTGACGTCGCCGCTGATGATCTCGCCGGTATAGGGGTCGGCGTCTCCGGCGTAGTCAAAGGCGAAGGGGACCTTGCGGGTCTTGTACATGGCCTCGTTGGAGGCGGGGCTCAACCTATTGGCATTGAGCTGGCGGCCGTTCAGGAAGGCCAGCAGGGACTCCTTGGTATAGCGCAGGTCGCTGTCGCTGAGCTGGGAGTGGAAGGAGTCGTCCCGGAATGCCTCGTGGACCCGGCGCAGACCGGTGACGTTGGCGCCCTCCTCATCGCTCCACCAGCTGGAATACTCCATGTCCAGGCCGGAATCCACCACGGCCACCAGCATTCCCTTGCCGGTGTAGCCCTTGTTCCAGACCTCCTGCAGGTGGACCATGTCATAGCTGTAGCCTGCCACACCGGCATTGGTGGCCGGAGAGGCGGGCTGACTGTAAACATGCTGCACATGGGCGGACTTCACGCCCTTCAGACTGCGGATGGTATCCAGCATGCCATAGGGGGCGCGGACGGCCATGCCGTTAAAGAGCACCGTCCACTGCTCCATCAGCTCAGGGGCGTCGGCAGTGCGGGTACTCTCCGCCTGGAGAGCGGCGGGCTGGGCCGCCTGGATCTCGGCAAAGACCTTTTTCTGATCCCGGCGAATGGCGGCATCCTGTTTCTCCGCGCGGCCGCCGGCAAGATAGGCGGCGATCTCCGCACCGGCAAAGCTGGTGGAAGCCGTTTTCTTCGCGGCAAAGCCCTCCAGCACGGGAGCGCGCTCCAGCTCCACGAGGATGGTCACCATATCATCGGGCTGATGTCCGGTGGGCTGGGTGGTTTCCGCCGCAGAGTCGTTCTCCGCCATGGCGTCCAGCCGGGGGGTGCCGCTGACCTCCTCCGCCTTCACCACGGTCCCGTCGGGGGCGGCAGCTTCGGCGGCCAGAGCCGTGGGCACCAGGCCCAGCAGCATGACCAGCGTCAGCAGCAGTGCGATCACTCGTTTCATGTTATACATTCCTCCCTTGTGTTGAACTCCCATGTGCTGCATTCTTTATAGGACAATGAATGTTCTATGGCCATGGGATGACTGCCGTTATTATAGCACTTTACCGCAACGGTGTCAAGCTATGCCGGGTGGAACTTCCGGGTTTTCTCCATTGAAACAGGAGAATAACATGCCGCTTGATAAATCACATCCCACAAGATATAATAACACTGCGTTATATATAACGCAGTGTTATTATACAAGGATGGTGCTTATGCCGGCAGTCAGAAAAGTTTCAAAGGAACAGATCATCGACGCTGCGGTGGAGGTATTGCGTGACGACGGTTTTTCTGCCATCAATGCCCGCAGCGTCGCCAAAAAACTGGGCTGCTCCACGCAGCCGATCTACTTTTCATTCAAGAACATGGACGAACTGAAGGCCGCGCTGACGCAGCGTGCGATCGAACTGCACACACAGCGCGTGCGGGATTCTCTGCGTGCCCACGAGGGGAGCGACAGCCGCTACAGCAGTTACGGCATGGGCTTCGTCAAATTCGCCGCCGAGGAAAAGCAGCTGTTCCGCTGGCTCTATCTGGAGGGCGAACAGCCAGGGGCATATCAAAGCGATGTTCTGATGCAGGAGGTCATCGGCGTGATCGTCGATGAATTCGGATATGCGGAGGATACGGCCCGCCGCTTTCATCAGGATATGATCTACTTTACCTACGGACTGGCGATCCTCGCCAATACGGATCATCTGCACCTGACGGAAACAGAGTTGCGTGAGGCGTTCCGCCGGGAGTTCCGCGCGCTGATTGCCATTTATGGAAAGCCCGCAAAGCTGCCTGAATTTGCTGTGAAAGCCGGTGTTGTTTTATGAATCTGAAAGTGTCCTTTTTATGGATTAGGCTTGTGATCTTTGCGCTGCCCATGCGGCACATCTCACCGTGTCGATTCAATCCTTTCGCTGACATTTGTTGTGCGCTACGCTCTAAAAAATTTTTCACCAGGTCTTGATAAGTAACCACTCGGTAACTATAATAGAGGTTACCGAGTGGTTACCTGCAAGGAGGAATATTATGGCTGGAGATACGAAAGAACGAATTTTGGAAACAGCGTTGGAATTGTTTGCGCAGAACGGCTACCTTGGGACATCTATGAATGATATTGCGGGGCGGTTGGGGTTCACGAAAGCCGCCTTGTATAAGCACTATACCAGCAAACAGGAGATTTTGGACAGGATCGTGGAGCGCATGAATGAGATGGACTATGAACGCGCGGAAAGCTATGAAATGCCGGAGACGGAGCCGGACGGCTTTGCGGAGACTTACCTGCACACGCCGATTTCAAAAATCCGCGCATACAGCATGGCGCAGTTTGACCATTGGACGAAGGAGCCGTTTTCCTCTAATTTCCGTAAGATGCTGACCCTGGAGCAATACCGTGACCCCAAGCTGGCGCAGCTCCATCACGACTATCTTGCGGGCGGGCCTCTGGAGTACATGGCCGCAATTTTTCGTAAGCTGACAGATACTGACGAAGCCGCCATGCAGCTGGCGTTGGAATTCTATGGGCCAATGTACCTACTCTACAGCGTCTACGATGGGGCGAAAGATAAGGACTCGGTTGCTCCCCTGCTGGACGCGCATATCGAGCAGTTTATTACTAAAGTCGAATTATGAAGCGCCGATGGGGACGTTTCTTCCTTACAATACAAGGGGCGCTTCTATTGTTGGACTGTAATTTCAGAGTCGGGTGAAATCAGGCTGACAGAGGAAATGATGAAATTTCTTCATCTGAAGCCGCAAATGCAGCCTCTTTCCATCCGCAGCAGCGATATTGCCTTTACCATGGGCGCAAAAGGCCCGCTTTGGGAAAGGGTAAAGCATTTTGACGGTGAGATTCCGTTGTTCAGAGAAAGAGAGACAAGAAAAATGAAAGAATCCATTATCTATGTTCACGGAAAGGGCGGCTCGGCGGAAGAAGCCGACCATTACAAGCCCTTTTTTCCGAATTGCGAAGTCATCGGCTTCGACTACCGCTCCCAGACGCCGTGGGAGGCCAAAGAGGAATTCTTGGCTTTTTTTGCGCAGCAACGGCAGCGCTGTGATCGCCTTATACTGATTGCGGGCAGCATCGGCGCGTTCTTTTCCATGTCCGTACTGGATGAAACGCTGGTAGACAGAGCTTACTTTATCTCTCCGGTGGTGGATATGGAAAATCTCATCGGCAACATGATGCGGTGGGCGAATGTGACGGAACAGGAGCTTGCGGAGAAAAAGGAAATTGCCACAGATTTCGGAGAAACGCTGTCATGGCGTTATCTTTGTTATGTGCGTGCGCATCCGATTTCATGGAATGTTCCGACGCAAATTTTGTACGGCGAACACGACAACCTGACCTCCATGGAAACCGTATCTGCGTTTGCCAAGCGTCACCACGCAAAACTCACCGTCATGCCCGGTGGCGAGCATTGGTTCCATACCGAGGAACAGATGCAGTTTCTGGATCATTGGCTGAAAAAAAGAAAACGCAGGCTATGTCGGTAAGATATGCGGAACTGTCTGAGCTGCCGCGCGTAAATGAGCTTCGGATGATGGTGAGTGGGCTGCATGCAGAGGGACGGCCGGATATTTTTCGCGTCGGTTTTTGCGAGGAATTGCAGCACCGCGTTTATCAAGCGTTCGAGTCTTCTGGTGCCGATGTGATTGTGGCATGCGTGGAAAATGAACCTCGCGGTTTTGCCGTGGTGCAGTATATCGACAAGCCGGTATCGGCTTATATGCGCGCACAGCACTTTTACCACATTGAAGAGTTCGGTGTGGACGAGAGGTATCGCAGGTGCGGGATTGGGACAGCGTTGTTGTGCTTTTGCAAAGCGCAAGCAAAACATCGGGGTTTTGATCGGGTGACACTGGATGTCTGGACATTCAATGAGTCGGCGCAGAAATTCTATGCGGCAGCAGGCTTTCAGCCCTATCGGTGCTTTTTGGAAAGCCAAACTTGATAAGCACAGGGAGCGATAAACCTATATGAGCATCATTCCTTATGTGATTGAACAAACCAGCCGCGGCGAACGGAGCTATGATATTTTTTCCCGGCTGCTCTCCGACCGAATCATCTTTCTCGGTGAGGAAGTAACGGACGCATCCGCCAGTTCCATCGTCGCGCAGATGCTGTTTCTGGAGGCGCAGGATCCGGACAAGGATATTCAGTTTTACATCAACAGCCCCGGAGGCTCGGTCACGGCCGGGTTTGCGATTTACGACACCATGCAGTATCTCAAGTGCGACGTGTCCACCATCTGCATCGGTCTGGCCGCGAGCTTCGGCGCTTTCCTGTTAGCGGGCGGCGCAAAGGGCAAGCGGATCGCACTGCCGAATGCGGAAAAAAGGAAAATGACTATCGCGGCAATGAGAAATAAGTGTTGTTCCCATCCGCACGATCAGCAGACGGTTTCCCTGCGCCGGTGGGATTGGGACAAAGAAAAAGCCAAATGCAGTATTCCAGCTATTCAGTCGGGTGACATTGCAGCATTGGAGGAATAACCGATGAACTATATTCGGATCACAAAAGAAAATATTGACAAGGAACATATCTGCTGCGCCATGTCCGGCAAGCAAAGCGTCGCAAAAAAAGAATGGCTGCGGCAGCGCTTTGATGATGGACTTGTTTTCTATCGCAGCGAAGAACGCGGTAAATGCTTTATCGAATACATTCCGGCTGAAAACGCATGGGTGCCTATTGAGGCAGATGGCTATCTCTACATTGACTGCTTGTGGGTATCCGGTTCCATGAAGGGACACGGATACTCAAACGATCTGCTGGAGGAATGCATCCGTGATGCCAAGGCGCAGGGGAAGGAAGGCATTTGTATTCTGTGCGCAAAGGGTCGGAAGCGGGAATTTCTCGCTGATCCGAAATTTCTTACTCACAAGGGGTTCCGTGTGGCAGACATATCCGACTGCGGGATCAATCTCATGTTCCTTCCCTTTGAACCGTCCGCACAGATGCCAAAGTTCCGGGAAGGCGCGAAGCATCCGGCGATTGAAGATAACGGTTTTGTTCTGTATTACACCGATCAATGTCCCTACACCTATTATTGGGTACCAAGGGTGCAGGAGGTGGCGAAGGAACATGGTATCCAGTTCAAGACTGTCCACATCACAGATAAAGAATCTGCGCAGAATGTACCCGCACCGGTCACGACCTATGCCCTGTTCCGGGACGGTCAGTTTCTGACGCAGGGTATTCAGTCGGATAAAAAATTCCTGGCACTGGCGAACTTGTAAAACTGATTTCAGCGAAATGCAAGCATGCGATGCCGCCGAAAAGATAGCAGGAGGCAATAACCATTGCAATACGAAAAAGAAATAATCTTAAAGGACGGCGCGAAATGCCTTCTTCGCGGAGCGGGTGAAGCTGATGCCGTCGAAGCGCTCCGCACTTTTGATCTCACGCATGCAGAAACGGACTATCTTCTGACCTATCTGGAGGAAAATTCGTTCACCGTCCAAGAGGAAGCAAAATTTTTGAAGGCGCGCAGCGAAAGCAAAAATGCCATCGAAATTGCGGCGTTCGTTGACGGCAGGATTGCCGGAACAGCAGGCATTGATCCGATTGATGACAAGGAAAAGATTCGCCATCGTGCGGACTTCGGCATCGCCATTGAAAAAGCGCGCGGCATCGGGAAGGCTCTTACGCTTGCGTGCATCGAATGCGCGAAGCAAGCGGGATACCTGCAAATAGAGCTGGAGGTCGTAGCAGAGAACGCATCTGCTGTCCGGCTGTATGAATCGGTCGGATTTCAGGAATATGGTCGCAATCCAAGAGGTTTCCGTGCAAGAAGCGGCTGGCAAACGCTTGTTCTTATGAGGCTTGAACTCGATTCTTAAGCACCCCTCGGTTTCATAACCCCGTCGGTGCCTTTCGCAGAAAGGCGGATTATACCTATGAAGCTGCCATTGGAAGACCATTTGTAAATTTTACTCCAGACGGATTGACAATGTGCATTGTGCGTTGTATAATCTCAATTATACATAATGTGAGTTATAAAACGGAGGTATGCGTATGCCCGCAAAAGCAAAAGTCACAAAAGAGATGATCGTCGACGCAGCCTTTGCGATTGCCCGCGAAGCGGGAGCGGAAAACATCAACGCAAGAACTGTATCGGAAAGGCTGCATTGCTCCACGCAGCCCGTCATGTATCATTTTGCGACGATGGATGAACTGAAAAGGACAGTCTATGCGAAGGCAGACCTTTATCATTCGGAATACCTTATGACCATGAAGAAACCGCCGAAGGGTGCTGCCCTTGGAATCGGAATGAATTATATCCGCTTTGCCATCGAAGAACCCCACCTGTTCCGCTTCCTTTTCCAGTCGGATTATTTTAACGGAAAGACTTTGCTTGAACTGATCGATGCCGAGGAACTTACTCCCGTTCTTTCAGCGATGCAGAGATCCTTAGGAATTGGCATGGAGCAGACGAAAACGGTTTTTATCACGGTGTTTCTGTTTGCCCACGGGTATGCAAGCATGATTGCCAACAATGAGCTGAAATACGATGAGGACACGATCAATTCCCATTTGGAGCGGGCATACAGAGGTGCAATATTGGCAGCGCAGGAGGAAATGGCATGAAAGAATGTGCAGACGCTGCCGGCACATTGGCAGACAACTGCCTTGCCGTCAGGAAAGCTTAGATTGTATGGAGGTGGGATTATGAAAAGCACGAATCAACTGATCGGCTGCTGCGGACTGGACTGCGAAAAATGCGATGCCAGAATCGCAACGATAACAAACGACAACGCCCTGCGCGAAAAAACTGCCGCCCTGTGGACAAAGCTCAACGGGGTAACGATCCTACCTGAAATGATAAACTGCACCGGCTGCCGCATAGAGGGCGTAAAAACGCCGTTCTGTGACAAGCTCTGCCCCGTACATAACTGCGTCCGGGAAAAGAGCCTTGAAACCTGCGCCGACTGCGGACAGATGGATGGATGCTTGATACTGGGGCGCATCGCCAAAAGGGGAAAATACGAAGAAAGGAAGTTTTGAAATTGAATAACAGCTTGTTTGTCATAGAGCGCGCACGGGCAGAGGATGCCGCGGCCCTCTTGGATTATCTGAAAATCGTGGGCGGCGAAACCGAAAATCTCAGCTTCGGTGTGGAGGGCGTGCCCCTCGACCTTGAAACGGAGCAAGACTATCTGCGTTCGCAGTGTGAATCAACGGACAATGTGCAGTATCTCGCCAAGGTAGACGGCGAGATCATCGGTACGGCAAGCCTGAACCGCAAGCTCCGGCGCATGAGCCATCGCGGAGAGTTCGGCATCAGTCTGAAAAAAGCGTGGTGGGGCTGCGGCGCAGCACCTGCTCTGACGGAAGCCGTTCTTTCCTTTGCCAAGGAGAACGGCTTCGAGCAGTTAAATCTTGAAGTGCGCAGCAGCAATGCCCGCGCCATCCATCTGTATGAGAAGTACGGCTTTCGGAAGCTATGTACGTTTCCCCGCTTTTTCAAGATCAATGGAGAATATATTGATTTTGACCTGATGAATCTCGAACTGAACACAGCAGACGACCACATCGAGGGAAATATGAGATGAAAGCAATTACCGTAGAAGCATTATCAAAAACCTTTTCCGGAGGAACCGTTGCGGTTGATGGAATCAGGTTCTCATTGAATCAGGGAGAGATCTTCGGGTTCTTAGGGCCAAACGGAGCGGGAAAAACCACGACCGTGAAACTGCTTTGCGGTATGCTGACGCCATCGGGCGGTAAATGTCAGGTGCTGGGAATCGATCCTGTCCAAAACCCGGAGCAGCTGCATGAAAAGGTCGGCGTAGTAACAGAACATGCCCAAATGTACGATCACATGACAGCTTGGGAGAATCTGCAATTTTACGGCACTCTTTTTGGTATGAGCCGTTCGGAATGTGCAGATAGAGCAAAACTGCTCCTACATCGACTGGAACTGGCAGATGTAATGGATCGCAAGTTGGCCACTTATTCTACCGGTATGCGCCAGCGGCTTTCTTTGGCCAGAGCATTACTTCACCGTCCGCAGATTTTGTTTCTGGATGAGCCGACTTCCGGCCTTGACCCCGAAAGTGCTCAGAATGTAAATTCTCTGATTCAGGAGCAGGCTGCCGAAGGAATCACCGTATTTCTTTGTACGCATCAGCTTCGATATACGCAGGAGATCTGCACGACATACGGGCTTATGGATAAAGGGCATTTGTTCGCTACGGGGAATATTGCGGAACTACGCGCTATGGTAAGCAGAAATCGTAGGGTGCGTGTGAAAGCAAGCTGCTTGCCAAAGGACATGGCATACAAAGAGGTTGGCGATCACATCTATGATGTGGATGTGGCCTCGGAGCATGACATCCCGCTCATCGTAAAAAGAATTGTAGAGGCCGGTGGTGATTTGTACCATGTATCGGAACAGCAGATGTCATTGGAATATCCTAAGAAGCCTCGAAAAAGCCCGTTATATCAACGGTTTTCATCGCTCAAACGGCGCTTACTACACCACAATTACACCATTTGCGAAAGAGCTTTGATGTGACAGAGTTTATATATAATTGAAAAACTAATTTAATGACGCCATTTCCTGCTTTGATTCAGAGAATGGCGCCATTATCTTTATTCGGCTATTTGCGTAAAATCCTGCCGCAGTTCTATACGGTACTTTAAGAGTTCGTCAGTTGGCACAATTTTTGTTATATCATGCAAGTCTCCAATGAATAAAGATAAATGATCCTCAACAGGACGGTTCGTTACTAAAAATCGAAACTCCTGCTGGTAAGAAAAATCCGCAGCGTCTTTATTGAATGCAATATTGTCTCGATTAGATAGAATTGAATTGACGCGCTCAATACAATTTCCTTGATTATACAAAACACAGCTTTTCATATAGCTAATATTTTCTTGACAAAACGCTTTATCTACTCGCGTCAGAAATTCGTCAGTATCTAAGATTATTAACGCATATGTACCGAGAGCCGTTTTCAATTTCTGCACTTGCTCGGCAGAGAACGAAACAGGAATAACGCATGCACCTTTATCAACCTGATAGTTTCCACAATTACGTTCATCACAACAAAAAAGGCAAAATACCGGATATTTTTCGTAACCAAAAGAAAATATGGTTTCTCTGGCGGTACCACTTGCGACAAGCGTAGATGTGCTGGGGTCTATGAGAACGAACTGCCCTCCATTCATTCTCCATTTCCCGTCATATTTGTCGGGCTTTCCGTTGCCATGCTCGCATTCCAATTCATTGTAAAAGCGAAGATTCTTCATGTATAATGAACCGCTTTGGAAACGCTCGAGGTTTTCTAACGATCCAAATTTAATTAGCATATGGAACTTCTTTTTACTTTCAGCTACAAGAGCATCCAAAGAGTTAAATCTGTCCATATTGACCTCCACACAGCGAGATTGTTTACTTTCTGTTTAACCATTATTATTTCTTCTTTCGTTTGCCCTTTCCATGAGACACCTGCGGTCGTGCTTTCCCGCGCTGACTGATTGGATTTTTCATATACTTGGACTTTTTTAGAATCCCAATCAGCGAAACAAATTCTTCCTTCGTGAGGGCGTCATAGTCAAGGCCGATGGTCGCAAGGTATGCACGGATTTTCTTTTCCTCAGAACTGCCCTCAAAGCTCATCGCATCCTGCAACTGCCCCTGTACGGTTGCGACAAGGGATGTTTCATCTGCCGTCATGGTATCAGGGCGATGTTCATTCCGAATATCACGGAGGATACCTTTCAGGTCATCTGCAATTAGGCTTCCGAAATACTCATCCTCCCGAATCTGTGCCACTTCTAACGTCCGCAGGTGCAGATCATTTTCAATGCCGCCGTTTTTCATCAACGCCATTTGCCGGACTGCTTCCAGAACGGCGTTCATGTCGTTGACCCGCATATCCGCGATCCGGTCAACGTAAATCTCAGCGTCCAGCATGAAACGCAGGAAGTCATTGTAGCAAATCAGCTCCGACAGCAGCCGGTGGTTGAACTTGCCCGTCCTCAATACTTCGATTGCATCATCACCCAAATGCAGAGCGTCCAGCTCTGTGTTTGGGTGATTTTTTTGTTCTGTCAGTCCCAGCAGGTAATCGGTAGACACGCCGTAGAACTTTGCCAGCTCCACCATGCTGAACGGGCTGATGTCCTTGAAATCGTCGGCTTCGTATTTTCCCAGCGCGGATTTTGAGATGCCTGTTTCCGCAGATAGCTGTTCCAGCGTCAGGCTGCGCTCTACGCGCAGGTCTTTGAGCCGCTCCTGAATGGTGAGTTTTGGCTGCATAGCGGTGTCCTCCCTTCAATTTTCTGCCCTTTTCCGGTCTTGTCTATAAGCGTGGAAATCTGCTCATTTTGGCACGTTTTCCGACCTCTTGGATATACGGGAGAGGGCTATTTTTTTCGCTAAAATGGTCTTGCAATCGAACCTGAACCTTGAAAATTGCATGACCGTCCGAACGGGATATGTTCTCTGGCGAAGTGCCGCATCCAGCGCACCAAGGAGAACGAAACGCCGGGAGCGATCCTCCGGGCAGGAACGACGTTCGGAAAGAGCGGCAAAATCGAAAGTCAAAGTCAAAGCAAGTGAAAACGGCGAAATAGTTTTCCGCTCTGTGCGGTTATCTGCACGGAACAGAGTGCTATTCAGCAGCGAACGGCGTTTGCCATTCAGAATGATGTTTCGCCGTTTCACGCAAAGGCATATCAAACGGCAAAAGCTGCGGGTGTTGCCCGTGACCAACGTATCATCGGCGGCATTTCCAGCGAAAAGCCGTGCATCAAAAATCAGCGCCCTATGGCGAATAGGTGTCACGATTTGACAAACCCATTTTACCATAGAGCGCAACGAAAAAACAGGAGGAAGTTTTAATATGAGAAAATCTGAAACTTATCGCAATGAGATCAAGTCCTATATCGTCCGCACCGGCATGACCATGACCGAGGTGGTGGACTACCTCTCCGATGAATACGGCTGGAGCCGCAGCGTCCCCAACCTCTCCGGCAAACTCAAACGCGGCTCGCTTCGCTACGGCGAGGCGGTAGAGCTGGCGGACGCACTGGGGTATGACATTGTATGGCAGAAGCGGAGGGCGTAATTATAGAAAGCAAAATTTACGGCTATATCCGCGTTTCCAGCAAGGATCAGAACGAAGATCGGCAGCTCATTGCGCTGCATGGCAGGGGCGTGAAGGATGATTACATTTACATCGACAAGAAATCCGGAAAGGATTTCAACCGCCCGCAGTACAAGAAGCTGATGAAAAAGCTAAAACCGGGCGATTTGCTCGTGATCCAGAGCATCGACCGGTTGGGACGCAATTATGAAGAAGTACAGAATCAATGGCGTGTGCTGACAAAGGAGAAAGAAGTGGATATTTGCGTCATTGATATGCCATTACTGGATACCAGGCAGGGGAAAGACCTTTTGGGTACGTTCATCGCAGACCTTGTGCTGCAAATTCTGTCCTTCGTGGCACAGAACGAGCGTGAGTACATCCGAAAGAGGCAGGCAGAGGGTATCGCTGCGGCGAAAGCAAAGGGCGTTAAATTTGGAAGAAAGCCGCTCCCCTTGCCTGATAATTTCCACGAAGTACACCGAGCGTGGCGATCAAAAAAGCTGACGCTGAAACAAGCTGCGGCAGCTTGCAATATGCCCGTCGGCACTTTCTACGGCAAGGCACAAACGTTTGAAAATGCCACCTAAACAAATCATGCCGATAATTTGGAAATGTGTACTTTTACGAATTCTACCTTACAAATTGCACAAACAAATTATATATCAGTTTTTGACAAAAATCAAGGTTAATAGCGGCTTAAAAACCAGTTGTTTTTAGTTTCTGCCGTAACTTTCAAAAAGTACACATTGAAAAATCGGATGACTTGAGCTGCACAATAATTGACGAAGGAGGAATATGAGGTGGGCTTTTGGGGCGTAGTAGGTGCCATCATCGTAGCTGTCCTTATTCTGAGCCTTGGATGATGTGTGATAGGCACTGCTGTACTGCAAAGTCGGCAGTGCCTTTTGCTCAGGTCTCACCGTGTGACTGTGATACACAAAATAGTTAAAAGCATCAAGCGGCGACCATTAAACGCGGTACTGATTTTTACTGTTTTGGTGCTATATCTGCTGAATAACAACTATTTCAAATCGCATACAACCGGAATAACCAGATATTTCTTAGTATGCTACTTCAATGATTTGATTTGCCCATTATTATTTTTTTCCTATGCAAATCTTTTGCTGTTGACAGTAGATAAGGAAATAACCCAACTTTGGCTGACGTGCTTAGTTGGACTTTGTGCGAGCTGCTTTTGGGAATTTGGCGCACCTTATATAAAGGCAACCGCAATTACCGATCCAATAGATATTGCTTTCTATCTTGCAGGCAGCATTATCTATTGGGGGATACTGCGATGTGTAAGAAAAACGCACAGATAGATCAGGAGAAATGACAGATGCTTTGTATCAATGGAATTGCAAAATCATTTGGGGATCATTGTGTCCTAAAAGATGTCTCTTTTTCTGTTGGCAAAGGAGAGATATATGGTTTGATAGGGGAAAATGGCGCTGGAAAAACAACTCTTATGAATATTATTTCAGGTCTTTCCGCGGCAGACGCTGGCTCATTTTTTGTTGGGAAAGAAGATCTCCCATTAAAGCGAGTTGGATATTTACCAGATATACCATCATTTTTTGATTATCTCTCCACAAAAGAGTACATTGATTTTCTGCTCATGAACACGAGAAAGACAAACACAAAAAGAGATCAATTGCTGACACTCGTTGGGTTGAAGGGCAATGAGCGAATTCGGATAATGTCACGAGGAATGAAGCAACGCTTGGGAATAGCGGCAGCATTGGTGACAAATCCGGATGTACTACTTCTGGATGAACCAACTTCTGCACTTGACCCGATGGGACGTCATGAACTGATGGAGATAATGAAGCAGCTAAGAGAAGACGGAAAAACCATTATTCTTTCAACACACATTTTAGCAGATATGGAGAGAGTTTGCGACAAGGTCGGTTTCTTACACAATGGTTCAATCCAAAGGGAGGTTCGCATTAATGACCTCCTGTCGGGCAGGGATGATACTTGGGAAATAACTTTTGATTGTGAGTTATCGGATGTGCCTCAAGATTCAGCGATCGTTATTTCCAAAGTTGGTCAAGCGAAGTACACATTTCAGTCAAATGACCAGAAAAGGCTGCTGTTTTATTTGTCCCAACTGCCTGAGACGATTGTATCTATCAAGAATAAGGCAACTACTTTGGATGACTTGTTCGAGGAGGTCTGTCAATGAGTAAAACCGTCTTGTGTGTGAAGAAAGACCTCCGCGAACTAACCCGCAAAAAGCGAACGGTGGTTTTTAATGTTCTGATTCTTGCCGTGTCAATCATGGTATTACGAACCACACTTGCCTATCCGTCTTTGATTGAGGCATTGACTAAAAAAGTTCCAAATGTTATTGAGGACGGTTCTCAAATTTTGCAAGTTATGCAAAAATTGTTTCCGCAAACCACAAGAGAAAACATGGGAATTTGGTCATCGGATGTAGTGATCTTTTCAACTATCGTGATTTCTCTGATATGCTGCAACCTGATACCAGCTGAGATTAAAGCCGGAAAATGGATTCTACCAATAGAGGCAGGTTATTCAAAAGGGGATCTGCTATTTTCTAAGATGCTCATCTATGGTATCTGCACAGCATTGCCAACATTTATTGGCTATAACCTCTACTACGCACTCAGTTCATTATTGATTACAGACAATTATGCTTCTTTAATTGCTTTGGGAAATTCTATCGTGTTGGCTGTCTCAGTATTCTTTGTCACGACCATATCTATATCGCTGTCGGTCATCTGTAAAAACCAAATTTCAGCAGTTATAACAGTCATCATGTTTGTGCTTGCCGCACCAGACATTTTATCGCTTTTCTCATTCGGCAGATTCTTTCCAACATATTTTTTGACTTTTTTATATAATTCAGCATCAAATTTCCAAGAGTTAATCATCCCCTGCGTCGTACTGCTTGCTGTCCAGATGGCGTTGTGGCGCATATCTTTGAAAAAACTTAAGCAAATTGAAATTGCTCGATAGGGTGAAATATAATGAAATCATTTAAGGGACTGAACGGGACACTTGTTCTCCGCCCAACCGGAGTCGCAATTATACGAGAAAATATGCTTGCAACAACCTTTCACAACGCAGGAGAAATTGAAATTCCATACGGCAATATTAGTGATGTGGAGGTCGTCCCAGGCTCAGTATTGAACGGCTACATTTGCATTGTCGAAAACGGTTACGGGTGTCCATCAAATGTGTTTTCTGCAATGAAAGATGAGAATACAGTAATTTTTCGATTCACAAAAAATCTGCAAGCTGCCAAGATGAAACAGCAAATCGAAGACAGAATTTGATGGGAGCAATATATGAGTCTTAAAGATCCCAAAACTTTGGGCGATTTTCTATGGATTGTATTTCTAATAATTATCGCAGGAGTTTTTATAAGTTTTTTATGATGCAAAATTATGAGGGTCATGCTATAATGAGGTTGCAGAAAACGCCGAGCCAAGCCCTATATGGGAAGGTGTAACGGCTGGACACGGAGCATCCCAAGCGGATGAAGGCACAGTCTGAACTTATGGGCGACCATAAGAGCTACACAGAAATGATGTAGCCTCCGCTCCGCAATAGCGGTGTAACAAACTGAACGAGTAGCATGAATAATGCAAAAGGAATCGCCTCGATGCTATGCATCTGGGGCAAGTAGTGTTTCGATTCCCTACTAAAAGCGATAATCGATGAATTGTTTGTTTTCTTGGTCAAGCAGTTTCAGAAAAAGAAAACCGAGATGCGCCACCAGAAAGCAGCCAAGAGGCGTATCAAGAAAATCTTGGCTCTAATTCTATGCATCGGCGTTATGTGCCTGTGCATGGTTGCCGATTAGAAAATTACAGGCTTAAATAGTGATTTGGCTGCAGTGGTCACTACGGATACAACAAATTGTGGTGCCGACAATGAGGAGGTAAACTGTTGCCTCCCCGTGCAGTAATGCACGGAAAACAACTCCGTAAATTCGGCGAAACTCTGCATTATAAAAGGCTGCCATCCGTGAGGGAGGTAGCCTTTTGTACTGAAAAGCACAATCAAAACAATCCCTTTGGAACAAAGGGCGCACTTCTATACTCTCCTGACGGGAGTATGTGCGCTCTGCGAGGCAGACAGCCCGGACACTTGGAAGTCCGGGCTGCTTTGCGTCACTCCGTTCCGTACAAGGGGCTGCACCCCTTGCGCTGCCATAGCAGCTATCCCAGCGCACTTTGCAGCGGAAACAGTCTGCTGGCGCAGACTGTTCCCTCGCAAAGTCTGAAAATCCCATACCATGAGTCAGACCGCCTACCGAAAATGTAGGCGGTCTTTTTGTATCTATCCATCCCATCATTTATCAGTCAGGAGGTCAAAATCATGCACGAAAAAGAAATTGAGAAACTGCAAGCTGAGAAAGAAAAGGTGGAGCGCCAGCTTGCACAGGAGCAGCACATAATCCAGCGTCTCGAAAACCGCGCCGCCTACTACGAAAAGGGAGAACGGCGCAAGCGGGCGCACCGGCTCATCACCCGTGGCGCAGCCATCGAGAGCGTCGCACCGCAGACAAAGGATTTGAGCGAAAGCGCGTTTTACGCTTTTGCGGAACAGGTCTTTGCTCTGCCAGACGCGCAAAGGCTGCTCACGGAAACCGTCAGCCATCACGCAGGAGGTGACTGACCATCGCACTCTTTCATTTTCATGTGACGCAGATCAAGCGCACCGCGGGACAATCTGCTGTGGCTTCTGCCGCCTATCGTGCTGGGGAAAAGCTGCACAGTGAGTATTACGGCGAGGACAGTGATTACACCCGCAAGGGCGGCGTGATCTGCTCTGAAATTCTGCTCCCGTCACACGCCCCGCCAGAATACGCAGACCGCGAAACGCTCTGGAACGCCGTGGAAAAAGCCGAGCGCAGCAAGAAAGCCCAGCTTGCATACAGCTTTGACATTGCCTTGCAGAATGAGTTTTCCATGGATGAGAACATCGGCCTTGCGAGGCAATTTTTATTGGACAATTTCGTGAGCCGGGGCATGGTGACAGACTTTGCCGTACATCAGCCAGACAAGGAGGACGGCGGCATTTCTAATCCGCATTTTCACGTCATGTGTCCGATTCGCCCTATTGAGCCGGACGGCAAGTGGGGCAAGAAACAGCGGCGGGAATATGTGCTGGACGAACACGGCGAGCGTGTTCTGGACGAGGCAGGCAATTATGTGTTCAACGCCGTTCCCACGACAGATTGGGGAAAGCCCAAAACGCTGGAAGCATGGCGGCAGGCGTGGGCTGACCTGTGCAACGCCAAGTTTGCCGAAAAAGGCTTAGACTGTCGCATTGACCACCGCAGCTTTGCCCGTCAGGGCGTGGAGCAGATCCCCGCGCAGCATGAAGGTCCCACCGTCCGGGCGATGGAGGCAAAGGGCATCCGTACCAACAAGGGCGATCTCAACCGCCTCATTCGGAAAATCAACGCGCTGATGCGGGAGGCAAAGGAAAAGATCGCCGCGCTGATTGGCTGGCTCAGGGACGTAAAAGCCGAGCTCGCCAAGCCACAGCCGCCCATGCTCAACGATCTGCTGGCGCTGCATTGCGCCAATCGTAGCAAGGGCGCGTACAGCACCAAGGCAAAGAACGCCAATTTGCAGCGATATGCAGAGGCGTTCAGCTTCCTGCAATCCAAAAATCTTTACACCGTGGACGATCTGGAAAACACGCTTCACGCCATGCAGGACAAGATCGATACTTTGAAAGAATCTGCATCGGCAAAGCAAGCCCACATCAAGGAGGTGAATGAACTGCTGCGCATGGTGGACTATTACAAGTCTGGCAAGCCCGCTGCGGATAAGCTGAAATCCATCCGCTTTGAGAAATCACGGCAGAAGTACAAAGCGGAACACGATAACGAGCTGCGGATGTTCTACATGGCAGAGCGCAAGCTGAAACCGTATTTTAAGGACGGCAAGCTGCCCATCACCGCATGGCGTAGGGAGCGCGAGCAGTTGGAGCAGGAATATAGAGACATTCAGACGGAGCTTTCGCCACTCCATGCAGACGCGAAAAGGCTCTGGGCGATCCATTACAGCATCTACGAGGTGCAGCATGAGCAGGAGCGCCAGAACACCGCGACGCGGCAGAAAAAGCAGGAAATAGAACGCTAAGGAGGACATTGCCTATTGAGTATCTTTGAAGCCGTCAAGCAGTCTGTGACCACCCGGCAGGCTGCGGAGCGATACGGCATCCGGGTGGAGCGAAACGGAATGTGCCGATGTCCGTTCCACGAGGACAGCACGCCCAGCATGAAGCTGGATCGCCGGTATTACTGCTTCGGCTGCGGTGCTACCGGGGACGTAATCGACTTCGTTTCCCGGCTTCGCGGAATCGGCAGCAAGGAAGCTGCAATTCTGCTGGCACAGGATTTTGCTATTCCGTATGAGAATGGCACGGGCAAGACGAGCAAGCCGCGACAACAAAATACCGACGAACAGAATTATCAGCACATGGAATGCTACTGCTTCCGTGTGCTGTTGGACTATTACCGGCTGTTATGCCGCTGGAAGGAGGATTATGCCCCGCAGACGCCGGAGGACGGCTATCATCCGCACTTTGTAGAAGCATTACAGAAGCTCTCGTTGATTGCATATCTGCTGGACGAGCTGTTGGGCGGGGATATGCAGGCGCGGGCATCCGTTGTGATCGAATATGGAGAGGAAGTGAGGAAAATTGAGCAGCGAATGGCAGAGCTTGCCGCCGCAGATGAGGCAGCAACTCAAAATTCAGGCGGGCAGTATAGCTCCGCCGATGAGCATTAAAGAAGTAAAAGCCATGCTGGACACCACGGAAAAAGGCGGCGTCCGCAACAGCATCAAGAATTGCCTGACAGTGTTTCAGCATGATCCGCTGCTCTCCGGCGCGATTGCCTACAATCTGCTGACCGACCGCACCGACATTGTGAAGCCCATCGGCTATGACCGAAGCCCCAACGCCTCCATGACCGACACGGATATGAAGTACATCCGGCTGTATCTGGAAGAGAATTACGACCTGACAAGCGAGAAGAAGATCATAGATGCTGCCGATCTCGCCGCTCACCAGAACAGCTATCACCCTGTCAGGGACTTTCTGAACAGCCTCACATGGGACGGCGCGGAGCGCATTCGCTATTGCCTTCATCATTTCCTCGGCGCGGAAGCAGACGAGTACACTTTTCAGGCGCTGCGGCTGTTCCTGCTGGGTGCGATTCATCGGGCATTCCGTCCGGGCTGTAAATTTGAGGTCATGCTCTGTCTGGTGGGCGGTCAGGGCGCGGGAAAATCCACATTCTTCCGGCTGCTGGCAGGCAAGGACGAGTGGTTTTCTGATGATCTGCGAAAGCTGGACGATGAAAACGTGTACCGCAAGCTGCAAGGTCACTGGATCATCGAAATGTCCGAGATGATTGCCACCGCCAATGCCAAGAGCATTGAAGAAATCAAATCTTTTTTGAGCCGCCAGAAGGAGGTCTATAAAATCCCGTATGAAACCCATCCGGCAGATCGATTGCGGCAATGCGTGTTCGGCGGTACGTCAAACGCAATGGACTTCCTGCCCCTCGACCGCTCCGGTAATCGTCGCTTTTTGCCGGTGCAGGTCTGCCCGGAACAGGCAGAGGTTCACATTTTGGAGGATGAAGCCGCATCCAGAGCCTACTTGCAGCAGGTGTGGGCGGAGGCAATGACCATCTACCGGGCAGGCGGCTGGAAGCTGACGTTCAGCCCGGAAATGGTACGTTATCTCAAGGAACATCAGAAGGACTTCATGCCGGAGGACACGAAAGCGGGCATGATTCAGGTGTTTCTGGACAGCTGCACGGGCGATACCGTCTGTTCCAAGCAGCTTTACAAGGAGGCGCTGAACCATGCTTTTGACGAGCCGAAGCAATGGGAGATCCGCGAGATCAACGAGATTATGAACCAGTGTGTGACCGGCTGGACGTATTTCTCCAATCCCCGCAGCTTTGCAGGGTACGGCAGGCAAAAGGGCTGGAAGCGTGAAAGATCTGCAACCGGCAGCGACAACCATGCCGCAGAAATCCCGGACGGCTTTGTAGAGATTACAGAGCAGATCGAGATGCCGTTCTGAAAAGCACGGCTGGTTGCAAAGTCTGTTGTTATCCTGTTGCCGGGCTGGTTGCCGGAGAAATCCCTGTCCTGTCAGGCTTTTTCTGCCTTTGACAACCAAAACAACAGAAAAATAGAAGAAAGGGATAATCGTAAATCAACCGTCAGACCGGGTATGTTTCGAGGTTTTTGGAAGTCCGTTGCCGGACTTCGTTGCCGCCTCGCCCTGTCTGGCTATTTTTGTATGGAGGGTAAACTGCCTATGAAGGAAATCCCAATTTGGGAAAAGAGCAATCTGAGCTTGGAGGAAGCCGCGGCTTACTCCGGCATTGGTATTAACAAGCTGCGTGAGATCACCAACGAGGACCGGTGCAAATTTGTCCTCTGGGTGGGCAATAAGCGCCTGATTAAACGCCGCCTGTTCGATCAGTTCATCGAGCAGGCGTATTCTATTTGAAATTTGTGGTGTAAATCGGAGCCTTGATATGATACAATAAGTGTGTCATATCAAGGCTCTTTCCATCACGGAAAGGAGTTTGACAATGTCCGAAAAGAGAAAAGACAACAAGGGACGCATCCTGCGGACAGGAGAGAGCCAGAGAAAAGACCTGATTTATCAATATCGGTACACAGACATTCGCGGCAAACGGCAGACAGTGTATTCCTCCGATCTGAAAGAACTGCGGGAAAAAGAAAAGGAAATCCAGAAGCAGCTCGACGATGGCATTGATTATGCGGCTGGCAAAATCAACGTCATTCAACTGCTGGAACGCTACATCAGCATCAAACAGGGCGTGCGCTACAATACCAAGGTTGGCTATAACTTCGTGCTGAATCTGGTGAAGAAAGAAGATTTTGGCTACCGTTCCATCCGAGACATCAAGGTTTCGGACGCGCAGAAATGGATCATGAAGCTACACGAGGACGGAAAGGGATACAGCACCCTCACCAGCGTTCGGGGCGTTGTCAAACCGGCTTTCCAGATGGCGTACAATGAGGATGTGATCCGTCGGAATCCCTTTGACTTCAAGCTGGTCGATGTAGTTTCCAATGATTCACAGAAGCGCATTGCCATGACAGAGGAACAGCAGACGCTTTGGATGGATTTCATCCGGGAGGACAAGACCTACTGCAAGTATTACGACGAGTTTGTGGTGCTGCTGGGAACCGGGATGCGCGTCAGCGAGTTCTGCGGGCTGACAAAGGCTGATCTGGACTTTACCGGGCGGAAAATCCGAGTAGATCACCAGCTCGTCCGAGAGCGCGGCGGCAAGTATTATGTAGAGAAAACCAAAACCGAGTGCGGCTGCCGCTACATTCCCATGACGGATGAGGTTTACCGAAGCCTACAAAATATTCTTTCCCGCCGCAAGCGCGTGAAAACGGAAACGATCATCGACGGGTACAGCGGTTTCCTTCTGCTGGACAAAAACGACAGTCCGAAGGTTGCCCTGCACATCGAGAATGAAATGCGCTGGGCAATGAAGAAGTATCAAAAACTGCACCCGGACAAGCCTCTGCCGCACATCACGCCCCATGTATTCCGGCACACGTTCTGTACAAACATGGCGAACGCTGGCATGGACATCAAGACCTTGCAGTATGTCATGGGACATTCCGATGTGGGCGTCACACTGAATGTTTACACCCATGCGAGCTATGACCGCGCTGCCGAGCAGATGGCAAAGATCATTGATTTCAAAGGGCTTGCCGCACCGGAGCCGCAGAGAAAATCAGGTTGAAGCAATCGCAGTCACTACACCAATTACTACACCATTTGCCCGAAAATCTGTGTAGAGTTACGGAAATCTGCGTAGGTTTCCGGCATGACAGCAAAAATGAAAGAAGCGCCCAAAGCCCTGAAATATCAAGGCTTGGAGGCTTTTGAAGGGATATATAAGCAATGACAAAAATCTTATTCATCTGCCATGGAAAGAAATCTACTTTTCGCTGATCGACCGGGAACATGCGGAAACGGAGCGTGAAAATACATGAATATTGGACAATTCGCCTTAATAAAGAAAGATATTCGTGGCATTACATCAAATAAGCAGATTTTCGCAGTTCTTCTTATCGTGCCGCTTGTGCTAACTATTGTCCTGCCGTCCATTTTTGTGTTTGTAATATCATTTGCTCCCGATGATGCCTCAGATTTTCAAAAACTGTTGGATATGCTGCCTGCTCCCAATGGGGAGTACAGTCAGCAGCAGAGGATATTGGGACTTATATTGAATAACATCATGCCGCCCTTCTTTCTGATCATCCCCATCATGGCATCGTCTGTCATGGCGGCAAGCTCCTTCGTGGGCGAAAAAGAAAAGCAAACCTTAGAAACATTGCTGTATTCACCGCTGTCCCTGCGGCAGTTGTTCCAATCCAAAATATTGGCCGGGCTTTCGGTTGGAATGATGATTTCCTATAGTTCGTTTGCTGCCATGCTGTTGGTAGTGGAGATGGAAGTGTTCTTCCTGACCGGCAATCTGCTCCTTCCCGCAGCGAGTTGGCTGGCGATCATGCTTCTGATCGCACCGGCGATCTCTCTGGTTGCAATTGCTGTAACCGTGCGGAGTTCTGCCAAGGCACAGACTATCGAAGAAGCACAGCAGCGGGCAGTATTCCTGATCTTCCCGATTCTTGCTTTGCTCATCGGACAATTCACGGGCATTATCCTAATCAGCGCGGGACTTCTCTGGGGAGTGGGCATTGTTCTGGCAGCACTTGCTATATTGCTTGTGAAGGGGGCTGCTGGAAACTTCACTTACGAAAAACTGCTGAAATAGCGGCTCTGTACAAAATATAATCCTTATGAGCATGAAGTCACTCTGCGGAGAGCCTATTTCCATGTGGCTGCCCGAAAAGTACAAAAAGCCGAACACCTCCACCTATGTGCAGGGCATAGAGGTCGGGCTGGATTATATGGGGATGATCCTGGAGGGCTTTGACACGATTCATCTTCCGGAAGCGGAATACCTCCAGTTCCAAGGTCAACCCATCTGCGAGGAGGACTATTGCGAGGCAATCCATACCGTGCAGGTATTCATGGACAGCTGCGACCCGGCATATCTCGGTTACCGCTGGGATGATGAGAACCCGCGCATCCAGCTCGAACCCCGTGGCGGGCGCGGCTATATCGAGCTGCGGGCTGTCAGGAGGGTTCAGAAATGGGCGAAGCGATTTTTGTTGAAGGGCTGGCGAAAACCGCCCCAAAAGCGGGACGTCCCGCCCTGTCCCGGGACAGAAAACCGAGCCGTTTATGCATTGGCCGTTTTCCCGGCGGCGCAATAAACCACCTGCTTGGGGATGTGCGCATGCACGGTGACCGTGCCAGCCTGGCGGTACTCCGGCTCCGCCGCAAGACCGACCGCCCCCTGCCGCGGCTGATACACGTCATACCGCTGAAGCCGGAAGGCGTACTCATCAAACCCGACACCTATAAAATAGGAAACCCGGTCGCTTCGTTCATCTTGTGGGAACGAAAACGTCCCCCTCCCCATAAGCGACCGGACCGCATAGCTCCCGTCGGCTCCGGCCCATGCGCTGACCGCATCCTTCATTTTCTCGTCCGGCTCTCCGGAAAAGACGATGGTCCCCGTTGTGGTGACCCCATGGGGCGCGCTCTTGGTCTGCCCTCTGCTAAGGGAGAGCAGAAGTCTGGCATCGCTGACATTCCTGGAGTCGTATTGGACGATCCGGCTGGAATCCACACAATAATACGAAAACAAATAGCCCGATGTCTCGCTCTCCGCCGCAAGGGCGGAGTCCACAAACCGGGTGGCCTGGCGGCCGTCGATCACCGCCCGCTCAAAGCCCCGGCTCACCATAGAGGGCCCTTTTTGAGCGGAGCACCCCGCAGGCAGGATGGCAATTATGCAGAAAACAACTGCCAGCAAGCCGGCGGTAATTCTTTTTCTCACGTTGTCATCTCCTTTTTTTACATGGCTGTTTGTTATTTGATATCTTCTTCTGGTTTATTATTCGAATACCCCGTTAACAAAATCATATCATCTCTATTTTCTCATGTCAACATGTATATCAATAGTTCATAATTCTTAATAAGTTTATGCAAAACGTCATATTTCTCAGTGGATTGACGGAGAGGCGGGAGGTGTGCTATACTGGGGGCAAATCCAATTTACGGAGGGAAACCATCATGGAAGTTACCCAGCGTTTTCTGAAATATGTGTCCTTCGACACCACCTCCAGCGAGACGTCGGACACCGTGCCCACCACCGCCCACCAGCGGGTGCTGGGCCAGTATCTGGCCGATGAGCTGGCGGCCCTGGGCCTGGAGGGAGCCCACCTGGACGACAAGGGCTATGTGTACGCCGTGCTGCCCGCCACCCCCGGATGCGATGCGCCGGCTCTGGGCCTGATCGCCCACATGGACACCTCCCCTGCCGTCAGCGGGGCCGATATCCATCCGGAGATCGTCACCTATCAGGGCGGGGACCTGCCCCTGAAGAAAGCCGGGAGCCTGAAGGTGAAGGACTTCCCCTTCCTGGAGCGGTACATCGGCCAGGAGCTGATCGTCACCGACGGCACCACCCTGCTGGGGGCCGACGACAAGGCAGGCGTGGCGGAGATCATCACCGCCTGCGAATACCTGCTGGCCCATCCGGAGATCCGGCACCGGGCCGTGGCCGTGTGCTTCACCCCCGACGAGGAGGTGGGCAAGGGCGCCGATCACTTTGATCCGGAAAAGTTCCCCGCCCGGGTGGCCTACACCGTGGACGGCGGCGAGCTGGGCGAGATCGAGTATGAGAACTTCAATGCCGCCGCCGTGACCCTGACGGTGGAGGGCGTGAACATCCATCCCGGCTCCGCCAAGAACAAGATGAAAAATGCCATCCTGCTGGCCAACCAGTTCATCTCCCTGCTGCCTGCGGCGGAGGCTCCCGCCCACACGGAGGGCTACGAGGGCTTCTACCATGTGACGGACCTGGCCGGAAACGAGAGCCAGGTGGTGCTGCACGCCATCATCCGGGACCACGACCTGAAGAAGTTCAACGCCCGGAAGACCTTCGTGCAGCAGCTGGTGGACTATCTGAACGCACGGTGGGGCCAGGGTACCTTCCGGCTGGAGATGAAGGACAGCTACTACAACATGAAGGAGAAGATCCGGCCCCATATGGAGCTGATCGAAAACGCCAAGGCCGCCATGGAGGCCGTGGGCGTGGAGCCGGTGATCGTTCCCATCCGGGGCGGCACCGACGGAGCGCGCCTGTCCTGGGAGCGGGATATCCCCTGCCCCAACCTGTGCACCGGCGGCGCCAATTACCACGGCGTGCATGAGTTTGTCCCCGTGCCGTCTATGGAAAAGATGGTGCAGGTGCTGGTGGAGCTGGTAAAGGCATAAGACAGAACGTAAAATCCCCCGACCGGCGGCTTGAGGTGCCGCCGGTTGGGGGATTATTTTACTTTTCGATGACCACCTTGTCGTCCTTCAGACGGACGTGGGCGGTGTCGCCGGACTGGAGCTTACCGTCCAGCATCTGCTCGGCCACCACGTCCTCCACCTCAGTCTGGAGGGTACGGCGCAGGGGACGGGCGCCGTAGCGGGGATCGAAGCCATCCTTGGCCAGAGCGGCCACGGCATCGTCATCCGCCTGGAGGGTGATGCCCTGGGCGGCCATGCGGCTGCCGATGGTATCCAGCATCCGGCGGGCAATGCTGCGGATGTTCTCCTCCGTCAGCTGGTGGAACACGATGATCTCATCGATACGGTTCAGGAACTCCGGACGGAAGGTCTGGCGCAGCTCCGCCATAACGGCGTCCTTGATGCGTGCAAACCGCTCCTCCTCGGTGCGCTTGGCCGCCTCGCCGCTGCCGTCAAAGCCCAGAGGCGTGTCGGCGGCGGTGATGTTCTTGGCCCCCACATTGGAGGTCATGACGATGATGGTGTTCTTGAAGTCCACCCGGCGGCCCTGGGAGTCGGTGACAATGCCGTCCTCCAGGATTTGCAGCAGGATGTTCCACACATCGGGGTGGGCCTTTTCGATCTCGTCGAACAGCACCACGGAATAGGGCTTACGGCGCACCTTCTCCGTGAGCTGGCCGCCCTCCTCGTGGCCCACATATCCGGGAGGCGAGCCCACCAGACGGGACACCGTGTGCTTCTCCATGTACTCGGACATGTCGATGCGGATCATGGCGTTCTCGTCGCCGAACATGGCCTCGGCCAGGGTCTTGCACAGCTCGGTCTTGCCGACGCCGGTGGGGCCCAGGAACAGGAAGGAGCCGATGGGCCGCTTGGGGTCCTTCAGGCCCACACGGCTGCGGCGAATGGCCTTGGCCACGGCGGTAACAGCCTCGTCCTGACCCACCACGCGCTCATGCAGGACCTTTTCCAGCTGCAGCAGCCGCTGGCTCTCGTCCTGGGTGAGCCGGGTGACAGGGATGCCGGTCCAGCCGGCCACTACCTTGGCAATGTCGTCCTCGGTGACGCTGCCGCGATTGGCGGACATCTGCTTGCGCCACTTGTCGCGCTCGATCTCCACCTGCTCCTGATAGTCCTTCTCGATATCCCGCAGCTGGGCGGCCTTCTCGAAGTCCTGAGCGGTGACGGCCTCCTCCTTCTCCCGGTGCAGGGCGGCGATCTTCTCCTCCAGGTCCTTCAGATCGGGGGAGGCGGACTCGGCAGCCATACGCACCTGGCTGGCGGCCTCGTCCATCAGGTCGATGGCCTTGTCCGGCAGGAACCGGTCGTTGATATACCGGCGGGACAGCCGCACAGCGGCCTCCAGGGCTCCGTCGGTAATGGTCAGGTGATGGTGGGCCTCGTACTTATCCCGCAGGCCCTTCAGGATCTCCAGCGTAGCCTCGGGAGAGGGCTCTCCCACGGTGACGGGCTGGAAGCGGCGCTCCAGAGCGGCGTCCTTCTCAATGTACTTGCGGTACTCATTGAGGGTGGTGGCGCCGATGACGCGGATCTCGCCCCGGGACAGGGCGGGCTTGAGGATGTTGGCGGCGTCCACCGCACCCTCGGCGGAGCCTGCGCCCACGATGGTGTGCAGCTCGTCGATGAACAGGATGACGTTGCCGGCCTTCTTCACCTCGTTGATGGTGTTCTTGATGCGCTCCTCAAATTCGCCCCGGTATTTGGTGCCGGCCACCATACCGGACAGGTCCAGGGACAGGACCCGCTTGTCCAGCAGCTCCTCGGGCACGTCGGCGGTGGCGATGCGCTGGGCCAGGCCCTCGGCAATGGCGGTCTTGCCCACGCCGGGCTCACCGATCAGAACGGGGTTGTTCTTGGTGCGGCGGGACAGAATCTGGATGACCCGGGCAATCTCCTTCTCCCGGCCGATGACCGGGTCCAGCTTGCCGCTGCGGGCGGCCTCCGTCAGATCCCGGGTGAACTCCGCCAGGGCGCCGCCCTTCTTGCCGTCCTCCCGGGCAGGAGCGGCGGAGCCGCTGCCGGCGGCGGCTGCGGCGCGGGGCGCTTCGTTGATCTTTTTCACCACGGCGCTGTACAGCTTCTTGGGGTCGATGCCCACGGTGCGCAGCACCCGGATGGCCATGTTGTTGCCCTCACGCAGCAGGCCCATCAGCAGATGCTCGGTACCAATGTAGCCCGCGCCGGTGCGGGACGCCTCGGACACAGCCAGCTCCACGGCGCTCTTGGCCCGGGGGGTCAGCCCCTGGGAGGGAGCCGCGCCGGAAAGGCCGGTGCCCACGCTGCGATGCAGCACATCGCAGATCATATCATCGGTGAGGCCCGCTTCCTCCAGGACGCGGTGGGCAATGCCCTCCTCCTCACGCATCAGGCCCAGCAGCAGATGCTCGGAGCCCACATAGCCATGTCCCATTTCCTCGGCAGCCTCCTGGGCCAGCCGCAGGGATTCTTCCGCACGGGGAGTGAATTTATTTTCCATCATAATAGTACACTTCCTTTATTCCAATTCGTCAATTGCGCCCCATTACGCCTGGGGCAGGGACCGCAGCTGATCCCGCAGCCTGGCGGCTTCCTCGAAGTTCTCCGTTTCCACGGCGTGACGCAGCTGGGTCTCCAGGGCGTTGCGCTGACGGCGGCGGCTGAGCTGCTCCCGTTCGTCGCCCTGGACCAGACTGTCGTCCTGAGGCTCCGCAGCAGTGCGGCGGGCCTCCTGGGTCAGATAGGCCAGGTCGCCGGAGTCCAGACGGATGCCGCACTT
>OBDJ01000202.1_pt1 | contig 37342 bp, 26 predicted proteins | sample 1518041 | NCBI WGS metagenome assembly OBDJ01 (sample SAMN01760916, study PRJEB22395) | human gut metagenome
ATCCGGTGGCAGAAATCGCTGGACTCCTCCGGCGGGATGCACCGGCGCAGCTGCCGCTCCACCTGCACCGGGTCCCGGCTGCCGTCGGTAAGGCCCAGCCGCCCGGTGATGCGGATGCAGTGGGTGTCGCAGACGTAGCCCGCCTGACCGTATACGTCGCCTAAAATCAGGTTGGCGGTTTTGCGGCCCACACCCGGCAGCCGCAGCAGGTCCTCCATGTTGTCCGGCACCCGCCCGCCGTAGTCCGACAGCAGCATTTTTGCCGCCGCCACCATGTCCCGGGCCTTGGCCCGCCAGAAGCCGCAGGAGCGGACGTATTCGCCCACCTCCTCCTGGCTGGCGGCGGCGAAGGCCTCCAGCGTGGGGAACCGGGCAAACAGCGCCGGGGTCACCTGATTTACCCGGGCATCGGTGCACTGGGCCGCCAGCCGCACGGAAAACAGCAGCTCGTAGTCCTTATCGTAATCCAGGGAGCACGCCGCGTCGGGATACAGCTCCTTCAGCCGCCCGATGATGGCGCTCACCTCCTGGGGAGACTTCATATGGCATCACCTCGCCTTCATTGTATCAGATCGCCGGGAAAAATGCAAATCGGGGGGTGCAAAGGGCGGCGGGATGTGGTATAATAGCTGTGATTTTCCCGGAAGGAGGTGCCGCTATGCGGCCATTGGCAGACGAAATACGCCCCCAGACCCTGGACCAGGTGGCAGGCCAGAAACACCTGCTGGGCCCCGGCGCCCTGCTGCGCCGCCTCATCGAGGGCGGGACCTCCGCCAACATGATCTTTTACGGGCCCTCCGGCACCGGCAAGACCACCATCGCCTCCATCATCGCCAAGCGCACGGAGAAGGCCCTGTACCACCTGAACGCTACCACCGCGTCTTTGCAGGATGTGAAGGCCATCATCGCCGATGTGGACACCATGCTGGCCCCCAACGGGGTGTTGCTGTACCTGGACGAGATCCAGTATTTCAACAAAAAGCAGCAGCAAAGCCTGCTGGAGTTCATGGAAAACGGCAAGATCACCCTGATCGCCTCTACCACGGAGAACCCGTATTTCTATGTATACAACGCCCTGCTGTCCCGCAGCACGGTGTTTGAGTTCAAGGCCCTGACGGCGGAGGAGACGCTGCCCGCTGTGGAGCGGGCCCTGGACATCGTCCGCCGCCGCAGTCCCCTGCCCCTGACCTGGGAGCCGGAGGTGCCGGGCCTCATTGCCGCCGGGTGCGGCGGCGACGTGCGCAAGGCCGTCAACGCCGTGGAGCTGCTGGACCAGGCCGCCCGGCCTGTGGACGGCGGCCTGCGCATCACCGCCCAGGACGCCCAGCAGGCGGCCCAACGCAGCGCCATGCGCTACGACCGGGAGGGGGACGAGCACTACGATCTGCTGTCCGCCCTGCAAAAGTCCGTCCGGGGCTCCGACCCCGACGCGGCGGTGTACTACCTGGGCCGCCTGCTGGAGGCCGGGGACCTGCTGTCCCCTTGCCGGCGGCTGCTGGTCATGGCCGCCGAGGATGTGGGGCTGGCCTATCCCCAGGCCATGGCCATCACCAAGGCCTGCGTGGACGCGGCCCGGGAGCTGGGTCTGCCGGAGGGGCGGCTGCCCCTGGCGGAGGCCGCCGTTCTCCTGGCCACTGCGCCCAAGTCCAACTCCGCCTACAACGCCATCAACGCCGCTATGCGCGATATCCAGAAGGGGAAGGTGGGCCAGGTGCCCCGGCACCTGCAGAACGTCCACGCCGACAGCACCGGCAGCGGCAAGGCCCCGGCCTACAAATACCCCCACGATTACTCCCACCACTATGTGGCCCAGCGGTACCTGCCGGAGGCCCTGGGGGACGTGACCTATTACGAATACGGCGACAACAAGACCGAGCAGGCCGCCCGGCGGTACTGGGAGGATATCAAGAAAAATTGACCGGAAAGGCGGGCGATCCCATGGACCTGAAGCTCCACGATGTGGTCGAGCTGAAAAAGGAACACCCCTGCGGCAGCCGCCGGTGGGAGGTGCTGCGGGTGGGGATGGACATCCGCCTGCGGTGCGCCGGATGCGGCCACGAGGTGCTGGCCCCCCGGCGAAAGGTGGAAAAGAGCATCAAGCGCGTGATACCGAAGGAGGAAATCCAATGAAAAACCGCAAATGGACCCAGTATGTGGCCATGGGCGTGGCCCTGCTGATGGCCATCGTTATGCTCCTGGGCCTGATTATTCCGTATGTCGGCCTGTGAGGAGGGGCGGCTGTGAAGCACTGTATTCTGGCGAAATTCCGGCCCGAGGCCGGGGACTGGCGGGCCTATCTGCCGCAGATCCGGGAGATTTTCTCCGCCGCCGGGGACATTCCCGGCGTCCGGGGCGCAGAGGTCCTTCCCGGCTGCGTGGACCGGGACAACCGGTACCATGTGCTGATCCGGCTGGACATGGACCCGGCGGCCCTGACAGCCTATGACGCCTCCGCCATGCACCACCGGTGGAAGGATCGCTTCGGCCCCCTGCTGGAAAAGAAGGCCATTTTCGACTACGAGCCATAAGAATACCCCCGGTGCGCCGCACCGGGGGTATATTCTACCTGCCAAAAAAGCCTCGCAGAGTTCGCAGCCCGCAGGCTGCGAATAGTGTTCAATCCATTTTTCGCGGCGGCGCCCCCCAAGGGGACTTCCGTTGGGCGTGTACGTCGCGAAAAATACTTTGCGCGGAGAGAGTGTGTCACGGCGGGCTTACAGCCCGGCGGGACGCGCGGGTCGGAGCGAAATCTCTTTTGTCAAAAAAGGGCGCCGCCCTTTTTTGACAAGCACCCCCGGTGCGCTGCACCGGGGGTGCTTTATTCAGACATGCTCCTGCCTGCGCTGGTGGCGGCGGCACAGGGCCCGGTAGATCAGCAGCCCCACGGCGGACACCGCCAGGGTGGCGGCAAAAACCAGCACCGCGAACTGGTAATCCTTCACGCCCAGGGCGTCGCCTCCTATGGTGGAGGTCAGCACCGACGGCAGGCGGCCCACGGTACACAGCAGCAGCCACTTGCTCCAGGACAGGTCCGTCAGCCCTGCGAAGTAGCACAGCAGGTCCTTGGGCGTGCCCGGCACCATGAATACCAGCCAGAACAGAGCGTCCCGCTTGGGGGAGCTCTGCAAAAATTTCAGCTTTTCCAGCTTCTCCCGGGGAAAGAAGATATCCACCAGCTCCCGGCCAAACCGGCGCACCAGGGCAAACACCGCCACGCTGCCCAGGAACGCTCCCAGCAGGCACAGCAGGCTCCCCCGCACCGCGCCAAAGGCGTAGCCGCCGCTGATCTCCAGAGGCTCTCCGGGGATCACAGCCACCACCACCTGTAAAAACACCATGCCCACATAGGCGGCGCAGCCCATCAGGCCGTGACCGTCCACCCACTGGCGGAACTGCTCCGGCTGGGATGCAAACCGCACCAGCGGGCGGCCCACGAACCATCCCACCACCGCCGACAGCAGCAGGAAAATGGCAATGGCGGCCCAGCCAATGAGCTTTTTCTGTTTGGCTGTGAAAACGTGCTTGTCCATAATAACCCTCGACTTGTTGATGGTATCATTATACCACGTTTTTCCCGCTGTTTTTGAACAGACCGTAAAATAATCCTTAAGCTGCCGGGGTGGAGGGAGAAGCAAACCGGGGGAGGGGCACGGCCCCTCCCCTGCCCGTTGCGGAATGCGCCTGCTTACTCCTTGGGCAATTGCTTCATGGACAGGCTGATGCGGTGCTTTTTCTCGTCGGCCTCCAGCACCACCACCCGCACCACGTCGCCCACGGATACGATCTCCGAGGGGTGGCGGATGAACCTGTTGCACACCTGGGAGATATGCACCAGGCCGTCCTGGTGGACGCCGATGTCCACGAACACGCCGAAATCCACCACGTTGCGGACGGTGCCCGTCAGCACTATGCCGGGGGCCAGGTCCTTAATATCCAGCACATCCGTTCGTAGAATGGGGGCAGGCAGCTCATCCCGGACGTCCCGGCCCGGCTTCACCAGCTCGGCCGCCACGTCCCGCAGGGTGGGCACGCCGATGTCCAGCTGACGGGCAACGCTTTCCTCCCCCAGGGCCTTGATCTTGTCCGGCAGGGCCGCCAGGTTCCCGGCGGACACGTCCGCCAGGGTATAGCCGCACAGGTCCAGGAGTCCCTGGGCCGCGGCATAGCTCTCCGGATGGACGCCGGTGTTGTCCAGCACGGACTTGCTCTCCGGCACCCGCAAAAAGCCCGCCGACTGCTGGAACGCCTTGGGCCCCAGCTTGGGGACCTTCAGCAGCTGGCGGCGGCCGGTGAAGGCGCCGTTTTCCTCCCGGTATTTCACAATATTCCTGGCAGTGGTGGCATTGAGGCCGGACACCCGGCCCAGCAGGCTGGCGGAGGCGGTGTTCACGTCCACGCCCACGGCGTTGACGCAGTCCTCCACCACGCCGGACAGGGTCTCGTCCAGCCGCTTCTGGGGCATATCGTGCTGGTACTGGCCCACGCCGATGGCCTTGGGGTCAATCTTCACCAGTTCCGCCAGGGGGTCCTGCATCCGCCGGGCGATGGACACGGCGCTGCGGAGGTTCACGTCATACTCCGGAAACTCCTCCGCCGCCAGCTTGCTGGCGGAGTATACGGAGGCCCCGGCCTCGTTGACCATCATATAGCTGACGCCGCCGCCCAGCTGCCGGATCAGCTCCACCGCCATCTGCTCCGTCTCCCGGCTGGCGGTGCCGTTGCCGATGGCAATATGGGTGACGCCATGGCGGCGTACCAGCTGGGACAGGCGGCTGATGGCCTCCTGCCTCTGGCGGGGACCGAAGGTGGGATACACCACGGCGGTGTCCAGCACCCGGCCGGTGCCGTCGATGACCGCCACCTTGCAGCCGTGGGCATAGCCGGGGTCCAGACCCATGGTGACGTGGCCCTTTACCGGAGGCTGCATCAGCAGGGGCTTCAGGTTCAGGCCGAAGTTGGCGATAGCCCCCTCGCAGGCGGCGGCGGTGAGATCGGACCGGGCCTCCCGCTCCAGGGAGGGGTAGATCAGCCGGTCATAGGCGTCCTCGCAGGCGGCCTTGATAAACTCCATGGCCCGGGACCCGGGACGCACCACCGCCCGGCGCAGAGTCATCAGACCCAGCTCCCGGTCCAGCAGCACGGTGACGATGAGGACGCCCTCCTTTTCGCCCCGGTTGATGGCCAGGATCTGGTGCCCGGCCAGCTTGGCGATGGGCTGGTCAAAGTCATAATACAGACGGTAGACGGTGTCCTCCTCCGTAGCGGCCAGACTCCGCAGCCGGCCCTGGCGGCGCAGCAGCTCCCGCAGGGTCTTGCGGATGGCGGCATCGTCCGACAGCAGCTCCGCCACGATGTCGTTGGCCCCCTGGAGGGCGTCGGCCAGAGTCTCCACCCCCTTCTCCGGGTCCACATAGTCCCGGGCAGCCTCCTCCGGAGCCGGGCAGTCCCGGCCCTGAGCCAGCAGCAGCTGGGCCAACGGCTCCAGGCCCTTTTCCCGGGCCACGGTGGCCCGGGTCCGGCGCTTCTGCTTATAGGGGCGGTACAGGTCCTCCACCTCCGCCAGGGTGGCGGCGTTGTCAATGGCGGCGGACAGCTCCTGGGTGAGCTTCCCCTGGCCGTCGATGGCGTTTTTGACCTCCTCCCGGCGCTGGGCCAGGTTCCGCAGATAGTTCAGCCGGTCCTCCAGGGTCCGCAGGGCCGTGTCGTCCATGCTGCCGTGGAGCTCCTTGCGGTAGCGGGCGATGAAGGGGATGGTGTTGCCCTCATCCAGCAGGTTGATGACATTCTGCACATGGGCCAGGGGCTTTTCCAGCTCCCGGGCCAGAATTTCCGCGATGCTTTGCATTTGCTTCTCCTTTCGCAGGCAACTGCCGGGACGGAGGATATCCGTCCCGGCAGATTTTTACTTGTGGTACAGCTTCTTCACCTCATAGCGGGGCTGGCAGGTGACGTTGATGCCCAGACGCTTGTAGAGCTTCTCGTCCTCCTCGGAGATGATGACGGAGAAGTGGGCGTCGCAGCCCCGGAGGCTGCTGAGCTGCTCCTGGACCATGGCGGCCAGAGGGTTGGTCAGGCCCGAGATGGCCAGGGCGATGAGTACCTCGTCGGAGTGGAGCCGGGGATTCCGGTGGCCCAGGTTGCCGGTTTTCAGGCGGCTGATGGGCTCGATGACCGAGGCGGGGATCAGCTTGAGCTTGTGGTCGATGCCGGCCATGGCCTTCAGAGCATTCAGCAGCAGGGCCGCGCTGGCCCCCAGCAGGGAGGAGGTCTTGCCCGTGACCACGGAGCCGTCCGGCAGCACCATGGCCCCGGCGGGAGCGCCGGTCTCCTCTGCCTTTTGCAGGCAGGCCGCCACGGCAGGGCAGATCTCCGGCGTGACGCCGGCCTGCTGCATAACGATCTCCAGCTTCCGCACCACCTCATCGTCACAGCGGCCCCGGGTGCGGTCGGCCATGCCGGCGTAGTAGCGGCGGAGGATCTCCATCCGGGACGCCGCCTGACACACCTGGTCGTCCACAATGGCGAAGCCCGCCATATTCACGCCCATGTCCGTGGGGGATTTGTAGGGAGACGCGCCCTGGATCCGCTGGAACATGGCGTTGAGCACCGGGAAGATCTCCACGTCCCGGTTGTAGTTCACGGTGGTCTTGCCGTAGGCCTCCAGGTGGAAGGGGTCGATCATGTTCACGTCGTTCAGGTCCGCCGTGGCCGCCTCATAGGCCAGGTTCACCGGGTGCTTCAGCGGCAGGTTCCAGATGGGGAACGTCTCATACTTGGCGTAGCCCGCCCGGACGCCGCGCTTGTTCTCATGGTACAGCTGGCTCAGGCAGGTGGCCATCTTGCCGCTGCCGGGGCCGGGGGCCGTTACCACCACGATGGGACGCGAGGTCTCGATATAGTCGTTTTTGCCCAGGCCGTCGTCGGACACGATGTGGGCCACGTCCGAGGGATACCCGGCAATGGGATAGTGGCGATAGCTCCGGACGCCCAGGGCCGTCAGCCGCTTGATGAAGGCGTCCGCCGCCGGCTGACCGGCGTACTGGGTGATGACCACGGAGCCAACATAAAAGCCCAGGCCCCGGAAAACATCCATGAGCCGCAACACGTCCTCATCGTAGCCGATGCCCAGGTCGCCCCGGACCTTCTTCTTCTCGATGTCTCCGGCGCAGATGACCACCACGATCTCCACGTCGTCCCGGATGGAGGCCAGCATGCGGATCTTGCTGTCCGGCTGGAATCCCGGCAGCACCCGGGAGGCGTGGTAATCGTCGAACAGCTTGCCGCCGAACTCGATATACAGCTTGTCGCCGAATTGCTCCCGCCGGGCCCGGATGTGCTGGGCCTGGAGGGTCAGGTATTTGTTGTTGTCGAACCCGATCTTCATATGTGCTCCCTACTTTCTGGTGATTGCTTCAACCTGGTTATTATACACGACACAGGCCCGGGAGAAAAGAGCTTTTTTGCATTTTTCTCTCCGGCAAATCTGCCGGTTTTTTCAGGAGGTTTTTGGGCGAATCGCGCCGTTGCTTTTTTCCGCCGCCGGGGGTATACTAAAGAATACACCACACATGCAGGAGGATGCGGACCATGCGCTTTCAGGTTTTGCTGAAAAAGGAAAACGTTCCGGGGATGAGCTTCTTCCCCTTTTTCGAGACCAACGACATTCAGGAGGCCAAGGAATTCGCCATGCGGCTGGCCTTTGAGGAGTTCAACCTGGTGAAGGTCATGGACACCAAGCGCCAGGAGCTGGTGCGGGACTTCGACGCCGCCGTGTATCGGGAGCAATAAGAGCCATAGCAAAAAAGAGGCGCTGCCGCGGCAGCGCCTCTTTTGATTTACAGGGCAGGGGATCAGACAAAGAACAGGCCCCAGGCCAGGAAGCCCAGGATGGCCACCAGGCCGGTGAACAGCAGGACGATCACCAGATAGCCCATGATGTCCCGGGCGGACAGCTTGGCCACGCCCAGCGCAGGCAGCGCCCAGAAGGGCTGGATCATGTTGGTCCACTGGTCGCCCCAGGCAATGGCCATGGCGGCACGGCCGGGCTCCACGCCCAGCTGGGGAGCGGCGGGCATAACGATGGGGCCCTGGACCGCCCACTGACCGCCGCCGGAGGGAACGAAGAAGTTCACGATACCGGCGGACAGGAAGGTCCACATGGGGAAGGTGACGCTGGTGGAAATGCTGACAAAGAAGTCGGAGATCACACCGGCCAGGCAGACGCCCGCGTCGTTGCGGACGGTCATCATGCCCATGATGCCGGCATAGAAGGGGAACTGCAGCAGGATGCCCGAGGCGCCGGCAGCGGCCTCGCCGATGGCGTCCACATAGCGGCGCAGGTCGCCGTGCAGCAGAATGCCCAGGAACAGGAAGATGAAGTTGACGATGTTCAGGTTCAGAGCGGAGGCGATGTTCTTGCCCTCCTCCAGGGTGGCGAAGTAATAAATGATATAGGCGAAGCCGGCCACTACCAGGATGATCCACAGGATGCGGGAGTGCTCCATCTTGTCGGCGGGCGTCTTGACCTCATAGGTCTTGTCCTCCTCATCCTGCAGCAGGGTGGGGTCGATGGTGATGGCGTGGTCTCTGTCGGGATGCATGGCATAGTTCACGAAGGGCATGACCAGCAGAATCACACAGCACATGATGATGTTCATGGGGTGGAAGATGGTGTCGGCGGTGGAGGCGGTCAGGACCATTTCCTGCTCGGTGCCGGCAAACAGCTTGTAGCCCTCGGCCAGCTGCAGGGGGATGGAGCCGGACAGGCCGGCGTGCCAGATGACGAAGCCGGAATAGGCGGAGGCGATCAGCAGAGGATAATCCACGGTGGGAACGCGCTTGGCAACCTCGCGGGCCAGCAGAGCGCCGGCGATCAGGCCGAAGCCCCAGTTCAGCCAGCAGCAGAGGGTGGAGATGAAGGTGGTGACCACGATGGCCTGCATGTTGTTGTGGCACATACCGGCCACGAACCGCAGCGCCTTCTTGCAGGGCTTGGCGGAAGCCATGGCGGAGCCGAACACCAGCACCAGAGCCATCTGCATGGAGAAGGCCAGCAGGCCCCAGAAGCCGCTGGTGGAACCCCAGGCATTGAGCACCTTCAGCGGCCCCATCTTGGTGGCGATCATCGCGAACACATACACGATGATGGACAGGATGACTGCAAACAGGAACGGATCCGGCAGCCACCGGTTGACCACGCGAACGCAGCCATTGGTGAATTTCTTAAACACAGATTCACTCTCCTTTGTTGTTATCGGCCCGGTCCGTCACAATCGGTGGGCCGGCTTGTGTTAATTCTATAACAGTCATAGAAAGTTTACAATTGCCAAAGCGCCGAAGTTTTAACGAACATTTTGTGAAGTGTTACAGATTTCTCGGATTTTTCATATATCGCGCTAAAATATCGCAGAAAAGCATAAAGAATCAATAAAGTATTGGAGTTTTCGCGTTAAGTTTTTGGTTGGAGTCACCGAGCGGCAGAGCGATAAGGACGAGCAGTTTTTTCTGCCGAAACGGATAGTTTTTCCTGATAAGAAACCCGCGCCTGCCGCGGGCGGCCTCTTGACAGACTGTCAAAAAAGCAGGAATGCCTCCGCCTTCGGAAAGGAAGATCGTTACGAAAGAAACCCATCAGGGGTGTCTTTCGTTTTCAATCACCGCATTTTCAGAACTTTTATGAAAGTCCTGAAAATGCTTGCTCAGCTTGTCAAAAAGGATTTTTGACAAGCTGCTCAAAAGGCCGCCCGGACGGGCGGCCTTTTGAAATATTTGAAGCGATTACTCCTGATCCAGAACCAGCTCCATGGTGTCCTGGGCGATCATCAGCTCCTCGTTGGTGGGGACCACCATGACGGTGACGGGCGCGCCGTCCTGGGAGATGATCTGCTCCTTGCCCCGGCAGTTGTTCTTCTCCGGGTCGCAGGTGATGCCCATGAACTCCAGACCGTGGAGGATGTGGGCCCGGGTCTCGGGTGCGTTTTCGCCCACGCCGGCGGTGAATACCACCACATCCACGCCGCCCATGGCGGCGGCATACTCGGCGATCATCTTGCGTACCCGGTACTCGAAGATCTCCAGGGCCACGGTGGCCCGGTGATTTTCCTTCTCTGCCGCCTGCTCCAGATCCCGGAAGTCGGAGGACACGCCGGACAGGCCCAGCATGCCGGATTCCTTGTTCAGCAGGTTCACGGCCTCGGAAATGGTCATGTCGTACTTGTTGGCGATGAACTCCACCACGCCCACGTCCATATCACCGGCCCGGGTGCCCATAGGCAGGCCCGCCAGAGGCGTCAGGCCCATGGAGGTGTCCACGCAGCGGCCGCCCTTGACTGCCGCCAGGGAGGAGCCGTTGCCCAGGTGGCAGGACACCACCTTCAGCTCCGCCGGGTCCTTGCCCAGAAGCTCCGCCGCCCGCAGGGACACATAACGGTGAGAGGTGCCATGGAAGCCATAGCGGCGGATCTTGTCCTTCTCGTAATACTCATAGGGGATGGAGTACAGATAGGCGTGCTCGGGCATGGTCTGGTGGAAGGCCGTGTCGAACACCGCCACCTGGGGCACGTCGTGGCCCAGCACCGCCCGGCAGGCCTCGATGCCGATGATGTTGGCGGGGTTATGCAGAGGCGCCAGGGGGGTGCAGTCCTCCACCGCCTGCATCACCTGGTCGGTGATGAGAACGGAGCTGGCGAAGCTCTCGCCGCCGTGGACCACCCGGTGACCCACCGCGTCGATCTCCTTCATGGAGGAGATGACGCCGTTGACCGGGTCCACCAGAGCGGCCAGCACCGCCTGGATGGCCTCGGAGTGGGTGGGCATGGGCACGTCGGCCGCAGAGATCACGGCCTTGCCCTCCACCTGGGGCTTATAGGTGAATTTTCCGTCAATGCCGATGCGCTCGCACAGGCCTTTGGCCAGCAGATGGCCGGTTTCCGGATCCAGCAGCTGATATTTCAGAGACGAGCTGCCGGCATTGATAACGAGTACTTTCATGAAAGACCTCCTCGAATTTTGGTCCCACATCACATGTTGCAGGTTCCTTCTTTTTGTATTACGGGAAATATTGTATCGAAATTCCCTGGGCTTGGCAATGGTTTTTGGAAAAAAATGGAAGCCGTATCGCAAAATAGCGGTCAAGGTTTTAACAATGCCCGACACGGCAAACGCCTGTATTTGCACAGTGTACAAATATGTGAAAAAATCGGCAAGCACAGCAAATGGCTCGTCAGAATTTTCACGGAGTTTGCACACTATAGGCGGGAAATCAGCCGAAAATGCCAATGGAGAGGGTGTCCGTCATAGGGGGACAATGCGGAAAAGGCGCCCGTCCCGGAGCAGGAAAAAGCCCCGGCAGCGCCGCTGCCGGGGCTTCCAGTTATTGGAAAATTATTGCAGGATGCGGGCAGCAGACTCCTCGGCGAACTGCTTGCTGTACAGGTCGTGATAATAGCCACGGCGACGCAGCAGCTCCTGGTGGGTGCCCTGCTCCACGATGCGCCCGTCCCGGACCACCAGGATTATATCCGCCTTGCGGATGGTGGACAGCCGGTGGGCGATGAGGAAGGAGGTCCGGTCCCGCAGCAGGTGGTCGATGGCCTGCTGGATCAGCTGCTCGGTCTGGGTGTCGATGGAGGAGGTGGCCTCGTCCAGCACGAAGATCCGAGGGTCCGCCAGCACGGCCCGGGCGAAGGAGATCAGCTGCTTCTGACCGGTGGATAGGCGTCCCCCGCCCTCACCCACATCGCTGTCCCAGCCCTTGTCCAGCTTCTCCACCACGGTGTCGGCGGACACGGCCCGGGCGGCGGCCTCCACCTCCGCATCGGAGGCGTCCAGCTTGCCGTAGCGGATGTTCTCCCGGACGGTGCCGGAGAACAGATGGGGGTCCTGGAGCACATAGCCGATGTTGCTGTGGAGCCACAGCTGGCTGCGCTGCCGGTAATCCACCCCGTCGATGAGGATCTGGCCCTCCGTGGGCTCAAAGAACCGGCAGGCCAGGTTCACCAGGGTGCTCTTGCCTGCGCCGGTCTCACCCACGATGGCCACGGTGGCCCCCTGGGGAATGTGCAGGGAGAAGTGCTCCAGCACGTTGTCGCCGCCGTCGGGATAGCGGAAGGTCACGTCCCGGAACTCGATCTCGCCCCGGATGGGCTCCCAGTTCTCCCGCTTGGGATGGAAGGCGTCGCCGTATTTTTCCACTACCTCCGGGCTGTCCTGGATCTGGGGGACCTTGTCCATCAGGTCCGTGACCCGCTCGATAGACGCCTGGAGGGAGATAAACTCCGCGATGTTGGCGGCGGTCATCTGGATGGGCTCGAAAATGCCCACGGCATAGGTGGTGAAGGTGGATAGAGTGGCCAGCTCCAGCAGTCCCCCGGACACCATATACCCGCCCCGCAGCAGCACGATGGCCACGGCCATGGTGCTGGCAAACAGCACCAGCGGGATATAGATGGCGTTGAGCCGGGCCGCGCCGATGCCGGCGTCGTGCATCTCCTGGGTCAGGGCCCGGAAGGTGCGGACGGTCTGCTCCTCGGTGCCCAGGGTCTTGGTGGTCTTGGCCCCGGTGATGCCCTCGTTGAAGGACCCGGTGATGCGGGAGTTCAGCTTCCGGACTTTCCGGTTCCACCGGAGGATGCGGTTCTGGAAATACCCGGTGAGCACCGCCATCACAGGCACGATGACGATGACCACCAGCGCCAGCCGCCAATTCAGGATCAGCATGGCGGCAAAGGTCCCCAGCACATAGAACAGCGCCCACAGGATATCCGTCAGATTCCAGGCCACCATGCTGGCAATGCGGTTGGTATCGCTCATGACCCGGGTCAGCAGATAGCCCACGGGGGTCACGTTGTAAAAGGAGAAGGACAGGGTCTGGAGATGGTGAAACAGGGTCCGGCGCATATCCCGGCCCATGTTCATCTCAATGGTCATGGAGTTGCGGGCAAAGGCCACCACGGACAGAGCCTGTAAAAGAATTACCAGCAGATACACCAGGGAGAAGGGAACGATGCCCCGAAGGGAGTCCGCCTGGATAAAGTTCCGGATGGCGTAGCGCTGGAACAGGGGAATGGCCACGTCCACCAGGGCACACAGACCGTTGAACACCAGCATCCCCACGAAGTCCCGGCGGAAGGGCCGCACAAAGGGCGCAAGCCGTCTCCAGATGCTCCAGTCAAAGGATTTTGTATATTCTTTTTCGTCGAAGGCAGCCATCAGGCGTTCCCTCCTTCCTCCACCAGCGCGCGGTCGTCGCTGCGCATCTGGATGTCATAGATATCCCGGTAAATACCGGGCTGTTGGATCAGCTCCCGGTGGGTGCCCAGGGCGGACACCCGGCCGCCGTCCAGCACCAGGATGCGGTCGGCCTGCATCAGGGTGGTGACCCGGTGGGAGATCAGCAGCACGGTGGCGCTGTGCAGGGTGTCCCGCAGGGCGGTGCGGATCTTGGCGTCGGTCTCGGCATCCACGGCGGACAGGGAGTCGTCAAACACCATAATAGGTGCCTGCTGCATCAGCATCCGGGCAATGGCTACCCGCTGCTTCTGGCCGCCGGACAGGGTCACGCCCCGCTCGCCCACCACGGTGTCGTACCCCTGGGGGAAGGTGGAGATGGCCTCGTCCACGCAGGCGATGGCGGCGGCGCGGCGCATGGCCTCGTTTTCCGCGTCGGGCCGCACGGCGCAGATATTCTCGCCCACGGTCTGGGAAAACAGGAACGGCTCCTGAAGCACCAGGCCGATCTGGCGGCGCAGGGACTTCCGCTTCATGTGCCGGATGTCCACCCCGCCGATGGTGATGGTGCCGCTGCCCTCCGGCAGGTCATACAGCCGGTCCAGCAGGTGGACCAGGGTGCTCTTGCCGGAGCCGGTGCCCCCCAGAATGGCAAAGGTCTCGCCCTTGCGGATGGTAAAGGACACGTCCCGCAGCACCGGCTGGCCCTGATAGCCGAAGGTAACGTGGTCAAAGACGATGTCGCCGTCTGCGGCGTCCACGGCGTCGGGCGCGTCCTGCTCCTCCCGGGCGTTCAGGATGTAGCCCACCCGGTCCATGGACACCCCGGCCTTGCTCATGTCCGACAGCACCCGGCCCAGGGACCGGACCGGCCAGGACAGGGCCTCGTTATAGGTGACGAAGGCCACGAAGGTGCCCAGGGTCATCCGCCCGGCTACGCATTCGCAGGCCCCGGTCACCACGATGACCATCACCTGCAGGCACGTCAGCAGGGTACCGGAGGCCCAGTATACGGACAGCAGCTTTCCCAGCCGGATCCAGAGCTGGGAGAAGCGCTGATTCTTGGCGTTGAACTTCTCATCCTCATACCGCTCCCGGCCGAAGGCCCGGACCACCCGGACGGCGGTAAGGTTCTCCTGGGCGCAGGTGGTCAGGTCCCCCTCCGCCTCGTCGGCAGCCTGGAACCGGCCGGAGATCTTCCTGTAGAATACCCCGGAGGACAGGCCCACAATGGGGATGAACAGCGCCGAGATCAGCGAGAGCCGCAGGTTCATGGAGAACATGATGCACAGGTACAGCGCGATGAGAAACACCGTGCGCACCACCTCCACCAGCTGATTGCACACGAACTGGCGGATCACGTCCACGTCGGAGGTGCAGCGCTGGATGATGTCGCCGGTGGGGTTATTTTTGTGCCAGGCAAAGGGCAGATACTGGATGTGGCGGTACAGGTCGTCCCGGATACCCTTGACATAGCTCTCGGAGCCCCGGGCCAGCTGGAGCCGCTGGCCGTAGCTGCAAACGCCCCGCAGCAGGGCCGTCAGCAGTACGCCGCCTGCCGCCCACCATAGGGCCGTCAGGGGCTGGGCCTCCAGCACCGGCCAGCTCAGCCACCGCATGAGGAATGCCGGCAGCCGGACCGGCTCCGTTCCCAGGATGGAGTCCACGGTGATGCGGATGATCTGGGGCGTCAGGGCGTTGAACACCATGGCCAGGCATGCGCACAGCAGCGCCGCCGCAAAGTGCCCCCAGCAGGGGCGCAGATATTTCCCGATGAGAGACAGCTTCTCCCGCCGGGACAGCTTTTGGGTGGTTTCCATGAAAGCGCAGACACTTCCTTCCTTTTTTTACTCTCTCTTTTCCGATACGATTTCCGGGCGCAAAAAAAGCGCCCTCCTTCCGAGGACGCCGACACAGCCGCAAGGGGCCCGCCCTATCTTACGGCAGGCTCGTTACAGGCGCACAAGGGTCCCCGACACGACAAAAGCGTTATAAAACATCATATCGGACACCACCTTTCTTATCAGATGGGTTCAGTATACACGGGCAGGAAACATTTGTCAAGCCGATTTGTCCGCCGGGTAAAAACCCGGAGGATTTTTCAAAATGTTGTGGCGCGGGAGGCGAAAATATAGTATACTAAAGCCATGACAACCTGAGGTTGCGCAAAAATTTCCGGGTTTTCCCCGGGTGCAAACGGAGGTTGGTAGACAAAGCGGCCCGTTTCCGGTAGGATGGGGCCAGTGAGAAACGGAGGGACGGGGCCATGGCCTTTGGAGAACGGTTACAGGAGGTACGCCGCCGGGCGGGACTGACCCAGGAGCAGTTCGCGGCGGAGCTGAACGTATCCCGGCAGGCAGTCAGCAAATGGGAATCCTGCCGGGGCTATCCGGAGATTGAAAAGATCCTCTATATCTGCAACCGGTATCAGGTGTCCCTGGACGAGCTGTTTTCCCAGGAGGTGCCCCGGCAGGCCCCGGCGCAGCCCGCGCCGGATACGCCGCCGCTGCCGGAGAAAACCCTGAAAACGGCGCTGTCCGCGTTTTTCGCCAATCTGTCCCCCGGGAAAAGTGGCTGGGTCTCGGTGCAGTGGCCGGGACGCTGGCCCTGGCCCTGGCGCTGGGGCTTTGTCTGAAAGGAGGAACCACCGATATGATGACCATTATCTGGATCGCCGCCATGGTGATTTTCGGCGTGGTGGAGGCCGTCACCGTGGGGCTGGCGTCCATCTGGTTCGTGGTGGGCTCTGTGGCGGGACTCATCGCCGCCATCTGCGGCGGTCCTGTGTGGCTGCAAATTGCCCTGTTCTTCGTGGTGTCCATCGTGTGCCTGGCGGCCACCCGCCCCCTGGTGAAGAAGCTGCTGCACAAGGACGTTACCGCCACCAACGCCGACCGCGTCCTGGGCCAGACGGCCCGGGTCACCGAGTCCATCGACAACGCCGTGCCCACCGGGGCGGTGTATGTGGGCGGCATGACCTGGACGGCCCGCAGCGAAAGCGGCCAGCCCATTCCCCGCAACGCACAGGTGAAGATCGTCCGCATGGAGGGCGTGCGCCTGTTCGTGGAGCCCGTGTAAGTCCGTAAACACTACTTATATTAAAAACAGGAGGAAAATCGTATGTTCGACAACATCTCTGTTCCCGGCGCAGTAGCCATCGCCATTCTGGTGGTGCTGGTGCTCATCGTCATCGTCCGCAACATCTATATCGTGCAGCAGTCCAAGGCCTATGTGGTGGAGCGCCTGGGCGCGTTCCACTCCGTGTGGGGCGTTGGCTTCCATCTGAAGGTCCCGTTCATTGAGCGGGTGGTGAAGAAGGTCAGCCTGAAGGAGCAGGTGGCGGATTTCGATCCCCAGCCCGTGATCACCAAGGACAACGTCACCATGCAGATCGACACCGTGATCTATTTCCAGATCACCGACCCCAAGCTGTATACCTACGGCGTGGAGTATCCCATGAACGCCATTGAGAACCTCACCGCCACCACCCTGCGCAACATCATCGGCGAGCTGGAGCTGGACCAGAGCCTCACCTCCCGGGATACCATCAACGCCAAGATGCGCACCATCCTGGACGAGGCCACGGACCCCTGGGGCATCAAGGTCAACCGCGTGGAGCTGAAGAACATCCTGCCTCCCCGCGAGATCCAGAACGCCATGGAAAAGCAGATGAAGGCCGAGCGCGAGCGCCGGGAGTCCATCCTTCAGGCCGAGGGCGAGAAGGCCAGCAAGATCCTGGTAGCCGAGGGCGAGAAGCAGTCCGCCATTCTGCGGGCCGATGCCGCCAAGCAGGCCAAGATCATGGCCGCCGAGGCCGAGGCCACCTCCATCATGAAGGTGCAGCAGGCCCTGGCCGACGCCATGCGCATGCTCAACGAGAACGCCCCCAACGACCAGGTCATCAAGCTCAAGAGCCTGGAGGCTCTGGAGAAAATGGCCGACGGCAAGGCCACCAAGATTATTATCCCCAGCGAGATCCAGGGTCTGGCAGGTCTGGCGGCCAGCGCCAAGGCGCTGGTGGAGAACGATCCGCCCCAGGCGTAAAAACAATCGGAAAAATTTTCCGATTGTTGCAATTGCAACTTATAAAGGACCCGATTCCGTGTTATACTGCATTCAGTCAATGAGGGAGCCACGGTTCCCAAAACCAATAAATACTGAATATAACGGAGGAAATTTACTATGAAAAAGTGGGTCTGTCCTGTTTGCGGTTACGTTTATGAAGGCGAGAATCCCCCGGCTGAGTGCCCGGTGTGCCATGTCAGCGGCGATAAGTTCACCCTGCAGGCCGAGGAAAAGACCTGGGCCGCCGAGCATGTGGTGGGCGTAGGCAAGGTGTTCGGCGAGGACGTCCCTGCCGAGGTCCGCGAGGAGATCATTGCCGGTCTGCGCGCCAACTTCGAGGGCGAGTGCAGCGAGGTGGGTATGTATCTGGCCATGGCCCGTGTGGCCCATCGCCAGGGCTATCCCGAGATCGGCATGTACTGGGAGAAGGCCGGCCTGGAGGAGGCCGAGCACGCTGCCAAGTTCGCCGAGCTGCTGGGCGAGGTGGTCACCGACTCCACCAAGAAGAACCTGCAGATGCGCGTGGACGCCGAGAACGGCGCCACCGCCGGCAAGTTTGAGCTGGCGAAGCTGGCCAAGAAGTACAATCTGGACGCCATTCACGACACCGTCCACGAGATGGCCCGTGACGAAGCCCGCCACGGCAAGGCCTTCGAGGGTCTGCTGAACCGCTACTTCGGGAAGTAAAGCAAGGATAACAAAAGAGGGAGAGGCTGCGGCCTCTCCCCTTTTCTGTAAATCTGTAAAAAAGCAGCCCGCCCTGCGGTGACGCAGGGCGGGCTTGTCAATGCTTGCCTTATTGATTATTCTCCTCGTTGTTGCTGTGGTTGCCGGAAACGACGTCCTTGGCCTTGTTGACCACATCCTCCACCATGTCGGGCTGGGTGTTGGTGTAGCTGCCGTCCTTATACTGCGCGCCGCCGAAGGCCAGGATCAGCCAGAACACGAAGGGCAGCAGCAGAAGGCCGATGCCGAAGCCCGCGCCCAGATTGAAGGCCTTGGCCAGGTCGATCATCATCTTGATGCCGAAATAGATGTTATAGAAGGGGATCAGGAGCAGGAGGAATTTCCAGCCGTTGCCGTACAGCTCCTGGCAGAGGACATAGGTGTTGTAAATGGGGACAATGCCCTCCCAGCCCTGACGGCCCATCTTCTTATAGACCATCCAGGAGCCTACCAGTGACAGAATCGTAGCGATGAGTTCCAGAATCATTTGTACATTCTCCTTATCTTTTTTTAAATCTCTCTGCAGCGAAACACACGCTGCACGTCCAGTATACTAAAGTTTTCACGAAATGCAAGATGATTTACACAAAATCGCGCTTTTTCTCAGTCCTCACCGCTTATCCTCGTTATTTCCACAAAAATTTGCAGTCTTTTCACAGCGACTGTCACAATTCCCCGAAGAATGGCAGTCATTAGCGAAAATGGGGCTTGCGTGGACAAGGCCGGGATGGTAAAATGGGTTTGCTGCGCCGGAAGGCGCAGCGGAAAACTTATAAAAGGAGAGAGTTTATGGATCGCTTCTTCCATGTAACCGAAAAGGGCTCCACCGTCCGGACGGAGATCATGGCCGGTATCACCACCTTTATGGCCATGGCCTACATTCTGATGGTCAATGCCGGTATGTTCTCGAACCCCTTTGGCGACGGCACCGATGTGCTGGGCGTCAGCTACGGGGCCATTTATGTGGCCACCGCTATTTCCGCCGTGGTGGGCACCCTGCTCATCGGCCTGCTGTCCAATCTGCCGCTGGCACAGGCCTCCGGAATGGGCCTGAACGCCTATTTTGTCTACACCGTGTGTGTGGGCCTGGGTCTGAGCTATGCCAACGCCCTGGTGCTGGTGCTGTTTGACGGCATCATCTTCGTGCTGCTGACCGTTACCGGTCTGCGCAAGATCATCTTCGACTCCATCCCCCACGAGGTCAAGGCGGCCATCTCCGCCGGTATCGGCCTGTTCATCGCCTTCATCGGCCTGCAGAACGCCGGCATCGTGGTCAACGATTCCTCCACCTGCGTGAACCTGCACTCCTTCAACGTGTTCACCGGCGAACAGACCTGGGCCACCATCTTCCCCATGCTGGTCACTCTGCTGGCCGTGTTCGCCATCGGCGCCATGAGCAAGAAGAAGGTCCGCGGTGCGGTGCTGTGGGGCATCCTGGGCGCTGCCGTGGTGTATTATGTGGTGGGTCTGATCACCGTTCCCGGCTTCTATGCCTCTGCCATCGCCCCCAACCTGACCTCCGACTTCTTCGGCGCCTTCCGCGATTTCGGCACCCAGGCCTTCGGCGCGGTGTTCAAGTCCGGCTTTGACTTCTCCGCCTTCATTGCCGCCAACGGCACCGGCGCTTTCGTGGTGATGCTGCTGACCACCATGCTGGCCTTCTGCATGGTGGATATGTTCGACACCCTGGGCACCCTGTACGGCGCCTGCTCTGCCGGCAACATGCTGGATAAGGACGGCAACGTTCCCAATATGGACCGGGCCATGCTGGCTGATGCCTGCGCTACCTGCGCCGGCGCTGTCTGCGGCACCTCCACCGTCACCACCTTCGTGGAGTCCTCTGCCGGCGTGGCCGAGGGCGGCCGCACCGGTCTTGCCTCTATGGCTACCGCGGTGATGTTCTTCATCGCCATGTTCCTGTCCCCCGTGGCCCAGCTGATCCCCACCTACGCCTGCGCCGCGGCCCTGATCTATGTGGGCGTGCTGATGATGTCCAACGTCCGCAACATCGCCTGGGACGATCCCGCCGCTGCCGTGACCGGCTTTGTCACCGTGGCGTTCATGCCCCTGACCTACAACATCTCCTATGGTATCGCCTTCGGCCTGATCTCCTATGTGTTCGTGAAGATCTTCACCGGCAAGATCAAGGAGATCAATGTGGGCACCTGGATCATCAGCATCCTGTTTGCCCTGATGTTCTTCCTGACCCGGTAAATAAGTCCGCAAAAACAGTTAATGGAGCGTATCGACACAGATACGCTCCATTTCTTATGCCAACATACCATGCAGCAGGGTGCAGCCCCTTGGCTCTCCCTTTGGGAGAGCTGTCACCGCAGGTGACTGAGAGGGTCTTGCCGTTTGCCCTCTCCGTCCTCGCCGCGCTCGGCCACCTCTCCCACAGGGAGAGGCAAGGGATACCCACACCGTACACCGAAAGGTGCATAGAAGTGCACGATTTATTTGTCCATCTGCTGCAATAACTGCCCTTGAACGATCGTCAGGTAAACACCGCATGGCTGCGGGGACTGAAACTGTTTTACGACCACCCCGGCGGCCCTCGCACCGGGAGCTTTTGTTATTCATGCAGCAGGCCCATATGAACCATGGCCCGGTACAGGCCGTCCTCCCGCAGGGGCGCGGTGACGTATTCCGCCTGGGTCTGCACCTTTGCCGGGGCGTCGCCCATGACCAGGGGGTGTCCCACACACGCCAGCATTTCCAGGTCATTGGGACTGTCGCCGATGGCATAGCAGTCGGCCAGGTCCGCACCCAGGGCCTGGGCCACGGCCCGGCAGCCGGACGCCTTGGAATAGCCCCGCATGGGCAGCTCGAACATGCCGCCGCCCCGGTCGATGATCTGGCACAGGGGCGCCATCTCCGCCAGAAATTCCTCCCTCCGGCTGTCCGGCCCCACCAGGACGCACACCTTGTCAAAGTGGAAATCCGGGTCGCCGTCAGGCCGCCCCACCCGGACGCCGCCCCGCTCCAGGCGCTTCACGGCGTTTTCCAGCTCCCGGTTCAGGTGGTGGTGGGGCGTATCCACCCAGATGTGCGACGCCTCCTCAAAGTACATATCCACCAGGCACCGCCGCCCAGCCTCCAGGATTTTCCGGCTGGTGTCCCGGTCAAAGCCCACGTGCCGCAGCACCCGGCCGTCCAGCTGGATATACTGGCCGCAGGAGCACACCAGCCCGTCGAATGCCAGCTCCAGCAGCTGGGGCTCCATGGCGATCCGGGGCCGCCCGGTATTGATAATGCAGTGATGCCCCGCCTGCCGCAGCTGCCGCACCGCCTCTGCGGCGGAGGGCGGGATGCTGCCGTTCACGTCCATGATGGTGCCGTCAATATCGAAGAAAATGATGCTCATAGCCTGTCCCCTTCGGTGTAATCTACGCCCGATTATAACGCTTTTCCCTGCAAAAGAAAATTCGCATACTGCACAAAGCTTCCGCTCCGGCAGACAGCTTTTGCGTGGCATCCGCAGACGGCTTGCAAACGCCGCCCCTGCCTGGTACAATGGAGAAAACCCGTTAAGGAGGAACCGGTCAATGACCAAGCAGGAAACCTATGACTATCTCCGCGCCCACGGCGTGGATTTTGAGATCACCGAGCACCCGGCGGTGTTCAACATGGAGGAGTGCGCCGCCGTGGACATGCCGTATCCGGAGGACGACGCCAAAAATCTGCTGGTCCGGGACGACAAAAAGTGGAGCTATTACCTGATCACCGTTCGCTGCGGCAAGCGGGTGGACCTGAAGGAGTTCCAGCGCCGCCACGGCACCCGCCGCCTGAGCTTCGCCTCCCCGGAGGAGCTGCTGCGGCTGCTGGACCTGACCCCCGGCTCCGTGACGCCGCTGGGGCTGCTGAACGACCGGGACCACGCTGTCCGCTTCTGCCTGGACCGGGATTTCGACGGCGGCCGCATCGGCGTTCATCCCAATGACAACACCGCCACGGTGTGGCTGTCCGTCCGGGCCCTGCTGGCCCTGCTCCGGGACCGGGGCACGGAGATCGAATTGGTCGAGATCTGAGAGAAAAAAGGAGAACCGTTATGAATCCCACCGAGCTGCTGTCCGCCCTGCACACGGCAGAGCGGCTGAAGGACACCACCCGCCACTGCTGCACCTCCCGCCGCCGGCCGGAGAGCGTGGCCGGGCACAGCTGGCGCATTGCCCTGATGGCCTACTGGATGCGGGACGAGTTTCCGGAGGCCGACATGGACAAGGTTATCCGCATGTGCCTGATCCATGACCTGGGCGAGTGCTTTACCGGCGACATCCCCACCTTCCGCAAAACGGCGGCGGACGAGGCCGACGAGGAGCGGCAGCTGCTGGCGTGGGTGGACACCCTGCCCGCCCCGTATGATGCGCAGATGCGGGCACTGTACCGGGAGATGGCGGCGCTGGAGACCACGGAGGCCCGCATTTACAAGGCTCTGGACAAGTTTGAGGCCGTCATCCAGCACAACGAGTCCCCCATCGACACCTGGGAGCCCCGGGAGTACGACCTGAACCGCACCTACGCTCAGGAAAACGCCGCCTTCTCCCCGTATCTGACCCGCCTGCGCCAGGCCATCCGCCAGGAGACCGAGGACAAGATCGCCGCCGGAAAATAGGAAAGGCGCTCCCCTGCACCCCTCCGCCGGCGAAACCGCCGCATCACGCGAAAAGCATCCCTTTGGCGTTTCCGGCCAAAGGGATGCTTTTATGCTCTTTGATCTGTTTTGGGGTGATACGTGGGCACCATGTCCGCCACATATTGGCAGATGTCCGGGCTGTTGCTCTGGCAGGCCCGCTCCAGCACCGCCAGCTGGCGGCAGAAGGCCTCGTCGTCCATGTTGATGGGCTGGCCGATGTGGATGAGCTGGTTGGCGGTCTCCCGCAGGCCCTCCTCGTCCATCAGCAGCTCCTCATACAGCTTCTCTCCGGGCCGCAGGCCGGTATAGATGATGGGGATATCCACATCCGGCTCATAGCCGGACAGGCGGATCAGCTGCCGGGCCATGTCGTCGATCTTCACCGGCTGGCCCATGTCCAGCACAAAGATCTCGCCGCCCCTGGCATAATACCCCGCCTGCAGAACCAGGGACACCGCCTCGGGAATGGTCATGAAAAACCGGGTGATCTCCGGATGCGTCACCGTCACCGGTCCCCCGTGGGCGATCTGCTGCTCGAACAGGGGCACCACGCTGCCGTTGCTGCCCAGGACGTTGCCGAACCGCACCGCCACAAATTCCGTTTCGCTGCGCCGGTTCATCATCTGCACCACCATCTCGCACAGGCGCTTGGACGCGCCCATGATGTTGGTGGGGTTCACCGCCTTGTCCGTGGAGATCAGCACAAAGCGCTTTACCCCGTGCCGGGCGGCGGACCGGGCCATTTTATAGGTGCCGAACACGTTGTTCTTGATGGCCTCGTTGGGGCTGTCCTCCATCAGGGGCACATGCTTGTGGGCCGCCGCGTGGAAGATCAGGTCCGGCCGGTACGTATCCAGCAGGTTATCCACCCGCTGCTGGTCCCGCACGGACCCGATGCACACCTCCAGCGTCAGCTCCGGGTGCTCCCGGCGCAGCTCCATCTGAATGTCGTAGGCGTTGTTTTCGTAAATGTCGAAAATCACCAGCCGCCGGGGCCTGTGCCGGGCGATCTGACGGCACAGCTCGCTGCCGATGCTGCCGCCGCCTCCGGTGACCAGAACCGTCTTGTCGTTGATATAGCCGCAGATCTCCCCCAGGTTCACCTGGATGGGGTCCCGGCCCAGCAGGTCCTGCAGCTCCACCCGGCGGAGCTTGCTGATGGTGACCTCACCGTTGACCAGCTGATACATGCCCGGCACCACCTGGATCTGGCAGCCGGTGGTGCTGCATATATTGAGGATCTCCTGCCTTCCGGCGCCCTGAAGCGACGGAATGGCGAACACGATCTTGTCGATATCGAATTGCCTGGTGGCCTGGGGAATGTCCCGCCGCGCACCCACAACGCGCACACCCTCCAGAATGCGGCCCCGCTTGGCGGGGTTGTCGTCGATGATGCAGGCCACCCGGCTGTTGAGATGACTGCTGACGGCGTATTCCCGGATCAGCTGCCGCCCGGCCTGGCCTGCGCCGATGATCATGACATTTTCCGCGCCCTTCCGGGCCAGAGGCGCCCGGTTGCGCAGGTACCGCATCCCGCGATAGAAAAAGCGGATGCCGGAGGTGCAGAAGAAGCTGAAGAACAGGCCCCACACATAATAGGACCGGGGCATATGCACCCCAAACAGCGCCACGCATGCAAAGCTCAGCCCGCCCAGAAGCACATAGGCCAGTATGATCCGCATCAGCGCGTCCACGCTGACGAACCGCCAGATACTGTTGTACAGGTTGCACAGCCAGAACACCGCCAGGCAGACCGGCACCCACCACCAGATGGTGTGCAGATATCCGTCCACAAACTCCTGGGGAATATCCGTAAAGTGGAAGTCGAACCGTGCCCACAGGGCCAACAGGTACGAGCCCATGATGCCGATGATGTCCGCCAGCATGATCAGGAGCACCCGGGACAGCCACCTGCGATCCACTTTTCCTATGTACAGGCCCATCCGGCGGCGCCCCCTTTCTCAAGGCGGAGTCATCCTTCCTCCGCTTCCTCTTTTCATATGCCATCCCAATATAGCACAAAACAATGAGAAAATCAAGTCGAAAAACGTTGTTTCAATAAGGCGAATCCGTGGAAACGTTTTCGCTTTATCGGCTGGCATACTGGGGCCAATCCCTGGCAGACCAGACTGTCAAAAAAGGGCAACGCCCTTTTTTGACAAGCACAAAAGGAGACGGGCCGCGGCCCGTCTCCTTTTGGTATGCTTATTTCCGTTGTTTATTCCTTGCTCTGGCCATGCTCGCTCTGGTCCTCCGGCTTATCCTGGGGCTGTCCCTCCGGCTTCTCGTCCTTCTTATCAAAGTCCGGCATGGGGATAGGCTGGGACACGATATTGATGTGCCTGGCCGGGGGATCGATCACGTCCGGGGTGGAGGGACGGAACAGCTTCTGGTCCTCCTCCCGGGTGGCGCCGTAGTTGTCCACGGTTTCCGGGTCCCGTCCCTCGATGATGGCCATCATCTCCTGGCCGGTAATGGTCTCCTTCTTCAGCAGATACGCCGCGATTTTGTCCAGAAGCTCCCGGTTTTCCTCCAGGAGCTTCCTGGCGTCCTGATGACACTGGCGGATGATGGCAATGGTGGCCCGATCCGCCGCGGCATACGTCTCCTGGGCGCAGGTCATGGAGTACCCGCCGTCCAGATACTGGCTCTGCACGGTGCCCAGGGCCATCATGTCGAACTCGTCGCACATACCGAACCGGGCCACCAGATTCCGGGCCATTTCCGTGGCCCGCTCGATGTCGTTGGCTGCGCCGGAGGTCATGGTGTTGCACACGATCTCCTCCGAGGACCGGCCTGCCAGCAGGGTCCGGATCTCCGCCAGAATGTCCTCCCTGGACATGAGGAACTTCTCCTCCTCCGGCAGGTGCAGGGTGTAGCCCAGAGTTCCCTGGGTATGGGGCACGATGGTGATCTTGCTGACGGGCTGGGCATTCTTCTGCTTGGCCGCCACCAGAGCGTGGCCCACCTCGTGATAGGCGATGATGCGCTTTTCCTCCTGGGTGATGACGGTGCCCTTCTTCTCGGAGCCTGCGATGACGGTTTCAAAGGCTGCCAGCAGGTCGTTCTGGTTCACGGCCTTGCGGCCCTTGCGCACGGCCCGCAGGGCCGCCTCGTTCACCAGGTTCGCCAGGTCCGCGCCCACGCAGCCTGCGGTGGCCTGGGCGATCTTGTCCAGGTTCACGTCCTCCGCCAGGCGGATGTTCCGGGTGTGGACCTGCAGGGTAGCAAGACGGCCTGCCAGATTGGGCCGGTCCACGGTGATGCGCCGGTCGAAGCGGCCGGGCCGCAGCAGCGCCTTATCCAGCACCTCCGGCCGGTTGGTGGCGCCCAGAACGATAACGCCCTTGCTGGGGTCGAAGCCGTCCAGCTCCGCCAGCAGCTGGTTCAGGGTCTGCTCCCGCTCGTCGTTGCCGCCGAAGCGTCCGCCGTCCCGGGATTTGCCGATGGTGTCGATCTCGTCGATGAAGATGATGCAGGGAGCCACCTTGGCGGCCTCCTTGAACAGGTCACGGACCCGGGACGCGCCCACGCCCACGAACATCTCCACAAAGTCCGAGCCGGAGATGGAGAAGAACGGCACGTTGGCCTCGCCGGCCACGGCCTTGGCCAGCAGCGTTTTGCCGGTGCCGGGGGAGCCTACCAGCAGCGCGCCCTTGGGGAGCTTCGCGCCGATGGCGGTGTATTTGCCGGGGTTGTGGAGGAAGTCGATGATCTCCTCCAGGGACTCCTTGGCCTCATCCTGACCGGCCACGTCCTTGAAGGTGACGCCGGTCTGCTTTTCCATATACACCTTGGCGTTGGACTTGCCCACGTTGCCGATGCCGCCGATGCCCCCGCCGTTTTTGGACGCGATCCGCATCACCAGCAGGAACAGTCCGATCATCAGCACCATCGGCAGGACATACATCACCAGGATGTCTCCCAGGACGCTCCAGGAGCTCTTGACGGGGCTGGAATACTCCACATTGTGCTCATCCAGCAGCGGCAGCAGCCGGGTGTCCGTCAGATAGGTGGTATACAGGGTCAGCTTGGACTTTTCGCTCTGGGTATAGGTCTTGGGCTCCCGGTACTTGTTGTCCGTCTTTTCGGTATAGGTATATCCGTCCACCGGGGTGGCGTACAGTACGCCGTCCTTCAGCTGGATCTCCTTGATCTGGTCCTGCTCCACCAGGTCCATCATCTCGCTGTAGGGGACCTCAAAGCTCCTTCCGCCGCTGGTGGCGGCCAGGATGTAGTTGAATACCAGCGTCAGCACCAGGGCCCAGCCAATCAGAGAGATGACGCTGCGCAGGTTTTTGTTGTTTTTCTTGTTTCCGCCGTTTCGATTGTTTCTGTTGTTTGAGTCCATATCGGTCTCCTTCCGTTAAAAAACTGCCCGCCGGGCAGATACTTTCTCAGTATTATTGGAGTATACCATAAAAAATTTTTTCTCACAAGCGCGGAACGTCGGCTTTTGTGTTAAATTTCTATGAATCCCCCTGCGAAAAAAATTCCAGTTGCCAACGGGAGCGAAATGTGATAGGATATCTGCATGACGACTCCTCCGCCGCCAGCTGCGGAGCCGGTCTCGCGCAATGGATACCCACGAATCATGTCAGGCGGGGAACCGAGCAGCATTAAGAGGGATCATCCATGTGCCGCGAGTCCACCGGCCCCGCGGCTGGCAGCGGAGGAGTTTTATTTTTTACGCAAACGCAAAGGGAGGGCTGCTTCATGTATCAGGCACTGTACCGCAAATGGCGGCCCAAGACGTTTTCCCAGGTGGTGGGCCAGGACCACATCACCGGCACGCTCCAGCGCCAGGTGGCCGAGGGCCGCACGGCCCACGCGTATCTGTTCACCGGCACCCGGGGCACCGGCAAAACCACCTGCGCCCGGATCCTGGCCAAGGCCGTCAACTGTCTGCACCCGGAGGATGGGGCCCCCTGCAACCGGTGCGAGGCCTGCCGGGGCATCGACAGCGGCTCCCTGCTGGACGTGACGGAGCTGGACGCTGCCAGCAACAGCCGGGTGGACGACATCCGGGAGCTGCTCAGCGAGTCGGTCTATACCCCCACGGTGCTGAAAAAGCGGGTCTATATCATCGACGAGGTCCACATGCTGTCCACCCAGGCCTTCAACGCTCTGCTCAAGACCATTGAGGAGCCGCCGGAGCACCTGATGTTCATTCTGGCCACCACGGAGCTGCACAAGGTTCCGGCCACCATTCTCTCCCGGTGCCAGCGCTTCAATTTCAAGCGCATCCTGCCCCGGGATATGGAAAAGCACCTGCTGCGCATTGCCGGGGCCGAAAATATTCCCCTGGCCCCCGACGGGGCAGAGATCCTGGCCCGCATGGCCAACGGCGCCCTCCGGGACGCCCTGAGCCTGCTGGACCAGTGCCGGGTGGCCCAGGGCCGGCTGGACAGCCGCACGGTGCTGGACATTCTGGGCCTGGCCGGCAGCGTCCAGACGGTGGAGCTGATGGACTGCATCCTCCGGCGGGATGCCGCCGGGGCCCTGACCCGGCTGGATGAGCTGTACCGGGGCGGCAAGGACGTGGCCGCCATGCTGGGGGAGCTGGGGGACCTGGCCCGGGACATGACCATTCTCAAGGCCGCCCCCGACGGGGCCGCCGCCCTGCTGACGGGTATATACGATACCAAGACCCTGAAGTCCCTTTCCGGCAGCCAGCCCATGCGGCGGTTTCTGTATCTGACGGAGACCATCCAGGCCTGCTGCGCCGGGCTGGGAGACAGCTTCCAGCCCCGGACGGATGCGGAGCTGTGTCTGCTGCGCCTGTGCGACGAAGGTCTTTCCGGCGACCTGACGGCCCTGAGCCAGCGGATCGACCGGCTGGAGGATCAGATATCTAACGGAATTTCAATAAAAACTGTCCCGCAAAACAGTGGGATGTCCCCGAAACCGGCCCCTGTGTCCCGGGACAGCACCGGGACAAGCCGGGACGAACCGGCGGAGGATCGCCCTCCCATGCCGGAGGAGCCGCCCCTGCCCCAGGAGCCCGGGAACCGGGAACGGATATTCGATATTCCGGACAAAGAACCGCCTGACAAGCGTCCGGACAACAGACCCGCTCCCGAACCGGCGGCTGCCAGGGCCGCCGCCGTGGTGGGCGACACCGGCAAATGGGACGCCATGAAGGAGCACTGCAAGGGCCGCCTGGCGGTGAATCACCGGGTGTTTCTGAATATGGTCCGGGGGGCGGTGGACGGCGACTGCCTGACGCTGTACTGCCAGAACGAGTTCGTCCGGGACTCCCTGAACAACAACTCGGTGCTCCATGTGCTCCAGGAGGTGGCCTCCGCCGCAGAGGGACAAACCGTCCGGGTGGTGCTGACTGTTGGCGGCGCACCGGCCCCTGCCGGAAAAAAGTCCGCCCCCCGGAAGCCCCGCCCGGAGCCAAAACCGGCTCCCCCGAAGGCTCCGGAGCCCCAGCCTCCGGCGGAAACGGCGGCTCCCGAAGATCAGACGCCGCCCTGGGAGGAGCCTCCGGCGGAAAAGACCCCGGATAAGCTGGATGAGGTGGCGGCCCAGGGCCAGCAGCTGGAAAATTTCAGGATCAAATAAGCAATATTTCGTAATATAAAGGAGAATGCGACATGGCTAAGGGATACAGTGCCCGCAACGGGTTCGGCGGCAGCGCCGGGATGATGCGCCAGCAGCAGCAAATGCAGCAGAAGCTGGCCAGGATGCAGCAGGATATGGAAGCTGCCCAGAAGAATGTGGAGGAGAGCAGCTTCACCGCCTCCGTAGGCGGCGGCGCGGTGCAGGCCACCGTATCCGGCAAGAAGCAGGTGACGGCGCTGACCATTCAGCCCGACGCCGTGGACCCGGCGGATGTGGAGATGCTCCAGGACCTGGTGATCTCCGCCGTTAACGAGGCCCTGCGCCAAGCGGAGGAGGCCATGGAGTCCGCCATGGGCTCCGTCACCGGCGGGCTGAACATTCCCGGCCTGTTCTGAAAACAACTTGTCAAAAAGAATTTTTGACAAGCTCATACAAAAAGCAGCCGAAGGGCTGCTTTTTGTATGGAAAAATGCACCGCTGGATTGTTGGTTTCGGGCGGATAGATTCGTCCGCCCCTGCGGATGGACCGGAGGTGCGGGAGGCGGAAAATAAAAAACACCGCAGCCACGAAAAAATTTCGGGCGAGGCAGTGTTTTATGTTGACAAAGCAGGCGCGTCTATGGTACAATGAGACGCTATATTGGGAAAATGGGGCTAACGCCCCATTTCAATCTGCTGTTATGATACCAGCTTTCCCCCGAAATTACAAGTGGAACAGTGCGAAAACAAACAACTCGCCCCCGCGTGTCAAATCGGTGGAGAGCCGTTCCCTGAGGAAAAGCACGGAGAAAATGCGAAAAGAAAGGCGTGAGTATTGAAGATGGCCAAGGACAAGTATTATGGCAAGACCCTGCGCAAGAACTTTGCCAGACACGAAGAGGTCATGGCGATGCCCAACCTGCTGGAGATCCAGAAGAAATCCTATCAGTGGTTCCTGGACACCGGCCTGCGGGAGGTTTTTGCCGACGTGGCCTCCATCGGCGACTATGCCGGCAACCTGGAGCTGAGCTTCATCGACTACAGCATGGACGAAAAGCCCAAGTACGACGTGGAGGAGTGCAAGGCCCGGGACGCCACCTATGCCGCCCCCATGAAGGTCAGCGTCCGCCTGCACAATAAGGAGACGGGCGAAATCAAGGAGCAGGAGATCTTCATGGGCGATTTCCCCCTGATGACCCATGGCGGCACCTTCGTCATCAACGGCGCCGAGCGCGTGGTGGTCAGCCAGATCGTCCGCTCCCCCGGCATCTACTACGGCAAGGAGATCGACCTGAAAACGGACCTGCCCCTGCTGACGTCCACGGTGATCCCCTACCGCGGCGCCTGGCTGGAGTATGAGACCGACAGCAGCGAGGTGTTCTGGGTCCGCATCGACAAGAACCGCAAGCTGCCCATCACCTGCCTGATCCGGGCCCTGGGCCTGAAAACCGACGCCGATATCCTGGACCGCTTCGGCGACGATCCCCGCATTGTGGCCACCATGGAAAAGGACACCTGCAAATCCTATGAGGAGGCCATGCTGGAGATCTATCGCAAGCAGCGCCCCGGCGAGCCGCCCACGCTGGACTCCGCCGAGACCCTGATGCAGAACCTGTTCTTCGATCCCCGGCGGTATGACCTGAGCACCGTGGGCCGGTATAAGTTCAACAAGAAGCTGACCCTGTGGACCCAGGCCAAGGGCCAGAAGCTGGCCGAGCCCGTAGCCGACCCCGCCACCGGCGAACTGCTGCTGGAGGAGGGCCACATCCTCTCCGGCGACGACTGCCGCACCCTGGACGCCATCGGCGTGGGTATGGTGAAGGTCCAGCTGGAAAACGGCGACATCATCCGCATTTTCACCAACCGCATGTGCGACATGAGCCGCTATGTGGACTTTGACCCCAAGACGGCCTGCGGCATCAAGGAGCGGGTGCGCTTCGACGTGCTGCAGGAGCTGCTGAGTCAGTATCAGGGCGAGGAGCTCATCGAGCAGTGCCGCCTGCAGGCGGACCGCCTGGTGCCCAAGCACATCATCATCGACGACATCCTCACCTCCATCAACTATATGAACGTCCTGGCCCACGGCCTGGTGCAGAAGGACGATATCGACCATCTGGGCAACCGCCGCCTGCGCTGCGTGGGCGAGCTGCTGCAAAACCAGTTCCGCATCGGCTTTTCCCGCATGGAGCGGGTCATCCGGGAGCGGATGACCATCCAGGATCTGGATATTGTCACGCCCCAGAGCCTGATCAACATCCGGCCCGTTACCGCAGCCATCAAGGAGTTCTTCGGCTCCAGCCCCCTGAGCCAGTTCATGGACCAGACCAACCCCCTGGCCGAGCTGACCCACAAGCGGCGCCTGTCCGCCCTGGGCCCCGGCGGCCTCAGCCGCGAGCGCGCCAACATGGAGGTCCGCGACGTGCACTACAGCCACTATGGCCGCATGTGCCCCATCGAGACCCCTGAAGGTCCCAACATCGGCCTGATCTCCTATCTGGCCACCTATGCCCGGGTCAATGAGTACGGCTTTATCGAGGCCCCCTTCCGCCGGGTGGACCGGCCCTCCGGCCATGTCACCGACGAGATCACCTATATGACCGCCGACGTGGAGGATCAGTATGTGGTCTGCCAGGCCGCCGAGCCGGTGGACGAGAACGGCTGCCTCATCGGCCCCCGTATCACCTGCCGCCACCAGGACGAGACCATCCAGGTGGAGCCGGAATACGTGGACTATATGGACATCTCCCCCCGTATGATGGTGTCCATCGCCACGGCCATGATCCCCTTCCTGCCCAACGACGACGCCAACCGCGCCCTGATGGGCGCCAACATGCAGCGGCAGGCCGTGCCCCTGCTGCGGCCGGAGGCTCCCATCGTGGGCACCGGTATGGAGCACAAGATCTGCCTGGATTCCGAGGTGGTGGTGCTGGCCGAGGGCGACGGCGTGGTCACCAAGGTGGACGCCACCAACGTGTCCGTCAAGTATGACAGCGGCGAGAGCAAGGACTATAAGCTCATCAAGTTCCTGCGCTCCAACCACGGCACCTGCATCAACCAGAAGCCCATCGTTTCCGTGGGCGAGCGGGTCCACGGCGGCGACGATCCCACGGTGCTGGCCGACGGCCCCGCCACCGATCAGGGCGAGATCGCCCTGGGCCGCAATATCCTGGTGGGCTTCATGACCTGGGAGGGCTACAACTACGAGGACGCCGTGCTGCTCAACGAGCGGCTGGTGAAGGAGGATGTTTACACCTCCATCCATATCGAGGAATATGAGATCGACGCCCGCGACACCAAGCTGGGGCCCGAGGAGATCACCCGGGATATCCCCAACGTGGGCGAGGACGCCCTGAAGGACCTGGACGAGCGCGGCATCATCCGCGTGGGTGCCGAGGTCCACGCCGGGGACATCCTGGTGGGTAAGGTCACCCCCAAGGGCGAGACCGATCTGACCGCCGAGGAGCGCCTGCTGCGGGCCATCTTCGGCGAGAAGGCCCGGGAGGTCCGGGATACCTCCCTGAAGGTGCCCCACGGCGAAAGCGGCATCATCGTGGACGCCAAGGTGTTCACCCGGGAGGCCGGCGACGAGTTGGGGCCGGGCGTGAACCAGGTGGTCCGGGTCTATATTGCCCAGCGCCGCAAGATCCAGCCCGGCGACAAGATGGCCGGCCGCCACGGCAACAAGGGTGTCGTTTCCCGGGTGCTGCCCCAGGAGGATATGCCCTTCCTGCCCGACGGCACCCCCCTGGACATCGTGCTGAACCCCCTGGGCGTGCCCTCCCGTATGAACATCGGCCAGGTGCTGGAGGTCCATCTGGGCTATGCCGCCAAGACCCTGGGCTGGAAGGTGGCCACCCCCATTTTCGACGGCGCCACCGATAAGGACATCACCGAGGCCCTGACCCAGGCGGGTCTGGACCCCCAGGGCAAGAGCTGGCTGTACGACGGACGCACCGGTGAGCGCTTCGACAACAAGGTCACCGTGGGCTATGTGTACTTCCTGAAGCTGCACCATCTGGTGGACGATAAGATCCACGCCCGGTCCACCGGCCCCTATTCCCTGGTGACCCAGCAGCCTCTGGGCGGCAAGGCCCAGTTCGGCGGCCAGCGCTTCGGCGAAATGGAGGTCTGGGCGCTGGAGGCCTACGGCGCGGCCTATACCCTGCAGGAGATCCTGACGGTGAAGTCCGATGACGTCACCGGACGCGTGCAGACCTATGAGGCCATCGTCAAGGGCAAGAACGTGCCCACTCCCGGCGTGCCCGAGTCCTTCAAGGTGCTGGTGAAGGAGCTGCAGTCCCTGTGCCTGGACATCCAGGTGCTGGACGAGGACGGCAACCAGATCGAGCTGAAGGAGGACGAAAACGCCCTGGATAACTTCAATCTCTCCCGCATGGATGCCGACGACGACCGCCGCAGCCGGTACGCCAACGAAGAGGAGCTGGCGGACGCAGGCTTCGATTATGTGCCCGAGGAGGAGGTAGAGGCCTCCTACGACGGCGCGGACGACGAATTTTAAGGAATAGGAGGAGCATACAGCATGAGTTATCCCACTTTTGACGCCATCAAGATCGGAATCGCTTCTCCGGAAATGATTCGCGAATGGTCCTACGGCGAGGTGAAAAAGCCGGAGACCATCAACTACCGCACCCTGAAGCCCGAGCGGGACGGCCTGTTCTGCGAGCGGATCTTCGGGCCCACCAAGGACTGGGAGTGCCACTGCGGCAAGTATAAGAAGATCAGCTTCAAGGGCAAGATCTGCGACCGCTGCGGCGTGGAGGTCACCCGGGCCAAGGTGCGCCGGGAGCGCATGGGCCACATCGAGCTGGCCACCCCCGTCAGCCATATCTGGTATTTCAAGGGCATCCCCTCCCGGATGGGCCTGCTGCTGGACATCAGCCCCCGGATCCTGGAGAAGGTCCTGTACTTCGCCGCGTATATCGTCACCGATCCCGGCGAGACTCCCCTGCTGCGCAATCAGCTGCTGTCCGAAAAGGAATACCGCGACATGCGGGAGAAGTATGAGGACGATTTCGACGCCGGCATGGGCGCCGAGGCCGTGAAGAAGCTGCTGCAGCAGATCGACCTGGAGGAGCTCAGCGCCCAGCTCCACGCGGAGCTGAAAACCGTCACCGGCCAGAAGAAGGCCCGGGTGGTGAAGCGCCTGGAGGTGGTGGACGCCTTCCGCCTGTCCGGCAACAAGCCGGAGTGGATGGTCATCGACGTGCTGCCGGTGATCCCCCCGGAGCTGCGCCCCATGGTCCAGCTGGACGGCGGCCGCTTTGCCACCTCCGACCTCAACGACCTGTATCGCCGGGTCATCAACCGCAACAACCGCCTCAAGCGTCTGATGGAGCTCAGCGCCCCGGACATCATCGTCCGCAATGAAAAGCGCATGCTCCAGGAGGCTGTGGACGCCCTGATCGACAACGGCCGCCGGGGCCGTCCCGTTACCGGCGCCAACAACCGGGCCCTGAAGTCCCTCAGCGACATGCTCAAGGGCAAGCAGGGCCGCTTCCGCCAGAACCTGCTGGGCAAGCGCGTGGACTATTCCGGCCGCTCCGTTATCTGCGTGGGCCCCGAGCTGAAGATCTATCAGTGCGGCTTGCCCAAGGAGATGGCCCTGGAGCTGTTCCGCCCCTTCATCATGAAGAAGCTGGTGGAGGATGGCTCCGCCAACAACATCAAGTCCGCCAAGCGCATGGTGGACAAGGGCGTCACCGAGGTGTGGGACGCCCTGGACGAGATCATCAAGGACCATCCCGTGATGCTCAACCGCGCGCCTACCCTGCACCGCCTGGGCATCCAGGCCTTTGAGCCGGTGCTGGTGGAGGGCCGCGCCCTGAAGCTGCACCCCCTGAACTGCACCGCCTTCAACGCCGACTTCGACGGCGACCAGATGGCTATCCATGTGCCCCTGTCCGCCGAGGCCCAGGCCGAGGCCCGGCTGCTGATGCTGTCTGCCAACAACCTGCTGCGGCCCCAGGACGGCGGCCCCGTTACCGTGCCTACCCAGGATATGGTGCTGGGCTCCTACTACCTGACCTTCGAGCGGTTCGAAAACGGCGTCAGCCAGATGGACAACGACGAGTATTGGCCCCAGGGCGTGGATTTTGCCCTGGCCGGCAAGAGCTATGACGAGCTTACCGACCAGGAGAAGGCCAATGTCCACATGAACATCTATCGCGACGAGGACGAGGTGCTCATGGCCTATAACGAGCACATCATCGGCGTGCATCAGCCGGTGTGGATCCGCGTCACCAAGGAAGTGGACGGCGAGAAGCTGTCCCATGTGGTCCGGGCCACCGCAGGCCGCATCATCTTCAACCGCAACATCCCCCAGGATCTGGGCTTTGTGAAGCGGTACAACGACGACGGCACCCGGTCCGAGCACTTCTTCGACTATGAGATCACCGAGACCTGCGGCAAGAAGCTGTTGGGCAAGATCGTGGACCGCACCATCAAGCAGTACGGCTTCACCATCGCCGCCGAGGTGCTGGACAACATCAAGGCCACGGGCTATAAATATTCCACCCGGGGCTCCATCACCATCTCCATCGCGGACATGACCGTGCCCGAGAAGAAGTATGAGCTGATCCGCGAGACGGAGCAGCGGGTGGTGGACATCGAGGACCAGTACAACATGGGCTTCATCACCGACGAGGAGCGCTATAAGCTGGTGGTCCGCGAGTGGGAAAAGACCACCAACGACGTTACCGACGCCCTGACCGCCAGCCTGGACCGCTATAACCCCATCTTCATGATGGCGGACTCCGGCGCCCGAGGCTCCATGAAGCAGATCCGTCAGCTGACCGGTATGCGCGGCCTGATGGCCAACACCGCCGGTAAGACCATCGAGATCCCCATCAAGGCAAACTTCCGAGAGGGTATGTCCGTGCTGGACTACTTCACCTCCTCCCGCGGCGCCCGTAAGGGCCTGGCGGATACGGCTCTGCGTACCGCCGACTCCGGCTATCTGACCCGCCGCATGGTGGACGTGTGCCAGGATGTCATCATCCGGGAGGATGACTGCGGCGTGCAGAAGGGCATTCTGGTGTCCGAGATCAGCGAAAACGGCCAGGTCATCGAGAAGTTCTCCGAGCGCATCCGGGGCCGGTTCCCGGTCCGCGATATCCTGAAGCCCGGCACCGACGAGGTGCTGATCTCCAAGGACCACATGATGACCGAGAGCGACGCCGCCCTGCTGGAGAGCTTCGACATTCACTCCGCCGAGATCCGCACCGTGCTGACCTGCAAGGCCCACAGCGGCATCTGCGCCAAGTGCTACGGCATGAACCTGGCCACCTCCAAGCCCGTGGGTCCCGGCGAGGCCGTCGGCATCATCGCGGCCCAGTCCATCGGTGAGCCCGGTACCCAGCTGACCATGCGTACCTTCCATACCGGCGGCGTGGCCGGCGGCGACATCACCCAGGGTCTTCCCCGCGTGGAGGAGCTGTTCGAGGCCCGCAAGCCCAAGAAGATGGCGACCCTGGCCGAGATCGGCGGCAAGGTCCGCTTTGAGGAGGCCGCCAAGGGCAGCCTGCTGAACATCATTGTCACCGCCGACGACGGCGATACCCGCACCTATGCCGTGCCCCATACCGGTCTGCAGGTCCGGGACGGCGACGTTATCGAAAAGGGCAAGCAGCTGCAGGACGGCGCCCTGAACCCCCACGACGTGCTGCGGATCCGCGGCGCCTCCGCCGTGCACAACTACCTCATCCAGGAGGTTCTGAAGGTGTACCGGCAGCAGGGCGTGGATATCAACGATAAGCACATCGAGGTCATCGTGCGTCAGATGATGCGCAAGGTCCGGGTGGAGGACGCCAACGACACCGGGCTGCTGTCCGGCGCCATGGCCGACATCCTGGAGGTGGAGGACGAGAACGAGCGCGTCCGCCAGCGCATCGAAGCGGGCGAGGTCCGGGAGGACGGCGAGCCGCTGCAGGAGGCCACCTATACCCAGCTGCTGATGGGCATTACCAAGGCCTCCCTGGCCACGGATTCCTTCCTGTCTGCCGCGTCCTTCCAGGAGACCACCAAGGTCCTCACCGAGGCCGCCATCAAGGGCAAGGTGGACCATCTGGTGGGCCTGAAGGAGAACGTCATCATCGGCAAGCTCATCCCCGCCGGTACCGG
>OBDJ01000220.1_pt1 | contig 35018 bp, 37 predicted proteins | sample 1518041 | NCBI WGS metagenome assembly OBDJ01 (sample SAMN01760916, study PRJEB22395) | human gut metagenome
CGACCTACGCCAAGAACAGCGAGCTGTATGAAAGCGCCTTGCTGCGGCTGACGGAGCAGATCCGCAACTGCATGCTGGTGCATCAGCAGCCGGACGCCGTGACGGCCCGGCAGGGATGGCTCAATGGCTCCCGGGTATGGCGGGAGCCGGTGCTGGGGGACGACCGGGTGTTTCTGCGGCAGGACCAGGAACCTCGGCCCGGATTCAGCGTGGATCTGCTGCTGGATGGTTCGGCGTCCCGGCTGCACTGTCAGGAAACCATTGCGGCCCAGGGATATATCCTGGCCAAGAGCCTGCTGAACTGCGGCATCCCCGTGCGGGTCACCAGCTTTTGCAGTCTGCGGGGCTATACGGTGCTGCGGGTGCTGAAGGAGTACGGCGACAAGCATGGGGAGCGGCGGATATTCGACTATTTCGCGGCGGGCTGGAACCGGGATGGGCTGGCCCTGCGGGGAATGGAGGAGCTGATGCAGTCGGCTCCGGCAGAGAAGCATCTGCTGCTGATCCTGACCGACGCCAACCCCGACGACAGCCACCGGATCCCGCCCAATGGGAAAAATCCCATCAGCCGGGAATATGACGGCAAGGCCGGCGTGGAAGATACCGCTGATGAGGTGCGGGCTCTGCGACGGAAGGGGATACGGGTGGCCGCCATCTTTATGGGAGAGCAGGACAGCGTCCCGGCGGCGGATCAGATCTATGGCAAGGACCTGGCCCGCATCCGGCGAATGGACCAGCTGGCCCAGGCTGCCGGGCGGCTCATTCAGGACCAGATCCGGGAGTTGGCCAACTAAATAAAATTTCTCAAAAATACGCTCTGTTGCTGTGTATACGGCAACAGAGCGTATATCTTTTTGGGAAAGTCCAAGGGTATATAGAACGACAGCAAAGGAGGACGGTCAATGGAACAGAACCTGGAGCCTCAGCGGCCGAGGATCGGCACGGAGGAGGTGCGCCGTGCGGCAGATATCCTGCGCCGCTATCATGCCGGAAAGCGGCAGCTGGAGCAGCGGATCATCGACAACGAGCAATTCTGGAAGCTGCGGCACTGGCAGCAGATGGAAAAGACCGGACAGGGCGGCAATCCCGCAGATCCACAGCCCACCAGCGGGTGGCTGGTGAACTGCATTCTTTCCAAGCACGCGGACGCCATGGACTGCTATCCGGAGCCCACGGTGCTGCCCCGGGAGCCGGGAGACCGGGAGGAGGCCGGAAAGCTGACACGCATTCTGCCGGTGATCCTGAAGAAAAACGGATTCAAGCGGACGTATTCCAGCGCGTGGTGGTACAAGCTGAAATCCGGGTGCGCCGTGTACGGCGTGTTTTGGGATGCCGGAAAGCTCAATGGGCTGGGGGACATCTCCATCCGACGGATGGATCTGCTGAACCTGTTCTGGGAGCCGGGGGTGACGGATATTCAGGATTCGCCCCACTTTTTTTCCACGGAGCTGCAGGACCGGGAGGCGCTGGAGGAGCGGTATCCCCAGGCAAAGGGCAAGGCGGACCGGGGCGGATGGACCCTGAGCCGGTATCTGTATGACGACGCGGTGGATACCTCCGGGAAGGTGCTGGTGGTGGACTGGTACTATCACACCCGGGAGAATGGACGGCGGGTGCTGCAATACTGCAAATTCGTGGGGGATACGGTGCTGTATGCCACGGAAAACGACCCGGATATGCGGGACAGAGGGTGGTACGACCACGGAAGGTATCCCTTTGTGTTTGACGTGCTGTTTCCGGAGGAGGGGACGCCGACGGGGTACGGGTATGTGGACCTGTGCAAGTCGCCCCAGAAGCAGATCGATCTGATGAATCAGGCGATTCTCAAGAATACGCTGGCCTCGGCCACGCCGCGGTTCTTTGTCCGCAGCGACGGGGCGGTGAACGAGAACGAGTATGCTGACTGGACGCGGCCCTTTGTCCACACCAATGGAAATCTGGGCAGCGATTCCATCGCACCCATTCAGACGGCGGGGCTGGACAGCGTGTATGTGGCCATTTTGCAGAGCAAGATCGCGGAGATGAAGGAGACGGCGGGCAACCGGGATGTGGCCAACGGCGGCACCGCTGGCGGCGTTACCGCCGCCACGGCCATCGCGGCTTTGCAGGAGGCCGGAGGAAAGCTGTCCCGGAACATGATTGACGACGGGTATGAGGCGTTCTCCGACGTGGTGACGCTGTGCATCGAGCTGATCCGTCAGTTTTACAGTTTGCCCAGGCAGTTCCGGCTGCTGGGGGTCATGGGACAGGAGGAGTTCGTCAGCTACGACAGCCGGGGGCTTCAGCCCCAGGCGGTGGACGACGGCGTGGTCAGCGGATACCGGGTGCCGGAATTTGACCTGGAGGTGTCGGCCCAGGATGAGAATCCTTACAAGACCATGGAATATAACCAACTGGCCCTGCAGCTGTTCCAGATGGGCTTTTTCCGGGCGGATATGGCGGATCAGGCCCTGCGGTGCCTGGAGCTGATGGACTTTAAGAACAAGGACCGGCTGATGAGCAGCATTCTGCGGGGGCAGACCGCCGATCCGGCGCGGCAGGCCCAGTCCGTCCCCGCAGGGGTGGCGGAGATGCAGAAGCTCAGCGCCATGGACCGTATGCGCCAACAGACCCAGGAGGCGGTGAGACCCCGATGATCTGCGCAGTGTTCGGGGAGAATCGGGTGACCCTGCGGGGGCACGCGAGATATGCGCCCCCAGGAGAGGACATCGTGTGCGCCGCCGCGTCGGCGCTGGTATTTGCCCTGATCGGGGCGCTGGAGGAAAAGGGCCTGCTGCGGGAGCTGGTGGTCAGACCGGGCTTTGTGACGGTGGCGGCGGAGGGAGACTGTCAGGCGGAATGGCAGCTTATCCGATGCGGACTGGGGCAGCTGGCGGGGAAATATCCGGCATGCGTTCGCCTGGAGGCGTGAGCATAGGGGTCGTGGCCTACCACGGAAAGGAGCAGATATGCGGAAATCGGATTGGCTGCAGCTGTTTGCACAGCCGGAGGAACCGGCTCAGGCCGGGGAAAACGCGGGCGATACGGCTCCCGACGCCGGGGAGCGGCAGGAGGACTTTGAGGACCTGATCCGGGGACGGTACAAGGCGGATTTTGACGCCCGGGTACGGAAGATCCTGGACGGGCGGCTGCGGGGCCTGCGGCAGGAGGTGGCCCAGCTGCGGCAATGGGAGCGAGAGCGGGACCTGCGGCATCAGGCGGCCATGGGACGGCTGTCCCGCCAGGAGCCGGAGATCCAGAGGGTGTATCCGGAATTCCGGTGGCAGCGGGAGATGGACGACCCCGGCTTTGCACGGCTCATTGACGCGGGAGTGGAGCCCCGGGAGGCCTATGAGATGGTACACCGCCGGGAGCTGACGGCCAAGGCTATGCATTTTGCCGCCCAGATGGCCGCACGGCAGGCGGCCCGGGTAGTGGCCAGCGGCGGGCAGCGCGTCCGGGAAAATACCGGACGCAGCGCCAGCGTCAGCCGCCCGGACCCGGGGAAGCTCACCAGCCGGGAGCTGGCGGACATCCGCAGGCGAGTCATGGACGGGGAGAGGATCAGCTTTTGAGTCCTTCCAGAAAATGGAAGCATTGGATGAAGAAAGGGGAATGCTTATGATGAACAAACTGTATGACCTGCAGCTGTTTGCAGGCGAGGCCAATACCCAGACCACCGGTCACGGCGGCCTCAGCGCGGAGATGAAAACCTATTATGGCATGGAGCTGCTGGAAAACGCCAAGCCCCAGCTGGTACACAACCAGTTCGCCGCCACCAAGCCTCTGCCTGCCGGCGGCGGCAAAACCGTGGAGTGGCGCAAATTCGGCTCCTTTGACAAGGCACTGACCCCGCTGACCGAGGGCGTGACTCCCGATGGCAGCGGCATCTCCGTCAGCTACATTACCAAGGAGCTGGCCCAGTACGGTGACTACACCACCGTGTCCGATATGCTGGACCTGACCGCCATTGACGATGTGGTGCTGGAGATCACAGACCGCCACGGCAGCAACATGGGCCTGACCCTGGACACCGTGACCCGCAATGAGATCCAGCAGGGCAGCCAGGTGATCTACGCCCCGGTGCAGGGGGAGGGCGGCAGCCAGACCGATGTGCTGCACCGCTATGACCTGACGGACAAGTGCAAGCTCACCAGCGAGCTGGTGGCCAAGGCTGCTACCCAGCTGAAGAAGATGAACGCGCCTACCTTCGAAGGGAAGTATGTGTGTATCATTCATCCCAGTGTGGCCTTTGATCTGCGCCAGGACCCCGCCTGGGTGGCCGCCCATCAGTACGCCGCCGCCACGGAGCTGTTTTCCGGCGAGATCGGTGAGCTCCACGGCGTGCGCTTTGTGGAGACCACGGAGGCCAAGATCTTCCGGGGCCAGGACCTGGCCCGGAACAGCCGCACCCTGACCGTCAACGGTAAGGTGGATAATGCCTCTGCTGTGACCTTCGATGGCGGCACTGTGGCCGCCAATGCCCTGAAGGGCCGCTATGTGCTGCTGGGCGGCAAGCGGTGCAAGGTGCTGAGCAATACCGCCAGCCAGATGACGCTGGACACCAGCGTAACGGCTGCCCATGACACCGCGCTCTATCCCGGCGAAGGCGGCAGTCAGGGCTGCGCCGTATACGGCTGTCTGTTCCTGGGCAAGGGTGCATACGGCGTGGTGGACCTCAGCGAGGGCACCGAGGTTATCGTGAAGCCCCGCGGCTCCTCCGGCACCGCTGACCCCCTGGACCAGCGATCCAGCGTGGGCTGGAAGGGCATCCATGCCGCCGCGATCCTGTACGATGAATACATGGTGCGGGTGGAGTGCGGCTCCTCCTATTCCGGCGAGGACAAGGCCAACTGACAGAAATGGGGGCGGGCCTTTGCCCGCCCCCTGGAGAGGAAAGGAGCGATTCTGTGAAAAAGACCGTTTTGCTGCATCGGGGCAGAAAGAACGAGGAAAACTTCCAGATCGTGTCCGTCAACGGACGCAGCTGGAAAATCATGAAGGGCGTGGAGGTACAGGTGCCCGACTTTGTGGCGGAGGTGCTGGAAAACGCACAGATGATGGCCGACGACGCCCGGCGCTATGTAGACCGCATGGCCAACTGAGAGAGGAGGCACGGTAATGGGGCAGATGACAGCGGGGCAGGTGCTGGCCCAGGTGGATGACCTGCTGCCCAACAGCTATCCGGGAGAGCAGAAGCGCCGGTGGCTGCGGCAGGCGGAGGGTTTCGTGCTGGAGGAGGTAGTCCGGGTTCATGAGGGCGGCCAGGGCGCGGTGCTGCCCGGGGAGCTGACAGACGCGGCGGAGCTGCTGGCGCCGGCGCCCTATGACGGGCTGTACCGCCACTATGTGGAGGCCCAGATCCACTATGCCAACGGGGAGCTGGAGCGGTATAACAACGCCATGGCTCTGTGGAACAACGGGCTGATGACCCTGCGGGACTATTGGTGCAGGGAGCATCTGCCCCGGCGGCAGGTCCAGGCCCTGCGCCTGTGCTGAAGGAGGGAGGAGCATGTATTTTCCGCAGCTGAGCACCCCACGGCAGAGCTGGGTGACGGTGAGCCGGTTTCTGGGACTGGACCGACGGCCCCGGGGGCAGGAGGGCAGCTTCCGGGAGATGGAGAACCTGTGCGCCGACGGGTATCCCACCCTGACGGTGCGCCGCCCGCGGGGCGTGGCCGGAAGCGCCGTCAGTCCTGGCGGACTTACCGTCAAGGAGGGCCTTATCTGGGTAGACGGGCATACCCTGTATATAAACGGCAGCGCCGCAGGGCTGGTGCTGTCGGAGGGGAGGAAGCAGCTGATCAGCATGGGCGCATGGCTGCTGATCTGGCCGGATAAGGCATACATCAATACCAAGGACCTGACGGATTTCGGCAGTCTGGAAAATAAGCGTGTCACGGAAGGGGAGGTATCCTTCGCCCTGTGCCGGCCCGACGGCACGATATACAGCGGGTATCTGGCGGCGGACGAGGCTCCGGAGGAGCCGGAGGCCGGCAGCCTGTGGCTGGATACCGGCGGCGATGAGACTGCCCTGCGGCAGTACGGCGAGGACGGCTGGACGGCGGTGGACGATGTGTGCGTGCGCATGAATGCGGCGGGCATCGGCATTGGCTTTACCGCCGGAGACGGCGTCGCCGTCAGCGGGTGCCGGGAGACGGCTCTCAACGGCAGCTTTCCGCTGCGGTCTGTGGAGGACGATTATGTGGTGGTGACGGCTCTGCCCCGGAGTCTGTCGTCCCAGTCGGACCCGGTGACGGTGGAACGGTCCGTGCCGGATATGGATTATGTAGTGGAGAGCGGCAACCGGCTGTGGGGGTGCAAATACGGTATCGTAAACGGGCAGGCGGTGAATGCCATCTATGCCAGCAAGCTGGGGGACTTCAAAAACTGGAACTGCTATGCGGGGCTGTCTACCGACAGCTATGCCGCATCCCGCGGCTCCGACGGGGCCTTCACCGGAGCGGCGGATTATCTGGGGAATCCGTTGTTTTTCAAGGAAAACTGCATGGAACGGGTATATCCCAGCGCCAGCGGCGCCCATCAGATCGTGACGGTGCAGTGCGCCGGGGTGAAGTCCGGCAGCAGCGGCAGCCTGCGGGTGGTGGACGGAAAGCTGTATTACCACAGCCAGGGCGGCGTGTGCGTGTTTGACGGCAGCATGCCGGTGCATGTATCTCAGGCGTTGGGAGAGATGCGGTATCACAACGCCGTGGCGGGGGCTCTGGACGGGTCCTATTATCTCTCAGCTGCCGATGAAAACGGCGCGTGGCACCTGCTGGTGCTGGACACCCGGCAGGGTCTTTGGTATCGGGAGGACGACGTGGAGGCTGTGGGCTTTGCGCCCTGGGGCGGCGACCTGTACTGCCTGACGGCGGCGGGGCAGCTGCTGGCTATGAAGGGCTCCGGCGAGAATCGGGAGGGGCCGGTGCAGTGGCTGGCGGAAACCGGGGAACTGGGATTGGATGCGCCGGAGAGCCGGTATCTGGTGCGGCTGAGCCTGCGGCTTTTGCCGGAGGCGGACAGCACTGTCCGGGCTTGGGTCAGCTATGACGAAGGCGGCAGCTGGCAGCCTGCCGGAAGTCTCTGCGGCGTGGGGCGGCTGCGGGCGTGCACCATGCATGTGCGGCCCAGGCGGTGCCGTCAGCTGCGGCTGCGGCTTACCGGTCAGGGGGGCTGCCGGATCTACAGCCTGTCGGCGGTGTATGAGAAGGGAAGTGACGGGCCGTGACGCTTTCTATGCCTCCCGCGCCCAACGGCAGTCCCCAGCAGATGGCCGTGGCCCAATATGCGTATCTGTTCCAGATGGCACAGCAGCTGAATCTTGCCCTGGGGCAGCTGGAATCCGGCGGCACCGGGGCGGCGTCCGGCGGCGGAACGTCGACTCATCAGGGGACGGCCCGGAAGGAGAGCACGGGCTATCAGGAGCTGAAATCCCTGATCATCAAAACTGCCCGGTTGGTGAAGCGGCAGATGGAGCAGCTGTCTGCCCGGCTGGAGGGCGAATATGTGGCGGTGTCGGATTTCGGAACGTATGTGGAGCGGCTGAGCGCGTATCTGGAGGCAAATCCGGAGGCGCTGACCCAGTATTACAGCTTCTGCTCGGATCTGCAGGCCAACACCGACGCCGTCAGCGCCGCCTTTGGACAGTATAAGACGGAGACGGAGGGCTATATCCGCACCGGCATCGTGGGCTATAACGGCTCCATTCCCATTTACGGAGTGGCCGTTGGCCAGGGGCTGACGGTGACGGACGTGGACGGGGAAACGGTGGTGGACCAGAACAACTTCCGGGCCACCTTCACCGCCCAGCGTCTGTCCTTCTGGCAGGATGCCAACGAGGTGGCGTATGTGTCCAACAACCGGCTGTACATCACCAACATCACGGTACTGGAGGGTGTGACCCTGGGCCAGTGGCAGATCACCACCGCCTCGGGACTGGCCTTCCGGTGGATCGGAGGGTAAGATGGCGAGCATTTACGGGCCGGTATCGGCCACCGGGTGGCAGCTGCGGCTGGACTATACCGTCAGCCAGGATGCGGCCAATAACCGGTCTGCACTGGCGCTGACGCTGTACATCTACGATGGGACCGGGGAGTCGTACAACCAGGCGGCCAACAGCTGCCGGTATGTTTTGCAGGGGAAAACCGTGTATCAGCCGTATCGGTATGAGAGCAAGGGATGGTATAAGCTGGGCAGCAGCTCGGTGACAGTGAATCACCGCTCCGACGGCAGCGGCAGCGCGGCCTTGTCCGCAGCGTGGTACAGTGGCTTTACCTCCCAATGGACGCCGGCGTCGCTGTCGGTAGCCCAAACCGTGGCACTGCCGGTGATCCCGCGGGCATCCGGCCTCCAGGCCGGGGCCATGACCCTGGGGCAGACGGGAACCATTACCGTGCAGCGGGCGGATGCGGGCTTTACTCACAAGATCAACTATCAGATAGGCAGCGCCCATGGCGCGGTGTGCGGGAAAACCGGGGAGACAAGGGTGACATGGACGCCGCCCCTGTCCTTGGCGGAGGAAATCACCGATGCGGTGGCCGGGGACTGTGTGTTGACGGCCACCACCTATTCCGGCAGCAGCGTGGTGGGGACCAGCTCCCGCCCGATAAAGCTGTATGTGCCGGAAGAGGTGAAGCCCACCGCCAGTCTGGCGGCCCAGGTGGTGAATGACAACACCGTCATTGCCGGGTGGGGTGTGTGCGTCCGGGGATACAGCCGCCTGGCCTATCAGGTGACGGCGGCGGGAGCCCGGGGCAGCAGCATCCGTTCCTGCCGGGTGCAGTTTGCCGGGCAGACAGCAGAGGGCCTTACCGGCCAGACCGGCACGATCCAGCAGGCGGGGACGCTGATCCCGGAGGCACGGGTGACCGACTCCCGGGGACGGTGGGCGACGGCGCAAGGCGGCGCCGTGGAGGTGCTGTCATATGCCAACCCCACGCTGACAGCCAGGCTCTTGGGCCGGTGCGGGGCAGACGGCACCCTGCGGGACGACGGCGACTGCGTGAAGGTACTGTGTACCGGCGCATGCTCACCGGTAGGCGGGCACAACACCGTGACGGTGCGATACCGGCTGCGGCCGGTAGGCGGCAGCTACAGCGGCTATACCGCTCTGGAAAACGGGCAGGAGCAGATCATTGAAGGTGTATTGAAAACCGCATCCTATGAGCTGGAGCTGTCGGCGGTGGATGCGCTGGGGTCCGTGCGGGCGGTGGAATACGCCATCCCCACGGCGGCGGTGGCGGTACATCTGGCCCAAGGCGGCACGGCCGTGGGCGTGGGCAAGTACGCCGAGCACGACAAGGCCGTTGATATCGCGCCGGACTGGGACGTATGGTTCCGGGGCAAGCGCCTGCTGGATGCCGTGTGGCCGGTAGGCAGCATATATCTGTCCGCATCGGAGATAAGTCCGGAGACACTGTTCGGCGGCACCTGGGAACAGGTGAAGGACCGGTTTCTGCTGGCGGCGGGGGACGTCTATTCCCTGGGCGGTACCGGCGGCCAGGCGGAGCATACGCTGACGGTGCAGGAGCTTCCCAGCCACGGACATGGGTATACCTATACCGGCCAAAGCAGCACCACCGGCACCGGAGCTATCCGGCTGGTGAACCCGGGCGGCACGGTCAATGCCTATACCGGTGAAAAGGACGGCAGGACCGGCGGAGGACAGCCCCACAGCAATATGCCGCCGTATCTGGCCGTGAACATCTGGCGCAGAACGGCGTGAGAAGAAAGGATGAACGATATGGCATCAAGCTATCCAACGATACGGTACGGTTCCTCCGGACAGGAGGTTCGCCGCTTGCAGCAGGCTCTGAATCGAGAGGGTTATTCCCTGGACGTGGACGGCGGATTCGGGAAAAAGACCCTGGCAGCCCTGATGGACTATCAGCGCCGGGTGGGCATGACCCCGGACGGCGTGGCGGGCAGCAAGACCTGGGCCAGCCTGGGCGTTCAATCGGCACAGGATCGCCTGGCAGACCTGGAGAAGGGGTATACGCCATCCCGGGAGACCCAGGACGCAAAGCGCAGCTGGGAGGAGCTGGCGGCCAACCGTCCCGAAGATTATACCTCCCCCTATACGGAACGCATGGAGGAGCTGCTGCGGCAGATGGAGGGGCGCGTGCCCTTTGCTTATGACCCCAGCCGGGATGATACGTTCCAGCGCTACGCCCGGCTGTACCAGCGTCAGGGACAGACGGCCATGGAGGGTGCCCTGGGGCAGGCGGCTGGCCTGACCGGCGGATATGACTCCACATATGCCCAGCAGGTCGGCCAGCAGGAGTATGGCCGCTATATGCAGGAGCTGGCGGCACTGGTGCCGCAATTGCAGCAGAACGCCTGGGACCGGTACGAGAGTCAGGGACAGGCACTGCTGGACCAGTACAAGCTGCTGCAGGGACAGGACGCATCTGCCTATGACCAGTGGCGGGACCAGGTGGAGGATTGGCAGAACGCCTCCCGCCAGGCCCGGGACCGCTATGAATCCCTGGAAAAGCAGGACTACAGCAACTATCTGGCCTTGATGAAATATTACGCCAGCCGGGCGAAGCAGGAGCAGGACGCCGCTCTGGCGCAGCAGAAGCTGGAGAACTCCGGCACAGGAAAAGGCGGCGGCAGCTCCCGTTCTTCGGCCAAGAGCGGCGGGAAAAAGACGTCCCTGAGTTCCGCTGCCAGCGAGAGTCTGGAGCGCACCATGAATCGTTATCTGGGGAAGGGGGACACCCGCCAGGTAAAAAAGCTGTTTATGCAGTACCGGGACCGGATGACGCCTCTGCAGCTGCGCCGCTTTGAAAAGCTGTTGGGCCAGAATAATATTCCCATGACGGAATGACGAAAAATAGAAAGCACCCCCTGCCGGGCAGCACACTGAGCCGCCCGGCAGGGGGGTGTTCTGATTTTGGCGCCTTTTCGCAGGGGATTACTGGTCAAACGAAGGGTTTACGAAATACAGGTTCTTCTGATCCATCTTCTCCTTAGCCAGCCGCAGCCCTTCACCGAAGCGCTGGAAATGCACGATTTCCCGCGCCCGCAGGAACTTGATGACGTCGTTGACGTCCGGATCGTCGGACAGACGCAGGATGTTGTCATAGGTGACCCGGGCCTTTTGCTCGGCGGCCAGATCCTCCGTCAGATCGGCGATCAGGTCGCCCTTCACAGCCATAGACGCAGCGTTCCACGGGAAACCGGAGGCGGCGGCCGGATAAACGCCGGCGGTGTGGTCCACGAAGTACGCCTCGTATCCGGCCTTCTTGATCTCCTCCGGCGTCATGCTTCGGGTCAGCTGATGAACGATGGTGCCAATAATCTCGAGGTGCCCGAGCTCCTCCACACCGATGTCCGTCAGCAAAGCCTTCAGCTCCGGATATGGCATGGAGTACCGCTGACTCAGATACCGCAGCGATGCACCGAGTTCCCCATCCGGCCCACCTGATGGCAAAAGGATATAATTAAGTGTAGAAGTATATGGCCAGGTGCCGGCTGGCCTTTTCATAGGTGATATGGTCAACGACGGAACGGAGGACCTCATTTTTGGCGCCTTCGTCGGCGGATGTCTCCAGGAAGCGGAGGATGTCCGCCGCTTTTTTTCCATAAGCGGCCTTATCCAAGGATTCCGGGGCCGCAGCAGCTGAAGCGGCCTGTTCTTCTATGCGGCGGATACGCTCCTCCAACCGCGCCTTGTTGTCGCGGTATTCCTCCAGAGTATCTACGCCGGCCTGGTAGGCGTCCTTGCAGCGGGCCAGCCTTCGGCGCTCCTGCTCCAGCAGACGGCCATAGTCTGCGGTACGGGACGGGGCGGACGTCAGGTGGGGGATCATATGGAAGGTCAGCGTACCCACAGAGCGCCGCAGGCCCGCCAGCACGGCGGCGTTGGCCCTCCGCAGGGATAAGGAATGGGACGTGTGACACGCGCCCTTGGCGTAGCTGTGGCACTGGAGAAAGGGGCAGGAGGAGCTTCGGCCGACCATGATCAGCGTGGCTCCGCAGGCGCTGCAGCGCACCAGGCCCCGCATCATCCAGGCAGCGGGAGTCTGACGCTGGTACCTCCCGTAGGCCGCCTTGCGCTGATCCATGCGGCGCTGCACAGCCTCCCACAGGTCCATGGAGACGATCGGTGGGTGCTTGCCGTCCACAACCTCCACGCCGTCCGCTATATGTACGCGGGAATACCGGGTTTTGTGTCCGGGCGTCCAACGGATCTTCCCGATGTATACGGGGTTGCGGAGCATATACTCCACAAATCGGCTGTCCGGCCGGTTGCCGCGCCGCGTAGTGATCCCGGCATCGCCCAGCTGCACGGCGATGTCCCGGAGCCCGGCGCCATCGGCGTAGGAGCGGAACACATCGCACACGATCTCCGCCCGTTCCGGATCCACCGTGAAGGTCTTGTTGGCACTGTCGATGCGGTAGCCGAAGGGCGCTGTGCCCATGGCTTCGCCCCGGAGAAACTTTTCGCTCATGCCGCGCTTGACCTCGGCGGACAGGTTGATAAGGTAATATTCGTCAAACCATTCGATGATGCTTTCGATTAGCGTGCCGAAGGGGCCGTCCACGGCGGGCTCCTTGACGGAGATCACGGAAATGCCCTGTTTGCGCAGCAGACCCTTGTACAGCACGCTCTCCTCTCGATTGCGGGCAAAGCGGCTGAACATCAGCACCAGGATCGCGTCGAAGGGCCTTTCTTTCTCCTTGGCCAGGGCGATCATGCGGTTGAAGGCCGGACGCTTCCGGGCGGTGGCGGCGGAAATGCCGTCATCCTGGAACACATATTCCTCCGGCAGCAGGTATCCGTTCTTCCTGGCATACTCCCGGATGAGCCGGACCTGGCTGTCCGGGGAGTACTCCTCCTGGTCGTCGGTGGATACCCGGATATAGGCGGCGGCAATTTTCAGATCACTGGTGGGCATGGCGTTTCTCCTTTCACTGTGTCCGAATCGGGTACGGGTGTGGCTAACAGTAACACAAAAACAGCGATCATGCAGTCGAAAAGGCGGCGACACCTTGAATCCAGGTGAGTCCCGGTGCGCGGAAAATGCTGCCCCGTGTATGCAGCGGAACGCTGCGAACGAGATAGGACATCCCACCCGGCGCATAAGCTGGATGGGAGGTGTATCTCATGGCAGGAGAGACGCGGCAGCCGCTGACGTGTGTATTTTACCTGATCGACCGGGAGACCGGCGAGACCAAGCGGATCGACAAGGTTCCTCCGGAGGCTCTGGAGAAGATGAGCAAGCGCCTGAGCGAGAATATGAGCGCTTACTACACCCGGCATATGGACGAGTACGTCCGTCTGGAGGTGTAACCTGAGATGAACAGAAGAAGCTGCCCGAAGGCGGCAGGGGACGATGCCGATGTGCTTTGGCGGATCTGGCCGCAGCTGGATTCGCGGACGCGGCAGCTGCTGGAGGACAAATATGTCCTGAACATGAGCGATGCGGAGATTGCCTCTGCCCTGGGCGTCAAGCCCAGCAGTGTGCGGATGCTGCTGACAAGGGCCAGGAGCAAGGCGCGTAAGGCGATAGAGAAGAAAATGTGAACAAAACTAAGCCTCATATATAAGACAGGTAAGCTGTTATACCCGTCTTATATATGAGGCATTTTTGTGGTAAGAGGGACTCCGTTTTTGGCGGTCAGGCCCGTCATGCGGCTGAAGCTGTCGTAGGTGTAGTTGGCGGAGATGGCACCCTCCGTCGCCTTGGTCAGCCGGTTGTCCTTGCCGTAGGTATAGGTGCTGCTTGCTGTCCGGACGTGACCGTCAGCCGTGGTAAAGAGTCAGAAGGTAGGAAGAGAGATTCCGGACAACATCCTGGGCGTTTCACGCTGTTCTGCAGAAATACATTTCAATGCGGTATTTTACTTGTCTTGTTGATGTTAATACCCGGTGTATACTTTTCGTCGCCCCGATATGCAAATTGCGGGTCTGTATCATCGGCTAATCTGATAATGTACAGAGACCGTATACCCACATTATCTGCATCTGCGGTATCCAGCAGCATATATTCCATGGCAAAGCGGTACTTATCCTGGGTCGTTTCGACATCGTAAGTCGCATACAGGCATTTCCAATAACGTCCCGTACCATCTTCGTTCATCCCACCTATAGATCCAAGGCTGCCCCAGTCATTATATGAAAGCATATCACCTCGGAAGTAGTCAAACAATGCGGTGATAGTTTCTTCTATATTTTGCGATTCCTTCAGTGATTTTTCAGAAAAGAATGCTTTCAGAGCGACACGGTCTTGATTTTGAATGGCTCCTATTAGTGCTTCAAAACGCTCATTTGCAGTCTCTCTCTCATTTTTTTTAAATAAATCTCTTACCATATTTGAGTCACCTGATGAGCAAGACGTTAATAATAGGGTCATAATAATCAGCATTAACAAACATACTTTCCTCATAGCAATTACCTCATAACATCAAAAGTAAAACCTGGCTATACAGCATATTGCCCCATGCGTCGTAGATATAAGTCACAACCATGTTCCCGTTGCCGTCCACGATCTGAACCACATCGCCCTGCGCATTCTTGACGTACAGATATGTGGTCCCGTTATACGTCACGGACGCCGGGCCAATGGAGTCGTAGGTAAAATGCAGTTTGTTGCTGCCCCATGTCATCTCCGTCAGTTTAAAACAATGGTCTCTTGATTGATATACACGGTGTAGCTTTCAGAGAATTCGGGAATATAGGCAAAAAAGCAGTACATTCGAGCCACCCCATTCTCAATTTCGTAGGAGTAAAATGTAGAAAATGCGGAGTCTGACACGGATGGGAGCGGATCCTGATCTGTCGACATGTAAGTAAGGTGAATGTAGTGGTCTCCATAGTCCGGGACGAAGCACTCTGTTATGTGGCACAAGTTGTCCTCTATTTGTGCCACTTTATCGGTGTAACGCAAAGAAATAGGGGCGACCTGTCCATTGTCGAGGATCTGAAAAACATTCCATTCGTAGTCGCCGTTTGATGCATCGTACCAATACAGTAGGGCAGTTTCCGTTCCATCTACCCGCAGGATGACATCCTTTTTTGATAAATCAACGAATGAAGGCCAAACGGTAACTGAAGACATGCAGGCTGTCAGAAGAAAAACCAAGAAACACAAATGAAAAAACGGAATGATGCGTTTAAATAATTTCATATAATTTATCACCCTATGAACATCTGACTAAATGCAGGCGCTAACTGCGGCATATAAGCAAGTAGTCATCCATATCCCTCAAATGCCGCAAAGGCCATCAAGGCGACCACCCTGGCATCCATACTGACACAAGCATACCCGGCACTTGAAGCGCCTCGGTCATCATACCACACGTTAGAAATCTCCCACTCAATTCGCAATTCTGCAGCATCTGCTCTTACACTGTATATCATCCCAGAATTTCCAAATTTAGAAGCCGCATACGAAATACCAACACCATTTTAAACAGATCATAGGCAAAAGAGTTCCCCAGAGGAATCCGTGTAGATATATCTCCATCTTCAATATCAATGTTGGCAAATGGATGGGATATCAATGCGGCATCAGAAAATGCAGGAGTTGATACAATATTACCCGTTTCGTATCGACTAAAATTGCACGGAGTGCGTACAGGGGCATTCGAATTTATATCACGACTTGAAGCTGTATAAGTGACTCCTGTAGCACGGACATAGATTCCAGATGTATTCATTGTATGTCGCCTTGCCTGCAATTTGATGTAATACTGAGCATCCCGCGTTCCGCCATCTGTCATCATAGTCATAGTATTGCGGGGAAGCATCCCACTGGAATCCCGATAGCGCAGGGGATTTCCATTGCAGTACGCAAACATGTTATATCCGGTAAATCCCTGTCCCGTGGAAGCATAGCCGTCCGCATTGATAAACCTTCCCCAGACCGGGTTATAGTACCGGCTGCTGAGGTAGTAGAACCCCGTCTCGGTGTCATAGACGTACCCACGATAGCGCAGGGGATTCACAGCACCCAGCGTGGCGGCCATGGTGCCGCTGACGGACATGGGCGCGCCCCAGGGGTCGTAGCTGTAGGACACCACCTGAGTGCCGCTGGCGTTCACAAGACCGGTAACGTCGCCCTGGGCATTCTTCAGATAGAAATACTTGACACCGTTATACGTCACATAAGGGCTTTGGATTATCCTAGCAGTCTGTCTTTTGTCCCCAAAGTCGATGCTTGCAGTATTAAATCACTCTGAAATTAAACTAAAAGCTGATACAAGCCGGTTAAAGTCGTCAATAACTACGTATTGTCCTTTTGCAAACTCAATACACTTTCCCTCACCATAAATGTCCCCAATAGCAAGTATTTTATTATCCGGATCATAATACTTCTTTTTGCAGAACTGCTCATAATCGGAATAGTATACGCCATCTGCATGCGGAAAATCAATCTCCACATATATACATCCAGTGGAAGCAGTAGGTTTTTTAAGTTTTGCAGTTTCACAGCTCAAAAAAACCTGATTTCCCAAGAAGTGTTCTAGTTTATACTTGTTCTCTGTAACAACTGATGTGGCAATTTCAAACGACCAGTGGTACGGATAAACCGAAAAAGGACATATTGATGGTGACGGAACGTAAATCATTGACCCATCACCTGTGATAACTGATTTCCCCTGTTTTATTTCATCACATGGCTCATATACAATACATATTTGCTTTTTCATTTTAACTCCTTAGCAAAAAATGACCAATTAGTCGCTTCCCATTAATCGTAGTTAATTCCCAAATACCACTTTGAAAAGTTTGCCGCACATTGCTAAATGCTGTACCTGCTGCTCTAAAAGTATAAACCCCTCCACCTTCATTCGTCATTGTACCATACTTGATTATTTCTTTCTTTAGAAGTGTGGAATCGTAGTACGATCGCTCTCCAACGTGTTTAGCGGCACCATCTGCATATGTATAATTTTGTACATTATTGTAAGCCTCGATTCTTGGCGCATTGGCCTTTAGCCATCCACCACAAACCATTGTGTCAATTTCGGCAACAGCGGCTGTCGTATGCGCATATGTGTTATAAGCTTTTGCATTGCCTCGAAACACATCATCCCGCATGAAATTATGTCCTGTGGCCGCTTCACCAAGCTCCGAGACTCCGTTTACCGCAGTTGCAGAACCAGTTGCCACTGTTACAGCAGCAACCGCCATAATCGCGGGTGCTGCAACTCCACAGGTCAAAACAGACACACCTACAGCAATCGCTGTAACACCGACTGCAAGCCAACCACTGCCTTTAAACAGATTTCCCCAATCCAATGTTCCAGCAGGGTCATAGCCTGTAACCGGGTTATTTCCGCAGTAGGCAAACATGTTATTTCCGTCAAATCCCTGTCCCGTGGAAGCATAGCCGTCCGCATTGATAAACCTTCCCCAGACCGGGTTATAGTACCGGCTGCTGAGGTAGTACAGGCCCGTCTCGCTGTCATAGACATACCCACGGTAGCGCAGGGGGTTCGCAGCGCCGAGGGTGGAGGCCATGCTGCCAGGTATACGTCCATGTGCCGTCGGACAGGGGATTGCCTATGGCGTCGTAGGTGATGGACTTCTCATTGAACGCCGTCAGCAGGTCCGGCCAGTCAGCGTTGCCGTAGGTATAGGTGCTGCTTGCTGTCCGGACGTGGCCGTCTTTTAACGGCCACGTCCGTCAGCCGGGATGATTTTTCCCCTGGTCGGGTTCCTGGTTCTTAATTGCTGTTTCAAGGAGCAAAAGGCATGAAAATCATGCACGTCAAACCCACCAAGAAGCAGATTCCAACAAGGCATGCCACTACTATGCCCGTTCTTGCATCCTTTTTTCTTCCGCTTTTACGGCTAACATGGATGGCAGAAAGCGTGGCGAGTTCAATAGCGCCTCCGTTTATTGCATTTCCAATAACAAGCAAAATACGGTCGTATCGCGCCGGGAAAAGGCCCATTTCATTAAAGGTCAGCAATCCTATTCCAAGCGGCATCAGGAGCATAGCAATATTGGCGCCTATGGGATTCCGCGGATCATGCTTATACTTCCGGGAAAACAGCATCCAAAGCCCTGTTATCATGCAGCCAACAGAGGCAATCATCACTACAATAAAGCCTATTATGGAAATATTACCGATCACGTTTTACCCTTCTTTCTGTATGCCTTTAGGAAGCGGTCCTTTAACACATAGAAAAAACCGTCAACCGCTACTCCGGCTGCAATGGATATAAACACCGCGGGAAATGCGCAGAAGTTGGCGGCGATAAAGCCCCCTAACATAATACGTACCCACGATAACGCAGGGGATTCGCAGCGCCGAGGGTGGAGGCCATGGTGCCGCTGGCATTGACAAGACCGGTGACATCGCCTTGGGCATTTTTCAGGTAGAAATACCCGTTGCCATTATACGTCACGGACGCGGGACCCAGGCTGTCGTAGGTGAAGTGCATCCGGTTGCTGCCCCATGCCATCTCCGTCAGCCGGGATACTTATTCCTCCTCGTCGGGTTCCTGATCCTCCAGGTCGGGAGATATTTCCCCGCGCCGCAGGCTTTCAAATTGCATGCGTTCCTCGCCTGTCAGCGGTGGAAAAATCAAAACCTGCGGCCAGCGAAAGGTGGCACGCTCTATATTGATCCGTCCACCGGCTGTTCCTTCTAACATTACGGTGCTGCATACCATCATGAATGCCTCGCCAGGTGTTTCTTCTATAACTTTCGATATGGGATACAGGCCCACCATCTGAAACCGTTCCCACGGATAGAGGTGACGGAAGATACCCAGCAATATCACGGTAATCCCCTTGGTGGATACAATGTATACCCGGCTGAGCGCAATAATCATGGTGAACACTACACCAGTGAATATCAAGAAAAAAGCTGTGATGGTAACGGTATCAATCGCTATACGTATGGGGGGTCAATGACCCATGAAAATGTATCAATGTAGAGAACATCAACTCCTACACCGGATATAATGAAAAACATCATCTGGTCATGCATCCCAGATGAGGAGATGCGCATGGTGCCTTTTTCTAATTTCTTCATACAGTCATCCTTACCGGGCCCCCTCGGCCCATACCCATATTAGAACTATGTCCGCTGCATCTGCTGCCCTTCGGATTTGTCGTTTTCAGCGCATCGCTGTCAACTATCCTAAGTATACAATCGAATACCCCTGCTTGGCAAGAACTTTTTCCAAATTGTTCGTGAAAAAGTGCTATGGGATTCGGAGCAGAGGAATAGCATGATTGCCTTTCCAACGGATAAAGATGGCGCGGCTATTCGCCCCCATGACGATACACTTGATAGAGACCTGTCCTACAGGATGCAGCAAATCAGGAAAAACGTATCGTCTCACCATCTGCTGCACGGAATGTTCGGAATATTACTTGCAAATTCGCGGTGGGCTTGCTATAATGGCGTATAAGAGGACATCCCTCATTATTTAGAAGGAAGGAATTCGCTATGATCTATACCACTGAGGTACAGCATATGTGTCCCGTCGCCAAGGGCGCTTATCACGGTCCGGCTCCCATCCCCGAGGAGGGCAAGTGGGTCCAGGCCAAGGAAATCTCCGATATTTCCGGTTTTACCCACGGCGTGGGCTGGTGCGCTCCCCAGCAGGGCGCCTGCAAGCTGACGCTGAATATCAAGAACGGCATCATTGAGGAGGCGCTGGTGGAGACCATCGGCTGCTCCGGCATGACCCATTCCGCCGCTATGGCCTCCGAGATCCTCATCGGCAAGACCATTCTGGAGGCACTGAATACCGACCTGGTGTGCGACGCCATCAACACCGCCATGCGGGAGCTGTTCCTGCAGATCGTGTACGGCCGCTCCCAGTCCGCCTTCTCCGAGGGCGGCCTGTCCGTGGGCGCCTCTCTGGCGGACCTGGGCAAGGGCCTGCGCAGCCAGGTGGGCACCATGTTCGCCACCAAGGCCAAGGGCCCCCGCTACCTGGAAATGGCCGAGGGCTATGTGACCCGGGTGGCCCTGAACAAGGACGATGAGATCGTGGGCTATGAGTTCATCAGCCTGGGCAAGATGATGGACTTCATCAAAAAGGGCGACGACGCCGCCACCGCCCTGGAAAAGGCCAAGGGCCACTACGGTCAGTTCGACAACGCCGCCAAGTATATTGACCCCCGGCAGGAATAAGAGGAGGACGGAAAAATGGCACTGTTTGAAAGCTACGAAAGAAGAATCGACAAGATCAATGGCGTCCTCGCTCAGTACGGCATCGGCTCCGTGGAGGAGTGCCGGGAGCTCTGCAAGGCCCGGGGCTTCGACCCCTACGAGATCGTCAAGGAGATCCAGCCCATTTGCTTCGAAAACGCCTGCTGGGCATACACCGTGGGCGCAGCCATCGCCCTGAAGTCCGGCGTCAAGACCGCCGCCGAGGCCGCCAAGATGATCGGCGTGGGCCTGCAGTCCTTCTGCATCGACGGCTCCGTGGCCGACGACCGCAAGGTGGGCCTGGGCCACGGCAACCTGGGCGCTATGCTGCTCAGCGACGAGAGCAAGTGCTTTGCCTTCCTGGCCGGTCACGAGTCCTTCGCCGCCGCCGAGGGCGCTATCGGCATCGTGAAGAACGCCAACAAGGCCCGCAAGGAGCCCCTGCGGGTCATCCTCAATGGCCTGGGCAAGGACGCTGCCCAGATCATCAGCCGCATCAACGGCTTCACCTATGTCCAGACCCAGTTTGACTATTACACCAGCCAGCTGAAGGTGGTTCGGGAGATCCGCTATTCCGAGGGCGAGCGGGCCAATGTCCGCTGCTACGGCGCGGACGATGTCCGCGAGGGCGTGGCCATCATGCACGCCGAGGGCGTGGACGTGTCCATCACCGGCAACTCCACCAACCCCACCCGGTTCCAGCATCCCGTGGCCGGCACCTATAAGAAGGAATGCATCGAGCAGGGGAAGAAGTACTTCTCCGTGGCCTCCGGCGGCGGCACCGGCCGCACCCTGCATCCGGACAACATGGCCGCCGGCCCCGCCAGCTACGGCATGACCGACACCATGGGCCGTATGCACTCCGACGCGCAGTTCGCCGGCTCCTCCTCCGTGCCCGCCCATGTGGAAATGATGGGCTTTTTGGGCATGGGCAATAACCCCATGGTGGGCGCCACCGTGGCCGTGGCTGTGGCCGTGGCACAGAGCCTGAAGTAAGAAAACCTGCCTGCTGCAGCACCCCCTATCCGAACAGGATAGGGGGTTTTCTTTTGAGGCGGCCATACCCAAGTCCCGGCGGTGGGAAATTTTATTGAACCATTCGGCGTTTTTTCATTGACGGGTCCGGTGCAACGCTGTATAATGTGGTCAGAGTGATAGACGAGAGCGACTGTTTTTTTGTGGATAGATACAAGGAGGAAAAGCAATATGATCCATACCATTGACGGCATCATCGAGGCTGCCCGGGGCGGAACCCCGGGGGTCATCGCCGTGGCTGCCGCCCATGACCAGCCGGTGATCCAGGCGGTGGTCGAGGCCCGCCGTGAGGGCATCGCTGTCCCCATTCTGGTGGGCCATGCCGGCGAGATCACCGCCATGCTGTCCCAGCTGGGGGAGGACCCTGCCGCCTATCAGATCGTCGCCGCCGACAGCGACACCGACTGCGCCGCCAAGGCCGTGGCCCTGTGTGCCCAGGGGAAGGCCAACTTCCTGATGAAGGGCATTCTGGGTACCGCCGACCTGATGCGGGCGGTGTTCAACAAGGAGGGCGGCCTGCGCACCGGCCGCCTGACCACCCACTGCATGTTCTACGAGATCCCGGCCCTGGGCCGGATGATTATTCTCACCGACGGCGGCGTCAACACCTTCCCGGACCTGGAGAAAAAGGCCGATATTCTGGAAAATGCCGCCATGTGCTTCCAGGCCCTGGGGTACGAGACCATCAACGCCGCCTGCATCTGCGGCGCGGAGCAGGTGAACCCCAAGATCCAGTCCACCGTGGACGCCGACGCCTTGGCCCACATGACCGACCGCTGGGCCAAATATCACATGAACGTCTGCGGTCCCGTGGCCCTGGACCTGGCCGTCAGCCCCGAGGCCTGCCGCCACAAGCACTACAGCGCACCCGGCGCAGGCATGGCGGATATTCTGCTGGTGCCCAATTACGAGGTGGGCAACGGCATCGGCAAGGCCGCGTCCCTGTTCGGCGGAGCCAAGAACGCCGGCGTGATCCTGGGGGCCAGGGTGCCCATCGTGCTGGTGTCCCGGTCCGACAGCGCCTATTCCAAGCTGGCCTCCATCGCCGCCGGCAGCGTCCTGTCCCGGCGGATGCACCTGTCCTGACCAAACCGCATACATAGAGGAGAGTATGTTATGGTAAACCAGAAATTCTATCAGCTGGGCACCGCGCCCTCCGTCATCCGGGAGCTGTTCGCCTATGGCCTGGAGCAGGCCAAAACGGTGGGCCCGGAGAACGTGTTCGATTATTCCCTGGGAAACCCCAGCATCCCCGCCCCGGCCAAGGTCAACCAGTCCATTCACGACATTCTCAACGACACCGATTCCATCAAGGTCCACGGCTATTCCATGGCCTGCGGCTTTGACTGCGCACGGGAGGCCATCGCCGCCAATCTGAACCGCCGGTTCGGCACGGACCTGAAGGCCGGGAACCTGTTTCTCACCTGCGGTGCGGCCCCGGGGCTTATCGCCGTGATCAAGGCCCTGCTGGCGGAGGAGGACTCCGAGATCATGGTGGTGGCCCCCTTCTTCCCGGAATACCGGCCCTTTACCGAGTCCAACGGCGGCCATTTGGTGGTGGTGCCGGCAGACACCGATGCGTTCCAGATCGACCTGGACCAGGTGGAGCGCCGCCTGACCCCCCGTACCCAGGCCATCATCATCAACTCCCCCAACAATCCCTCCGGCGTGGTGTATACCCGCCGGACGCTGGAGGGCCTGGCCCGGCTGCTGGAGCGCAAGAGTGCGGAGTACGGCCACCCCATCTATATGATCGCCGACGAGCCGTACCGGGAGCTGGTATACGGCGGGGTGGAGGTGCCCTTCATTCCCACGGTGTACCGCAGCACCATCGTGTGCTACTCCTATTCCAAGTCCCTGTCCCTGCCCGGTGAGCGCATCGGCTATATCTGCGTCCCGGATTCCGTGGAGGACCACCAGGCGGTGTACAGCGCCATCGCCGGGGCGGCCCGGTCCTGCGGCCATGTGTGCCCGCCCACGCTGATCCAGCTGACCATCGCCCGCTGCGCCGATGAGACGCCGGACCTGGCAGCCTATGATGAGAACCGCCAGCTGCTGTACCGGGAGCTCACCGCCATGGGCTATCAGTGTGCCAAGCCCGACGGGGCCTTCTATCTGTTTGTCAAGGCTCCCGGCGGTGACGATGTGGCCTTCTGCGAAAGGGCCAAGCGGGAGCATAACCTGCTGGTGGTGCCCGGAACGGGCTTTGAGTGCCCGGGCTATGTGCGCCTGAGCTACTGCGTGTCCAACGACATGATCCGCCGCAGCCTCCCGGCCTTCCGGGAGCTGATAGCGGCATATCAGAGCTGAGAGAGAAAGAAATCCCCCTGCCGCGGCTGAACAGGCAATTTTCCGATTTTTGAAAGTTCTTGTTGAAACGGCGGCACGGTTGGGGTATACTATGAGCAGCAATTTCAACATGGAGGTAATTTATCATGATCGAGATCACCAAGGACACCATCATCGGTGATATCCTGGATGTCGCTCCCCAGACCGCTCCTATTTTCCTGTCCATCGGCATGCACTGCCTGGGCTGCCCCTCCTCCCGCGGCGAGACCGTGGAGGAGGCCTGCGCCGTTCACGGCATCGATGTGGACAAGCTGCTGGCCCTGGTCAACGAGGAAGCCAACAAGAGCGCTCAATAACATCCCGCCCGCAAACAGGAACGCATACGGCCCGTCCGTATGCGTTCATCTGTGTTATCAGGAGAGCCTATGAAACACTTACAATTGCAGCCCCGGCTGCGCCTGCTGGCGGACATGGTTCCGGCAGGGGCGCACCTGGCGGATATCGGCACAGACCATGGCTACCTTCCGGTGTGGCTGATGCAGCAGGGGCGGATCACCTCCGCCATCGCGGCGGACATCGGGCCGGAGCCCCTGGCCCACGCCCGGCGCACCGCGGCGGAATACGGCGCGGCCCTGGATCTGCGCCTGTGCGACGGCCTCCGGGGCATCGCTCCCCATGAGGCCGACACCCTGGTCATGGCCGGTATGGGCGGCGAGACGATCATACAGATCCTGACGGATAGCCCCTGGCCCCGGACCTCCGGCTGCACCCTGCTGCTCCAGCCCCAGACCAAGGTGGAGCTGCTGCGCCGCTGGCTTTCGGAAAACGGCTATGCCTGCCGGGACGAGCGGCTGGTGTGGGACAAGGGCAAGCTGTATGTGGTGCTGCAAATGGCGGCAGGGGAGGCCTTCACCCCGGAGGAGGCCCGGCTGTACGCCGGCTTTTGCCTGGAAAACGACCCTCTGTACGGCGACTATCTGGATGCACAGCTGCGCCGGCTGCGGCGGAGACTGGAGGGCCTGCACCGCAGCCGGGAAGACGCGGACTGCGGCACGCTGCCGGAGCTCATTGCCGCCCTGGAGAAGAAAAAGGAGGCGCTTTCATGATCACAGTACGGGATATTGAGCAGTTTTTGTACGACTGGGCGCCTCCGGACACGGCGGAGAGCTGGGACAACGTGGGCCTGCTGGTGGGCCGTCCGGACCGGCCGGTCCGGCGGGTGCTGGTGGCGCTGGACGTAACGCCCGCCGTGGCGGCGGAGGCAGCGGAGCTGGGGGCGGACCTGATCGTGGCCCATCACCCGGTGATGAACGTCCGCTGGCATGAGCGGGAAATGCAGACCCTGCGGGACGATACCCGTCTGGGCGGTCTGCTGACCTGCCTGGTGCGGCAGGACCTGTCCGTCATCTGCATGCATACGAATCTGGACGCGGCGGAGGGCGGCATCAACGACTGTCTGGCCCAAAAGCTGGGCCTTTCGGGCACCATTCCCCTGAACGAGCAAAAAATTGGCCGCATCGGCACACTTTCCTGCGAAATACCCCTTGAACAGTTCCTGCATGATGTGGTAAAATCATTAAGTTGCAGGGGCCTGCGCTACCGCGACGGCGGGGGGCCTGTGCACCGGGTGGCCGTAGGCGGCGGGGCCTGCGGCGAATACATCCCCCACGCGCTGGCCCAGGGCTGCGATACCTTTGTCACCAGCGACCTGCGCTACAACGACTTTTTGGATACCCGGGGCCTGAACCTCGTCGACGCAGGGCACTTTCCCACGGAGGACGTGGTGTGCCCCGAGGTGGTGCACCGCCTGCAAAAAGCCTTTCCCGCCATCTGCGTCTCAAAATCGGCGGTCCACCGGGACGCCGTGCAATACTATATGATCGAAGGAGAGTAATCACATGTCCGGACATTCCAAGTGGCACAATATTCAGAAGACCAAGGGCGCGGCCGACGCCAAGCGCTCCGCCACCTTTACCAAGATCGCCAAGGAGATCATCGTGGCCGTCAAGCAGGGCGGCAGCGGCGACCCCGCCAATAACTCCCGTCTGGCCACCGTGGTGGCCAAGGCCAAGGCCGCCAATATGCCCAATGACAACATCAAGCGCACCATCGACAAGGCGCTGGGCTCCGGCAACACCGACAACTACGAGTCCGTCACCTACGAGGGCTACGGTCCCTGCGGCGTGGCCGTCATTGTGGAGGCCCTGACTGACAACCGCCAGCGCACCGCCCCCGAGATCCGCCACTACTTTGATAAGTACGGCAAGGGCATGGGCGCCCAGGGCTGCGTGTCCTGGTCCTTCGACCGCAAGGGCGTCATCGTCATCGACAACGAGGACGGCGAGCTGGACGAGGATACCGTCATGATGGACGCGCTGGATGCCGGTGCCGAGGATTTCTCCCCCGACGGCCCCGTGTTCGAGATCACCACCGATCCCGACAGCTTCAACGACGTGGTGAAGGCTCTGGAGGACAAGGGCTATACCTTCGAAAGCGCCGAGATCGAAATGGTGCCTCAGAATTACGTCACCATGACCAGCGAGGACGACGTCAAGAGCATGAACAAGCTCATCGACATGCTGGAGGATAACGAGGACGTGCAGAACGTCTGGCACAACTGGCAGCAGGACTGACAGCGCATAAAACGGAGCGTCCCGGGAAATAGACGGGTGTTCGTAAAACAGGTTTAGACCGAAATTACGAAATGAGCATCTGTCAGGCGGGATTGGACAACGAAAAGCCGCTATATTCAGTGAAAACCTGAATATAGCGGCTTTTTCTTATTTGCGTTTCTTTCTGCCTGTCCCTTGCTGCAACTGCGGTCGTGCTTTTCCACGCTGGTTGATGGTACTTTTCAGGTACTTGGACTTTTTAAGTCCGCTGATGATTGAGACAAACTCTTCCTTCGTAAGTGTGTCATAATCAAGCCCGATTGTTGCCATGAGCGCACGGATTTGCTTTTCCTCGGAACTGCTCTCAAAATTCATCGCATCCTGCAACTGACCCTGTACGGTTGCTGCGAGGGAACTTTCATCCGCAGTCATGGTGTCAGGGCGATGCTCATTCCGAATATCACGGAGAATGCCTTTCAGGTCATCTGCAATCAGGCTTCCGAAATGCTCGTCCTCCCGAATTTGCGCGACTTCCAGTGTCCGCAGATGCAGATCATTTTCATTGCCGCCGTTTTTTATCAATGCCATCTGCCGGACGGCTTCCAGAACGGCGTTCATGTCGTTGACCCGCATATCCGCGATCCGGTCAACGTAAATCTCAGCATCCAGCATAAACCGCTGGAAATCTTTATGGCAGATCAACTCCGACAGCAGCCGGTGGTTGAACTTGCCTGCTCTCAATACTTCGATTGCATCATCACCCAAATGCAGAGCGTCCAGCTCTATGTTTGGGTGATTTTTTGTTCTGTCAGCCCCAGCAGATAGTCGGTGGACACGCCGTAGAACTTTGCCAACTCCACCATGCTGAACGGGCCCTTTTCCGGTCTTGTCCATAAGCGTGGAAATCTGCTCATTTCGGCGTGTTTTCCGAAACCTATCGCAACGAGATCAAGTCCTACATTGTCCGCACCGGCATGACCATGACCGAGGTGGTGGACTATCTCTCCGATGAATACGGATGGAGTCGCAGCGTCCCAAATCTCTCAGGCAAGCTCAAGCGCGGCTCGCTCCGCTATGGCGAGGCGGTAGAGTTGGCGGACGCGCTGGGATATGACATTGTATGGCAGAAAAGACGAAAATACGACCAGCAATAATTGCAAATTAGGCGAATTTACGATATAATTAAAGCATTAAATTGCCCCATGCTAAGTCTGAAATTTAGCATGGATAGAAAGAGAGGGCGCCACAATGTCTACTTCAACCATCGGACAGTATTTTTCTAATCGCGTTGAAGAACTGATTTCCGAGTTCACGGGGCATACTTTGATATTCTTCAAAGGATTTGGATTGGAACAGATTCGTTTTTTGATTTCACATCCCAATTCATTGCTGGATGATGCCTCTCTGTTGCACGAGGGGTTCCTTGATTTGGAAGCAATAGATGATAGATGGCTCGATCTTGCAGCATCTATCAAAAGCGCAACAAAACCGCTGGTGGGCTTTTATGAGGAGCTTTTGGCGATTAGACAATTCCTTCCCCGTATGAAGGTCGATAAGATTGTAGTCATAGAAAATAATATTCTTTCACCGTGGGTTCCCTGCTATTTCCCATACAGTTATGCTGAAAAGCTTTTTGATTATTGGCAGACCGAACATGAACCCCCTGCTGGGAGTCCCTTGCTCCAACTCGTTCAAATGTACGGAGATGTCAAGCTGCTGAAGGAGGGAAAAGCGTTACTCTTACCTGCTACTCTCGATGACGAGCGCATTGAAATCATTCCATTTTGGCAAGGCTGTGTGGTAGAGAAAGAACCGCTTACAGATGACATCAAGCATATTGAAGTTGGTAGCATAGAAGATTGGGAGTACTGTCTTAATATGACAAATGGTGTACTTTCATCTGCGCTTTTCTTACAAAGTGGAGATAGCCTTTCTGCTCGAACCAGCGCAATTTTTAGTGCGGCAAATCTGCTTAATCTGGAAGTATTTCTCGATGAGCTTGAGTTGTATCAAGAAAAAATAGAGTATAATGATAGCCAATTTGTTCATGTGCTTCAAAAGTACTGGGGCAATGCGGCTCAATTTCGACCATTACTCTTTTACAAAGATCCTGACCGATCACAGGAAACAGAAATAATAACCCAGGGGCAAATTATCGCTGAAATCGTAGATCAGTGTGAAGCTGCCCAAGATGGAGATATATTCAGCAATATATTTATAACTGCACCGACTGGTTCTGGAAAGTCGATTCTTTTCCAGATTCCTGCGATCTATCTTGCCGAAAAGTACAACCTTGTTACGATTGTCGTATCCCCGCTGATAGCTCTTATGAACGATCAGGTTGACCAACTGCAACGTGAACGAGGAATTTCTATTGCTGCCTGCATCAACTCAAGCATGAGCATAGAGGAACGTAGTGATGTTATTGACCAGATACATGCAGGAAAAAAGTCCTTGCTATACCTTGCTCCTGAGCTGTTATTGACAACTCATTTGCAATCGTTTTTGGGCGGTCGGCAAGTAGGTATGGTTGTCATTGACGAAGCCCATACTGTCACAAGTTGGGGACGTGATTTTCGCTCAGATTATTGGTTCCTTGGCGATTTTTTGAAGCAAACAGCTCGTGACGGCTTATCTTTCCCTGTGCTGTGTCTGACAGCCACGGCTGTATATTCCGGTGATGACGATGTTGTAAATGATACAATTCACGAACTCGGTTTGGGAAAGACTATTATCCATCTCGGGAATGTAAAGCGAAGCAATATTTCTTTCGATATTCAACGCCATAACCCCGCTGAAGTTGAGGGGCGAATCGAAAATGCCAAACTGGATTTGACGTTGAAGAGAATGCGTGAATATATTGCCAGAGGCGAGAAGGTACTTACTTATTTTCCCTATCGGAGTCAAGTCGATCAGATTTATAATCTGGTTAATGCCACAGACCATGTGAAGATTCGGAGATACCACGGGCAAATACCTTCGGCGGAACGCAAGATGGTGGAGCGAGACTATAAGGCTGGAACGGCTATGGGGCTGTTCTGCACCAAAGCCTTCGGCATGGGTATCGATGTTGGCGATATTAAACACGTTATTCACTTTGCCCCGACCGGCACACTATCTGATTATGTTCAGGAAATCGGAAGAGCCGCCCGCAATACCGAGATTCAAGGTGTAGCTCATATTGACTACTTTCCCAGTGATCTTCGATATGTTCGATCCTTAAATGGAATTTCTGAAATGCGGCAGTATCAGCTGCGTGAAATGCTGAAAAAGATATGTGCAATTCAACGAGCAAAGAAAAGGCGGAATCTGTTGATTTCGGCGGAAACGTTCGAGTACCTTTTTAAGGAAAAAGATGTCGAAAATCGGACAAAATCAGGCTTGTTGCTTCTTTCAAAAGACTTGAGCAACAAATACACATTCCCCGTTTTAATTGTACGTCCCAAAGCAATGCTTTCAAAAAACTATGTCAATGTTCCACACGAGATAGAAAATGAGTTTTTGAAATTATTTGGATCATACTGCACATTCCAGCAAGGCATTGCACCTCGCACTGTTCCTACAAAGAATCAGAGCCGTGCATCCGATATGACAGTATACAGTTCTGGAAAAACCTTCCTTGTAGATATGGCGGGGATTTGGGAAAATTGTTACCCAGACCGCTCATTCGGCATGTTCAAAAAGGAATTTTTTGAGCGGGGAATTTCCGTGAGTGGAAAAACTATACTGTTACACCGCGCGTCAGAGTAGAGATACGTTACTCTGATGACTATGTTGCCGTATCGCAGCGCGTAGAGACTGTTATTACTGCAATTACGCAAATATTTGAGAAGTATAAAAACGGCGAGATAAAGCAGTTTTCTCAAAAGCAGTTTGAAGCAGAACTTGCTGAAATGCTTGGTGAAAAAGTGATTCCTCATGACAAAGCAGGCATGCTGCTTGACATATTCACCGAAAGCGTAAATGAGGATGCAGTATACAGCCAGAGTCGAAGCCGTGTCCGGGTTCTTCGTAGTAGGAAAATGCCCGGAGCGGACGAGACAGGATATTTTGTCAGCAGTGCCGCATACGCGCGACTTCCCAACTTCTTTATTCACCAAATTGGGCAGTGCGAGGTTAATACAGAAGATAATTCGTTCTTCCGATTTTACCCGTTGGTTCAAAATAAGCAAATTGAGATCATGCCATTGCTGCGTTTTATGGAATTGCTTGGGCTGGCAACCTATGAAATCCGAGGCGGAGAAAAAGCAGAAGTATTTATTCGTATTAACGATCCTGAAAAACTTGAGCGGCTGGCAACAAGCGGAAAATATACCAATGGTGTGCTGCAAAGCATTCAAGAACATCATCGTAATAATGAGCGACTTCTCACGGCATTCTTTTCTGCCGACATGAATGACGATGAGCGCTGGGAGTTAATCGAGCAATACTTTTTGGGCAATGAGGAATATGTGAGACGCATTTTGCACATTGCTGATTAAGTCAAAAATCCCTTTGGAACAAAGGGCGCACTTCTATACTCTCCTGGCGGGAGTATGTGCGCTCTGCGAGGCAGACAGCCCGGACACTTGGAAGTCCGGGCTGTTTTGCGTCACTTCGTTCCGTACAAGGGGCTGCACCCCTTGCGCTGCTTACGCAGCTATCCCGGCGCACTTTGCAGCGAAAACAGTCTACTGACGCAGACCATCTCCGCCGCAAAGTCTGAAAATCCCATACCATGAATCAGACCGTCTACCGAAAACGTAGGCGGTCTTTTTCTATCCATCTATCAGTCAGGAGGTTGAAATCATGCACGAAAAAGAAATTGAGAAGCTGCAAGCCGAGAAAGAAAAGGTGGAGCGGCAGCTTGCACAGGAGGAGCACAAAATCCAGCGCCTTGAGAACTGCGTCGCCTACTATGCAAAGGGAGAACGGCGCAAGCGGGCGCACCGGCTCATCACCCGTGGCGCAGCCATCGAGAGCGTCGCACCGCAGGCAAAGGATTTGAGCGAAAGCGCGTTTTATGCTTTTGTGGAACAGGTCTTTGCTCTGCCAGACGCGCAAAGGCTTCTCATGGAAGCTGTCAGCCGCCATGCAGGAGGTGATTGAATATCGCACTCTTTCATTTTCATGTGACGCAGATCAAGCGCAGCGCGGGGCAATCTGCCGTGGCTGCTGCCGCCTACCGTGCCGGGGAAAAGCTGCACAGCGAATACTACGGCGAGATCAGCGACTACACCCGAAAAGGCGGCGTGATCTGCTCTGAAATTCTGCTCCCGTCACACGCCCCGCCAGAATACGCAGACCGCGAAACGCTCTGGAACGCCGTGGAAAAAGCCGAGCGCGGCAAGAAAACCCAGCTTGCATACAGCTTTGACATTGCCTTGCAGAATGAGTTTTCCATGGATGTGAACATCAGCCTTGCAAGGCAATTTCTGTTGGACAATTTCGTGAGCCGGGGCATGGTGACAGACTTTGCCGTGCATCAGCCGGACAAGGAGGACGGCGGCATTTCTAATCCGCATTTTCACGTCATGTGTCCCATCCGTCCCATTGAGCCAGACGGCAGGTGGGGCAAGAAACAGCGGCGGGAATATGTGCTGGACGAGCATGGTGAGCGCATCCGGGATGAGGCAGGAAACTATGTATTCAACGCCGTCCCCACGACGGACTGGGGCAAGCCCGAAACGCTGGAAGCATGGCGGCAGGCATGGGCTGACCTTTGCAACGCCAAGTTTGCTGAAAAAGGCTTGGACTGCCGCATCGATCACCGCAGCTTTGCCCGTCAGGGTGTGGAGCAGGTTCCCACCCAGCACGAAGGTTCCACCGTCCGGGCAATGGAGGCAAAGGGCATCCGTACCGACAAGGGCGATCTCAACCGCTTCATCCGGAAAACCAATGCGCTGCTGCGGGAAGCCAAAGAAAAAATCGCCGTGCTGATCGGCTGGCTGAAGGACGTAAAAGCCGAGCTTGCCAAGCCACAGCCGCCTACGCTCAACGATCTACTGGCGCTGCATTGCAGCAATCGCAACAGGGGTGCATACAGCAACAAAGCAAAGAACGCCAATTTGCAGCGTTACGCCGAGGCGTTCAGCTTTCTGCAATCTAAAAAACTTTACACTGTGGACGATCTGGAAAATACGCTTTACGCTATGCAGGACAAAATCGACACGCTGAAAAAGTCGGCATCGTCAAAGCAAGCCCGTATCAAAGAAGTGGGCGAACTGCTGCGGATGGTGGACTACTACAAATCCGGCAAGCCCGCTGCGGACAAGCTGAAATCCATCCGATTTGAGAAATCCAGGCAGAAATACAAATCTGAACACGATAACGAGTTGCGGACGTTCTACATGGCAGAGCGCAAGCTGAAACCGCACTTCAAGGACGGCAAGGTGCCCATCACCGCATGGCGCAGGGAACGGGAGCAGTTGGAGCAGGAATACAAGGACACTCAAACGGAGCTTTCACCGCTCCATGCCGACGCAAAAAAGCTCTGGGCGATCCATTACAACATCTACGAGGTGCAGCATGAACAGGAGCGCAAGAACGCCGCGACGCGGCAGAAAAATCAGGAGATTGAACACTAATTTGAATAGAAAATCAGGAGGCACTTATGAACGAGAACAAACCATTTGAACACGAGATCGACCCTGATCTGCTGGCAGAAATCGAGGAATGGGAGCAGCAAGAGTATGACGAGCCGGAGGGATATTACTTCTCCAATCCAGACCCGTATCTCAAACCGCAGCCCTTACCGTCCGATCATCCCCGGCGCAACTGCTGCTTTAACGAGGACGGGCATCTCTGCGCGAAAAATCTGTCCGCGTTCTGGCTGCCGGAGTTTACTTTGCAGAAAGAGATCGGCGGCACGATCTACTCCGTCACGGGAACTTATGACGGAACGGAAACGCTGGATAAGAAGATGGAGCGCGTCATGGGCGAAAAGTTTACAGAAAAGATGGAGGATTCTGAATGACAAATACGCAGTCTTTTGGTACAATAGAAGCAACCAATCCTGTACTGACAGTTGCTCCACCAAAGGAGGATTCAGAAATGAACGGAGCAACAAACAAAATCACAGCACTCTACTGCCGTCTTTCGCAAGAGGATGAACGAGCCGGAGAGTCTTTGTCCATTGAAAATCAGAAGGATATGCTTTTGAGGTACGCACGGGAGCACCATTTCCCGAACCCCACATTCTTTGTGGATGATGGCGTGAGCGGTGTGACCTATGACCGCCCCGGTTTTCAAGCGATGCTTGCGGAAATTGAAGCGGAACGAGTGGCTGTCTGTATCAGCAAAGACCTATCCCGCCTGGGTAGAAATTCCGCTCTGACAGGACTTTACACCAATTTCACCTTTCCGCAGTACGGTGTCCGCTATATTGCCATCAATGACAATTTCGATACCATTGATCCCAACAGCACCGATAACGATTTTACGGGTATCAAAAACTGGTGCAACGAGTTTTATGCGCGAGATACCAGCCGCAAAATCCGCGCTGTCAATAAGGCAAAGGGTGAACGCGGCGTTCCTTTGACAACCAATGTTCCCTACGGCTATTTGAAAGACCCGGACAATCCCCGACGCTGGAAGATCGACCCTGTTGCCGCCGATGTGGTGCGGCGTATTTTCTCCATGTGCATGGAGGGCAGAGGTCCAAAGCAGATTGCAAACCAACTGAAAGCGGACAAGGTTTTAACTCCTGTCAGTTATAAGGCATTGCAAGGCATCAAAAGCCCGAACAAAAAGCCGGAAGATCCTTATGATTGGCACAGCAGTACCGTTGTGGCGATTCTGGAACGCCGGGAGTACACAGGCTGCACGGTGAACTTCAAGACTTACACCAATTCTATCTGGGATAAGAAGCAAAGGGATAATCCCATTGAAAAGCAGGCGATTTTCCCCAATGCCCACGAGCGCATTATTGACGATGCTGTATTTGAAAAGGTGCAGGAGATCCGCCAGCAGCGTCACCGGATGACCCACACGGGAAGAAGCAGCATTTTCTCCGGACTTGTTTACTGTGCGGACTGCGGCTCCAAAATGCTGTACGGTTCATCCAACAACGACGATTTCGATCAGGACTTCTTTGACTGCTCTCTGCATCGCAAGCACAAAGAGAAATGCAATGGACATTTCATCCGTGTCAAAGTCTTGGAACAGCTGGTTTTCAAGCACATTCAGGCAGTTATGGGGTATATCCTGCGACACGAGGATTATTTCCGCACGATCATGGAGGAACAGCTCCGCGTGGAAAGCTGTGAGCAAATCCGCATCCGCAGAAAGCGTCTGGAAAGCAACGAGCGTCGCATTGCCGAGCTGAAAAGACTGTTCATCAAGATTTATGAGGACAACGCCAGCGGGCGGCTGACGGATGAACGCTATGATATGCTGAGCCAGACCTATGAAGCGGAGCAGAAGCAGTTAGAAGCGGAAGCGATCACCTTGCAGCAGGAAATTGAAGTACAGGAACGACAGAACGAAAACATTGAGAAGTTCATTCAGACGGCGCATAAGTATGTGGGAATCGATGAGCTGGACGGCTATGCGCTGCGCGAACTGGTGTCTGCCATCTATGTGGACGCACCGGACAAGTCCAGCGGCAAGCGGGTACAGCACATCCACATCAAGTACGACGGGCTGGGCTTTATCCCTCTGAATGAGCTGATGAAAAAGGAAACGGCGTGACCGAAGTCACGCCGCACCCCTTGAAAACTCAAGGTTTTCAACATTTTTTCATTTTACTGTTTTACGACCACCTGTCAAATACCGGGGCGCTCTTTTTCCTATAAATTCGAAAAGATTTGCCGTCTTTGCTTGCTTTTATTGAAAAATATGATATACTGGATGTGTATGTAAGCGTCTTGTCTTCATGCGGCTGCCGTATGAAGTTTCCTGTCCGTGGGCATGATAAGTGCGCGGACGTTTTCTACACTACCTAAGAGAGGGTGCCTGTTTTGAATAAGTATATCATCCATGGCGGCC
>OBDJ01000239.1_pt1 | contig 33547 bp, 52 predicted proteins | sample 1518041 | NCBI WGS metagenome assembly OBDJ01 (sample SAMN01760916, study PRJEB22395) | human gut metagenome
AAGGTTGCCCCCCGTTTACTCTTCATATGTTTTCTTTGACGTTTCGGAACGCTCAACTTTTATACTCTCTTTTGCCATTTTCGCCACCTTTGCTTTCACACCCATTCCAACATCAATGGTAATCCCTTTCATGTGTCTTGCTTCTATGGCGTCCACCGTTTTCAGCATTACTTCCACAACATCCGTATCAATCGGCCTTTCTGCATTATCCCCAAATAATTCATTGATACGGTTCTTGGCTTTCTGCACACGCTCTTTACTTTCTGCGTATTTTTTGGCTTCGTCACACTCACATTTGCACGTTGCCGCTTCGTCAACTTCTGCCTGGCTCCATTCTTCCCGTGCATGAATAATCCCGGCCTGTCCACAAAATCTGCAATATCCTGTCTGTGTCTTGGCTCCCTCTGGTACTTCCTGGCCGCCGTCCTGCTCCATTTCCCTTAAATCCTCTTCTGGTATCTCATGTCCGCCGTCTGTCTTTTTTTCTCATTGTGTCTATTCTCCTTTTCCTTTCTTTGCCTGTTTATAAGCATCCATGGCAACGGTCAGCACTGCCGCTGACTGCTCCACGGTAAGCCAATCCCCTTTTACCAGTAATGCCAGATTTTTATTTATTGTTTCCAGTGTTTCTTCCAGGGTTATATTTTTCAATGGTTTCCCTGCTGCCAACTCTGCTATTGCTTTTACAACTGGTCTTTTAAAACAATCGTCTACTGCTTCCATGTTGGCTTCAATCACACTTTCCTCCCTGGTCTTTCTGTGCTTCTCGCATCCACGGCACGGTTCCTTTGCAAACATCCGCCCAGGCATTGGCACGCCGTCACACATACCGTCAATCCACGGGGCATTTATGCACTTGTCAAGCGGCATCCGTTCCGGGTCCTGCAAATAGTCCATAATCTCTGTTTTTGCTTCCTCTGCTCCATAGCAAACCACTGTTTTATAACCCTGCTGCCGTAATGCTGCCATATACTCTTCCTGTGCTTTTGTTGGCTTATTGTTCCCATACTTCATTTCCAGGTAAAGCCCATGGAAATTGTGGCTTGCCACTGGCAAGCACACATCCGGCACACCGTTTTTCATGCCCATTGCTTTAAGCACCGGGCCGTTTGTGCGTTTCCCCTCGTTTGGAACGTGATACATGAGGGCAAGACACGGCAAAACGTGTGTGCTTCTCATTGCCCAGTTAAAAAGTGCTATCTGCTCCGTAGTTTCTCCACGTTTCATGTTCTGCAATTTCATACTCTCCCCCTCATTCTTCCTCAATGGCATATTCTCTTTTACGCCGCTTGCAATCTTCCAACATTGCTTCCAAAATCCCCACTTCCTCTTCATTCAGCCATGTATAATATTTTTCAATCATCTTTACGGCATGAAGTTTCCGGGCATTTTCCTTTTCCTCTTCGTTTGTGTCGGTATCTGACACATTGGCTTCCCTGGTTTCCTCTTCCTTGGTTTTTCTGCCTTTTTTCTCTTCGGTCATTGCCCTTATTTCTTCCGCACCCACTCCACCTTTGCTTTCGGATGCCTGGGCAATCTCTTTTTGTGTTTCCTCGTCTGCCTTTGATGCTTCCAGGGCTGCCGTAATGCCCATATTGCCTTTCTGGAACTGCTCTTTTACTTCCTGTGTGGCGTTTCCGTCTATGGTGTTTAAGTCCCTTATCTTCGGCACTGTTTCCCCCATGGCCGCCGCCACATAGTCCCTGACCCTTTCCCCGGCTTCCAGAATTAAAAGCCCCTCTTTTCTTGCCTGGGTCAAAACCTCTTTCCATTCTGCCGCCTGTGTCATAAGGTCATAGTCTGTCATTTTTCTGTTAAACGTATTTCCTACCAAAAGGGCAATTCTAAATTCCGTTTCTGTCATCTGCTTATATCTGCATTTGACTGTTTCAAAGGCTTCTTTCCCCTCTGCCACAAGAATATTTAATGCGGCCATGCGGCGGTGTCCAGAAATAAGCCAGTATTCCCCGTTTATCTGCCCTAAAACAAGTGGTTCCTGCAACCCGTCCATTTCAATTCCTGCCGCAAGGTCTTTCAATCCGTCCATGCTGTATTTATTATGTTTTGTCACAACAATGTCCCTGATGCCTAACGTGATTTCCTGGTATTCGTTGTTTTCCCCTGCTGCCGCTTTGGTTGTTGCATTCATAAGGTCCATGATGTTAAATGCCATTTTTTCTATCTCCTTTCCTCTGCTGCCAGATGCCCAAACTTTTGCACATATTCTTCCGTAAACGCTTTGTAATCCTGGGCGGCTCCACTCCTTACGCTGTAATGTGTCGGTGTCTGCCTGTAAAATGTGGCATCCTTGGCCTTTTTGGAATGTCTGATTTTACACTGGAACACATGACAGCCGCTTTTTGTTCTCAACCACCTTTCTGCCGCTTCGCTTGTATCTGATTTTTCAAAATCTGTAATGAGTACCCCGGCAATCCTGGCCTTTGGATTTAACGCCCGTATCTGGTTTATCTGCTCCACCAGTTCTTCCAGGCCGTCCAGGGAATAAGCATCTAAGCGGACGGGTATTATAATTTCATGCGTTGCCACCATAGCATTTATCACATTCATTCCTAAATCCGGCGGATTGTCTATAATGCAATAATCATACTGCCCGGAAGCTTCATGCAATGCAGATTTATAACGGTCATGCTGTGCGTGTTCTTTATCCGCCTTTATTTCCAATTCCGCCAATTCCATGAAATAATTACACGGTACAATATCCAGATTTTCTTCTTTCGTGTCCCGGATATTCCCAGTAATCCGCCCCGTCTTAATAATCCGGCACGCTTCCGCTTCCCTCTCTCCGTTGTACACTTCAAACATTCTGGATGTATTTCCCTGCTTGTCATTGTCAAACAATAGAACCCTGCTGCCTTTGCGTTTTCTCCGCCGGTCCCCCTCTGCCAACAATTCAGCCAATGAAACGGCGGTTGTGGTCTTTGCAACTCCACCTTTTAGGTTGATGACTGATATAATTTTCATGTTTTTGTTTCGCTCCTTTCGCTTCAATTCCGCACCATACGGGCGTATATGTAAAATGCCGCATTGATACCGTTGTATTTAACCTCTGCATCCAGAAATTCATATCCTGGATATGCCTTTTCTAACTGTTTTTTTAATGTGTCAAAATTCTTTGCCATTCGTTCCACCTGGCTTTTTTTGAATTTTGAATAACTTCGCTTTGGTTCCGGCGGCTTTTTGAGGTTCTTTGACGGGCACCACCGCTTTGTTCCGTGTGGGTTCTGTGTGATATACGTTGCCAGTCCTGTAAGTAAAAATTTATCATCCGGCATAATCCGGCGTGTGTTTGGCCTGTCACATTTTCCCCATAATTCTTCTAACTGGTCCCTGTCTATTCCGTCCCCGGAAATCAGAATGTGGAAGTGTGGACGTTTGTACCCGTCAAATGCCAGGATATAAATATACTTTGCATTTTCCAATCCTGCTTTCTTTCTCCTGCGGTTGATACGCTTAATGAAATTCGTTATGTCCTTTCTTGCCCTTTCTACGCTGTCCGGCAAGCAATCATCATTCCACCCAAACGTGGCCCAAATATCCCCTTTCCCAAAATTGATATTTGCCAGGCGTATGATGTACCGCCTTGCGTTCTTGTCGTTTAGGTTGCTTTGTGACGGCCTGGTTTCTCTCTTTTTCTTCGTCACTGGCATATCCGCTTTATTCGTGAATGACGGGTACACCTGGGCTTCCAAAAGGGTTGTTCCACTCTTTATGTTCCGGGACTTCGTTGTTGTTGTACGATAAAGGCACGCCACCTTTCCGTCTTTCATCAACTTTTCCAATTCCCATTCTTCTAACTTCTCGCATTGCTTCTGGTATGCTTCCTCATAATCGTAATTATCATAAAAGCGTTTCTTCATAGTTCCCCACCTTATGTAAAAACCCTGTTCCTTTCCCTGCTCCTTTCATCCCCTATATATCTAAATAAAAATATAGGTGTCTGATATGTTAATACCCATTACAAGGACGGGAACCGCCGGGCTGTGCCTTAATAAATCAATCCAAAAAACATTCTTCCAGGGCTTTTTTGATGACTGCATACCCTAAAAGTGTAAATGTGACCGCCAGTCCTGCTGCTACCACCACAATTAAAACAATCATCCAAACCATATTCATAATAGGCCCTTTCCTTTCGTGCAATTTCTTTCCTATATATAGTTGAAACCGCTTTTATTCTTCTATATCTTGTGTTATAATGTCTTTGTTAAGTTCCAACCCGGTTGTTTTGGTTCCCCACCTCGCAACCGGGTTTCGCTTTGTCTTTATGCTTCTGGCAATTCTCCATATAATTTTTCATAAATTCCCGTTGCATATCTCATTAAAAGGTTTTTCGCTTCCTCTTCTTTTATTGCCTGGCCGTACTTCATGCCGTAATCCTCTTCATGTGTCAAAAGCCAATTCCCTTTTGCAGATTTCCACAACTGGCACGCATATTCCCGTCCAACTTCCTTTCCTGGGTACATGGCACGGGTCAATGTGTTATCTACTCTGTACCACTTCTTTACCTCTGCAACCATTTCCATGTTGTCAGTTTCATATTTCATTCCGTTTATTACAAATTGCATTTGTTGTCCTCGCATTTCCAATAGTATTCATTTATAATCAGCATTTCTTTTGACATTAAAAGTGTCACGCCTAAAGGAACCGTTAAAAGTGCAATCGTGGCATCTCCGTTTAATATCTTAACCGCCACCGCCGTAAAAATTAGAATTGCCACCCCATACAGTTTTTGGGTCAGAAAGTATTTTTTCTTTTCCCTCTTCTCTTTTATGGCTTGTTTTCTTCTTTTTTCATGTTCCACCGCTTCCAGATACCCGGCCATGTATGCTTCCTCAATCAATACCTGGTCCGGCCCATTGCTTACCCTCTGCAATTCTGCCGTCATGTTAAGTTTCCTCGCTTTCCTGCTACTGCGTGTTGTAGTTATCCACAATATCCACAACGCTGTCCATAATGTTTTCTAACTCTTCAACCCTCATGGCCTTGTCATCAATATAAAAGTCTGCATAAATCTTTCTTGTGTCATTGCCCCACCGCTGTATCTGCTCCGGCAATGGTGCATTTACAGCGTCAAACACAATTCCCTGGGCCTTGCACCATTCCACTGCCGCTTCCAGTTCCTTTCCGCCCCTGCTTGTCCATAAAATGATTTTATGACCGGATGTTTTTAACATCTTTATCGCCGCCACAACCTTTTTGCGTGGTCCTATGATTTCCGGGAACCTGGTAACGGCCAGTGTGCCGTCAAAATCCACTGCATAAACCGCCATATGTAACCGCCTTTCTACTGCCCGTATTCTTCCATGCTCTCTTCTGTTTCTTTGCTTGACATACTCATTTCATATTTCAGCAGCATGGCCGCCGCCTGTACCATTTCACAAGCGGCATCTATGGCCTGTCTGTAAATTGCCACTGGCGTTGTTTCCTTATCCAGGAAAGGTGCTATGCTCTTTCCCCGTACCCTGTCCCACATCACGCCCATGGAAGATTTTACATTTTCCACGGCTTCTTCTGCTTCCTCTATTTCTTCCAATGTCACGGCGTACCCCTCATGTTGGGAAGAAAAAAGCGGAAAAATTGCATTTGCTCTGTTAAGTTCCGCCTGGGCCGCCGCTTCAATTTCTTTTCTTAACTCATTCATTGCCATTTTTCGCACCCTCGCTTTCTTCCTGCTGCCCCTCTGCTTCTTTCAATTCGTGGGCTTCCTCTTCCTCGTCATCTGTTTTGGTGTAATTGCTTCCGTCCTCGCAATTCCTGCAAAGGTCCATATCTATGCGGACAGGCTTACAATTTCCACACGTCCGGCAACTCCAACGGTCCCGGCAAGCCGCTTCCTCTGTGTCCTGTTTTTCCTTTCCTTTTCCAAGATCAATTTCCATGGAAATTACAGGCATATGTCCCATTGCTTCCACTTCCTTTTTCACGGCTTCTTTCATAGGTTCTTCATGCTCTTTTCGGTTTTCTTCCACGGTCTTTAATTCGTCCAGTCGGTTCTGTGCCAGGGTGTCAATAATGCGGTGCATAGATACCGCCGCACTCTCCACGCCGTTTTCTTTCGTCCATGCTTCAAAAATGGAAGCGGCTGCCCCTGTCATCTGCTCATATTCCGCACTAAATCCCGTGTTTTCCTCTTCTACTTTCAGTGTGTTTAGAAATTCCGGCTTTTTCCCGGTAAACATTGCCTGGACATAAAACCCTGGCACCTCTGCCTTTACCGCATTTTCTATCAATTCCGCCTTTGCCGCTTCCCTCATAAGTCCGTAATATTCAGTGTGTTTCATTTCCACCGTTCCGTCTGTTGTAAAATTATCCATAAATCCCATGTGTTTTTCCCTCTCTTTCTTATCTGTAAATAGGTGTGCTGAAAGAATAAAGCGGCTTTTCTGTTGCTACCGCATCCCTGTTTTTGTAAATCAGAACTGTAAAATGTTCCTTCCCCTCTTCATCCGGTCCCCGGTGCATCACTGCTTCAAATCCAAAACGGGCGTTTAATCTTGCCCCGTAAATAGTATCTGTCAATTTTGCTACTTCCCGGCTTCCCAGTGCCACGCTGTTTTCTGCTAACTGCTGCCACCTTTTAAATTGCTTTTCCAGATATTCCAAAAAATCCGGCTCCACAACCCCGTTTATAGGGGTATTCCCTTTTACTGCTTCCATGTTCTCTTTCTTCCTTTCCCGGTCCTGGCCTTTTCTACCCAGTCACGCCGTTTATTTATTTTTTTGTAACGCTCCAATATTGCTTTTACTTCTGGCATATCCAAAACGTGTACTTCCACTTTCATTTCCGCCATGCTTTCACTTCCTTAAATTGTTATTGTGTGATAGATTGACATTTGCAAATCACTAAAGTTATATTCCGGCGTTTCCTCTGGCTGTAATGGTTTCATAAGGCCACGCTTTTGCCATTGTCTGTGCCGTATCTCCGGCACTGCCTGGAACCTTTTAACTTCGGCATCCAATATTTCTTCTGTAATGTCTGCGTGTTCCATTGATGCCACATACCCGGCATAAATCAGTGTTTTCCCTTTCAAAATTTGCAACCTGTCAGATGATTGTAAAACCTTTATAATATCCCTCGTCTGCATCAAAAGCCCCACCCGTTCTTCTGTAAAAAAATAACCGCACAAACAAAGCCGCAAACCAAAACCATTCCCAGGACGCCAAATGCAAGGCGGCGTTTCTTTGGGCTGTCATTTGCTCCTAGTGCGTACATTATCGCCGTCCCTGCGGCTCCTAAATATGTAACGGCTCCCATAATAGCCACCAGGGCAATAATACCTATAATCAATAATTTTCCCATGCTCTCTTCCGCCTTTCTAAAATGTGAAGCCAACGGCCAACATATAATTTCCTAACATGATTGATAACTGCAAATCCTTTTCTGTTGGTTCCCATACCAGTGCAACGGAAATTCCAAATTCTTCCCGTTCCTCTGCTGCAAAATAAAATCCTCTTTCTTCCACTCTTATTCCTCGCTTTCTGCTTTTTTTATCCCTATAAAAACACGCTCCGCACATGGTACGGCTATGCTGTTTCCCAGTGCCATATAACGGGCATTGTCGGACATTTCTTTGCCGCTTGCCCCGTACCTTGTCCAATAATCCGGGAAGCCGTCCAGACGTTCACATTCAAGCGGCGTAAGGCGGCGGACACGGTATTTTACTACCCTTGCAATCCGTTCCATTATCACGGCCAATGTTTCACTTCCACCCCCGGCGGCTCCACGGCTCCGCTTTAATGTGCCCACACCCTCTTTCCGCTCCGCAAATCCGCTTTGTGCGTATGCTATGGCGTGTCTGTCTGCCCCTGTCAATGTCGGTGCAACGTCCTTGTTTATGCCTGTCTGGTTTCTGCCGTTGCTACTTTTCCGGCCAATCACGTTTCCGGCAATCGTATAAACAGGCAAAAGATAAAGCCCTGTTTTCCCACCGCCGCCCCCGGCACGTCCCATAAGTGTTACGCTCTTTGTGGCATTTATGTAAATTCTGTCTGCGGTTCGGCCAAAATCTAATTTCATTTGTCCGCCTGGTTCCTCTGCCATTCCTCTGCAATCCGTTCCAACAACGCTATTTTCAATATGGTTGGGATTTCCTTTTGCTTCTCCTGTGCCCTGCGAATGATACCCCAACACGCTTTCGCACTCAAAAAGTATTTGTCCGGCACGTCCGCTTCCAAAATCGCTGACAAGGTAGATACGTTTTCTACGTTGGGGCACTCCCCAAAATTGAGCATCAAGCATCCGCCATGCGGTACACTGAACCGCCCCCCTGCTCTCTCAATTCCAACCATTCCGGCATTTGCCCATTTTCCACTTTTAGGCATTGGAATGTTGCTTTCTGTGATTTCTTCCAGGACCCGGCGGAAATCTTCGCCTTTATTGCTTGAAAAAGCCCCGGCCACATTTTCCCATATAATGTACTTTGGATATTCTCCATTTGTCTTTTTCCTCATTTCCCTTACTATCCGCACCGCTTCCATAAACAGGCCGGAACGGGCACCGTCAAGCCCCTTTTGTCCCCCTGCAACGCTTAAATCCTGGCAAGGGCTTCCAAAACTGATAATGTCAACCGCCGTAATACTTCCCCCGTCAATCTCGGTAATATCTCCCAGGTTCTCCGCATCCGGGAAGTGCCGCTTTGCTATCTCTATGCAATTCGCTTCAATCTCGCTTATCCATACGGTCTTTATTCCCTGCCGTTCTGCTGCCAGTGGAAAACCTGCGATACCGTCAAAAAGGCTTCCCAGTGTCATGTTAAGTTCCTCGCTTTCTTAATTCTTCATTTTCATGTATGCCACTTTTTCTTCCTTAGTAAAGAAAACTACCCGTGTTGCTATTCCTGCATTATCCAGTTTTTCTTTTATATTTCTGGTTTCCATGCGGTAAAAATTTTCTCTTACACTTCCGCAAGGTTCTGTATAGTCCAACGGCTGTGCTTTTGTGTCCAAAAGGTCTTTTAAAATCCTGGCTGTGGTTTCTCCATACTGCCGGAAAACTCCCCTTTCAATAAATGTTTTTTGCCAAATAAACAATTTGAACCCCAGGGCTTTTTCCACCGCTTCCAATTTTCTTTCCACATCCGGGTCCGTGTTTAACGGTCTATATATCCAACTTTCCTGCTGCCGTATTGCTTCTTTCTCTGGTTTCTTTGCTTCTCCTACCTCTTCAATGAAAATAAGTGCTGAATACTCAACCTCGTGCCCCACAATTTCTTTCCCTCTCATTTTAGGAACTACCGCCGTTTTGTACTGCGTGCATACTTGCTGTAAAAATGGTGCTTTTGAGTTTTCAAATTCTCTGTTTATTTTTTCTGCCAGTCCGTCTATTGTGGTATCTCTTAATATTTTGGCTTTCATGTTAAGTTCCTCGCTTTCCTGCTACCGTCTTAAATCGTCCTCTGTGCTACCTCTGCCCTGTACGGTTCGCCGCCACGCTTCATTTCATTGTAAATAGTCGCTCTATGCACGCCCACCGCTTCTGCAATCTCTGTAACCCTTGCCCCGGTTTTAAGCATCTTTTCAATCTTTTCCCTATCTGCAAAGGTCAGTCTTTTGTTTCCTTTTCTCATTTTTTCCACCTTTCTTTCTGTTTTTTTTGCAATAAAAAAAGAGTGCAACAAGAGTTTTTTATTTCTCTTGTTACACTCTCTCGATTTAATTTATAAATCAGATGCAACAAGTTATTTACTCTTGTTGCATTTGATTTTACAACTTACCTATATATTTTGTCAATAGTTATGCAACAAGTTTTTCAAAAAAATTATGCCAGTTTCCTTATTTCCTCTTCAAAGAGTTTTGCCGCTGTTTGAAACTCAAAAATCCCCCTTGGATAATTATTTATCCAGGTTTCTATATATTCAATGTCCCTGTCCTGTTTTTCGTCAAAATCTTCCCCTTTTGGAATATGGCGGCGGATTAGTCTGTTTGTGTTCTCGTTGCTCCCACGTTCCCAACTACTGTATGGATGACAGTAAAACAAAAAGGTTCTTTTCTCTCCTGGGTGTATTGCTGACCTTTCCGAGCCCTCACAATCCGAAAATTCCACGCCATTATCAACCGTAATGCTTCTGAATATGTTTTTGAACATATCGCCCCATTTCCGTTCTATTCTGTCCAGGGCATCCACCACGCTTTTTGCTTTCTGGTCCTGTAATTTTACTATTATTTCATTCCTGGTCTTTCTCTCTGTCAAAACAAGCATACAGGACTTTGTTACCCCTCTTTTTCCTTTTACGGTGTCCATTTCCCAGTGTCCAAACACTTCCCGGTTTTCCACCTCTTCCGGGCGTTTTTCAATGCTCTGTCCTGCTGCCGCCCGTTTCTGTACCTTTACTTTTTTATTGTGTTTCTTTCTCTTTCCTTTCACTGGTAAGTCCTTATTTGTCAATTTCAGAAAAATGCCGTCATCAATATACCTGTAAAGTGTCTGCACGCTTATGGTTGTTTTAAATTCAATTCCGCTTTGTGCCACTGCTGCCAGTGCGGCTTCCGGGCTGTATTTATCATTCACAATCTTATTTTCTATATACTCCGCAAGCGGCAAATCATTTCCTATTTTAATACTTCGTCCTTTCCCCTGGGCGTTCCAATCATGTGCCTTTTGCCCTAAATCACTGCTGTAACGTATCTCTTCTGTGTAGTCACTATTTCTGTGTGTATAGGCTCCCCTTTTTCTTTCTCTCCAAATGGTTGTTCTGTGTACCCCTAAATACTTTGCTACCTCTTCCGGCGTATGCCCAGAATTTAACATGGTTTCCATTTTAATTCTATCGCTTTGTGTTAAGTGTTTTCCCATGTCAAATTCCTCGCTTTCTTCTATCCCCCTTGATTATACTTTTTATTTATATTGCATTGTTATGGACGTTGTGGGGTCCAGGCTCCCAGTTCTATATTTTGATTAGGACGGTTCCCAACCGCCCAGGCGTGCCGCCTGTTTGCCTGTCCTGCTTGCACGCCGCCCGGTTCTCATTAAACCCTGGCTGTAACTTGTCAACCTACACCGCAACGCCCACCATTGCAACCCGTCAACTGTTTATAGGGGCTTCGGACCCTCACGCCGCCCATGGACAACGTGGCCGTTTTAATTGCCGGGCGGCGTAGTTGCCGCCCTTTCTGCTATGCACAACGGGCCTGTTCAACCCATTTCTTTGCTTCCTCTTCGCTTCCAAACCAATCATTATAAATGTCTTTTCGGCTTGTGCTTGTGTATGTGCTTTCTGGGCACTCTTCCGCTTCTTTTGTTGCTGTAATTGCCGCTATGGCTCTTCCTCTATCATCAAATGAAGATGTTACGCAATACCATGTTTTCATAATACCGTCCTTTCTTGCGACACATTGGCCGCCCTGGTTCCTGCTTATTCTGTTTTTCCCATTCGTTCATCAATTGCCTGGTTTATAAATTCATTTACGCTTTGCCCTGCTGCCTTGGCCGCTTCCTTTATTACTGCCTTTTTTCCTTTTGGCACCTTAATTTCTATACGGTCATAATTCATTTTGTTGTATTCATTTTGGTACGCAATCTGGTTAAACTCTCCGCTTTTTGTTCTTGGCATTTTCTCAACCTCTTTCTATTCTGGCAAATTCACGCTTCCTTTCTCTTGCCAAATGGTGTATAATTTCTTTTAACAGATTGGGCGGCTTTGGCAAGTCCACCGCCCTTTCTGAACCCCTAAAGCCTATTCGTTAGGCTTTTCTTTTTTTGCCATGTTCCTGACTTCCTGCACGGCCTTGGCAACCTCTTCCATGTTCTTGCAATTACTGAACTTGTCGGCTACCAGATTTAAAATGACTTCCATTTGCTTATCTGTCATGTTCTCTTCCATGTTATCTCCTTTCTATGCTTGCCCATGTATTTGTTAAGTTTCTTCCTTAACTGTCTTTATTATATCGCATATGTCGGCATATGTCAATACATATTACGACATATTTTAATAAAATTATTTAACCCCCAATACGCTGTTTTTTTTGCATATTGGGGGTCCTTTTATCTTCTACTTTCTATTATGAAAATGATTTCATTTATTTTTGCCTGGTTTGCTTCATTGCTTACACAACGCACAATTCTGTCTTTTCCGTCTGCCGTTGTAATCGTTATTCCAATATAGTTTCCCATTTTCTTTTCAAACCCTGTATTTTGGGATATTGCAACAATCTTGTCATACATTATCGTTTCTGTTTTTGTTTGGCTTCCGTCCTGCTCAAAATAAAGGCAACGCTTTTCTGTTGTTGCCAAAACTGCCGTTGAAAAAACCAGTTTTTCCGCCTGTCCCTTGCCCTGGATGCAATAGTCAATCTTTTCTCCTGGCATCAGTGTTTTTCCGAAAACATTTTGTGCCATAACCTCTTCAATTGGTTTCTGCTCTTTTGCTTCTTTTTTCTTTCCAAAAAGTCCCATGGCCTATTCTCCTTTATCGTTTTTATACCCTGTCATCTAACGTCAATTAAAAAACTGGACTGGTATTAGTCCCATTATATCACACCCATGCCCCTAAAATAAAGTAAAAAAGGACTGGTATTAGTCCAGAAAGGGGCCGTAAATGTTTCAAGTCAAAATAAAAGAAGATGAAAACAATACAATTGGCCGCAATATACGGCGAATACGCAAATCACGCCACATTGGGCAAACCGCCTTAGTGCGTGAATTACAATTACTTGATATTGAAATTACACGGGAAGCCTTGGTAAAAATAGAACGTGGTATTCAGCACATACAACTTTCCCAGTTGCGTGGTATTCGTGATGTTCTATCTACTTCCTATGAAGAATTATTGGACGCATAGCATTATAATAGGGCACGCCTTTTATTGACGTGCCCTATGTGACATATTCTTTTTCCTTTGACCTTTAGGAAGTGTTCTTTTTTATTTCAATAACTGATTTACTTTGTTCTGTACTGCCTGGTAATCATACCCGGCGGCTTCCAGGCGTTCCTTTCTCTGTGGGTTGTTTCCCCACTTCCCTGCAATTACTTCTTTGGCTACCTCTGTAACGCTCTTCTGTGGTTTTGTATTGCCGTTCAGTATCGCATTTACCTGGTTTTGTACTTCCTGGTAATTGTACCCGGCGGCTTCCAGGCGTTCCTTTCTCTGTGGGTTGTTTCCCCACTTCCCTGCAATTACTTCTTTGGCTACCTCTGTAACGCTCTTCTGTGGTTTTGTATTGCCGTTCAGTATCGCATTTACCTGGTTTTGTACTTCCTGGTAATTGTACCCGGCGGCTTCCAGGCGTTCTTTTCTCTGTGGATTGTTTCCCCACTTCCCTGCAATTACTTCTTTGGCTACCTCTGCAACGCTCTTTCCAGGCTGTGTAGTCCCGGTTCCTGCTTCGCTGTCATACTTCGGCACGCCATACCCACGGATATAACGGCCATTTACAGAGATTGTGCGGCGTTCCACGGCATTGTTCTTGTTTCCCTCAATAACGGTAATGCTGCCGCCGCTTACGCTCTCCACAATGCCCACATGGTCCGGCCACCCGGTATTGTCCCCGGCTCCCGTATCGTCCCAGTCATAAAATACAACGTCCCCAGGCTTCGGCGTTCTGCTGTCACTTTCCTGCCATTCTCCCAGTTTTTTGAATAATTCAATCATCTGTCCGCAACCGCATTCCGTTGGAATAATGCTTGTCAGTCCACATTTAATGGCTACGGCAGAAACAAAGGTTGCACACCACGCATCTGTGTATTTTACTTTATACCCTCTAGCAAGTGGTCTGTGGGCATTATACACATCAATGATTTCCCGGTGTGTTCCGTTTGCTTCTTTTCTCCCAATCCAGGTCCTTGCCTGGCTTAATACGGCACTTGCTTTTTTTGCCATGCTCTCTTCCCCTTTCGTATCGTACCTTTGCAGATTGTACTGTGTGACAATCCTCATGGTATTTTCAACGTATTTGCTGCTTGTTGCGTACCCGTCCGCCTTAATAGTTTTAAGGTATTCTTCCGGGTCCGTGATGCCTTTCAAATTCTGATAGCGTTTTAACTGGATAAATTCAAAATATCCTTTCACACCCTCTTCCATGTTGTCATACACCCGGAAATTATCCTTAATTTGTGTAAGGGTTCCCGGCGTGTATTCTTCCATGGTTTTAAGGTTTACGCTCTTGCCGGTCCATTTTGTCCCACATTTCAATCCAAAATAATTATGGTACACGGCGGCCAGTTTGCTTTCTCCCCAACCGCTTTCAAGTATTGCCTGGGCAATAATAGGGCTATGTACTTTAATCCCGTACCCGGCAGCATACTTTTTCACATATCCGGCAATCTGCTTTATAAATTCCTGTTTTCCCATACCCTTACGCTTCCTCTTCTGTCACTTCCACCGTTGTTTCCACTCCGGCGTTTGCCTGGTCTGTCAGTCCCTCGCCAATGATATAGGCCACAACGGATGCTCCGGCCATAATGAGTGCCGTTACCTGTGTGGCGGTGTTCTCTGCTCCGCCAGTCGCAACAATCATCATGGAAGCAAAGGATGCAACCGCCGTCCATAATTTCCGGCTTGTCAGCTTTCTTACCCAATCAATTTTCTTCATTGTGTGTTCTCCTTTCCGCTTGTCTGCTGTTACTCATAAAGTCCTTTTATGCCCTGTTCTGTTAAGAAGTCCTTTTGCTCATGCTTAATTTTCCGGGCGTATTCCAGGGCGGCTTCTGTTTCCCCGTTTGCGTGTCCGTTTTTCAGTGCGGTGGCTGCCGCTTCTCCCAGGGCTATGGAAGCCATGACGCTTTTAATCAATAAGACTTCGCTTTTCTGCCGCACCGCTTCTTTTTGTTCCTGCTCTCGCCTTTCTCTTTTCATCTTCTCTTCAATGAGCCAAAAACAAAAAGCGGTCACGCCGCTTGGGATGCTCATAGCAAGCAAAAGTGTTTGTAAATCCATTTTGTTGTTCTCTCCTTTCTACTTTTTGCCCTTATGTGCATCATACCCCTTACCGTGTTCAAATTCTGACCCGGTTATTTCTTCACGCTATGCCGGAATTGCAATGCCGCTTTCCGTTTGTTCCCATTCCCAGAATAACAATTCATATTCAATGGCCTTTGTAAGGTGGTAGGTGTCAGCGTGTCCCATATGTCCTAATCTGCTTTGATATTTCTTTTCAAACTCTACACGTTCCAATTCCCCGGCTTCTAATTGTTTTACGTTCTTCTTTAACTTCCGCACGGATGCTTTGCGAACCTTTTTATATTCCGGGTGGTGGATATATCCGCAAAAATCAATCCCATTTCCGGCATATAAAATGGTGCTTTTGGGATTTATTTGTAACTCCATTTCTTTTTCTAAAAATTCTTCTATCCGTTTCCGCCATTCTTTCAACTGTTCCAGGTCTGCGGAAAGTATTATAAAATCATCCATATATCTGATGTAATACTTTGCGTGTAAGGTATGCTTCACAAACTTGTCCAGTTTATTCCCATATACATTGGCAAATAACTGGCTTGTAAGATTTCCAACTGGTATTCCTACACCGTCCGGCAGTATTCCGTTTTTATCAATAATACCGTCCATTAAATACAGGGCTTTCTTGTCCCCTATGTATCGCCTGTTTTCTTCTTTTAATTTATTGTGTGGAATGGATGCAAAATATTTGTGTATATCCCCTTTAAATCCATAGAGCCGCAATCCCTCTTTTATCATCAATTCATACATCCATTGTGATAACTGTTCACTTGCTGCGTGCATCCCCTTTCCCTCACGGCAAGCATAAGAATGATAATAAAAGCCCTGTTCAAATACTGGCCCTATGATATTTACAATCATGTGCTGCACTACTCTGTCATAAAACGGTAGTGCCATGATTAACCTTTCTTTTGGTTCCCACACTTTAAATATGGTGTATGCCCCCTGGGTGTATGTAAGGTTTTTCACTTCCTCGCACGCTCTCAAAAGTTCCTCTTCCTTTGACATAGAAAAAGCCAATACTTCTTTGCTGTACCGCTTGCATTTTGCGGCCTTTCTAAAAGAAGTATTGGCATTGTCAAAGGTGTGCATTTTCTCATGTAATCCTTTAACTGTTTTCATAATTGCCCTACCAATTTTCAAATACTCTTCTACTAAAAGGCGGTGCCTTTATTATTTTGTCCAGGTGTGCCCCGGAACGGGAAAACCGTCTGACTTATCGAAAAAATAGATAAATCTTTGCCAGTAACAAATAATGTTTCTGTGCCTGTAATATACTGATTAGTCACACACGCACCACACGCCAATGTTCGTGTTCACGTTCCACGGGTAATTGTTGCAATTGACGGCCCGTGAACCGCAATACACGCCGTTGTTCCAATTGCCGCCGCCAATGAGGGCGTGCAAGCCAGGAAAGGCCCGGTGCGAATTAACAGTTTCCCCATATTTCTTATTTATCCGGCTTCCATGTTCCGGCCTTTACCGCTTCAATTATTCCGTTTAGCGTACTTCCTATTGCTGTTATGTGTCTGCTTATGACCTCATAACGGTGTTTGCTCATTGCTTTATAATTCATTCCCTGCAAATTCAAATCATACGAAAGCCGCACCAGGGTTTTTATAAACTGCAACTCTATATCCGCCGCATATAGGTGGCTTTTTGTTCCTGTTTTCTTGAAACGGATTAAATCCTTTAACATTTCAAATATGGCCGTCTTAATCTGCGTCTGCAATGCGAACTTTTCGAACTTTGGAAATTGTGCCAATATTGTATAAATATATAAAAGAAATTCATATGTCTTTTGGTATGCTTTCATACTTTCCATATAGGCATCAATTTGTTTTTCTGGTTTCTTTTCTGCCGCCATTATTCATTTTCCTTTCCATGTTGGGGTTGGGCTTTCGCCCACCCCAACGGGATTACAGACTGTCACACACGCACCACACGCCAAAGTACTTGTCCACGTTCCACGGGTAAGTGCTGCAATCGACGGCCCGTGAACCGCAATACACGCCGCCGCCCCAATAGCCGCCGCCAAGGAGGGCGTGCAAGCCAGTGCTTGAATACATCCACGCTTGACCGTAACCGCCACCAAATACGTCATACCAGGCACCAGATGCCGCCGTTGGGTCGTGCATCAACTCATTTAACCATTTCCAGACATTTCCCACCAGGTCGCAAATATTTAATGCACTGACAGCATTTGCAATTTTCCCCACTGCCGTTCTGGCCGTGTTGGTTTTTGCCGTCCACCCGTTTGTATTGGAATTGTCAAGGCCCTGTGGGCTTCCGTCTGCTGCCACCGTAAATTCCATGTAATCCGGCAGTCTTTTTCCCACACGTCTTGCACGTTCTCCGGCAATATACCAGTTAAGTCCCTCGGTTCCTGTAATCGGTGTACCATTATACATAGACTGTAAGCCGTTGGCTCCGTCATCGCTAGAAAGGTAAATATCCCCCCACAACGCATTTCCCAGGTACACCATGCCGGACGGGTCGCATTTTGGGCGGTGTTTTGTTGTCCATACGGAATTGGGCAGAATGTCCACACGGGTATTACTTTCCCAACCACTCCCCCTTACGGACCCGGAAGCGTTTATGGCTCTTCCGTGTTCGTCTGTATTACGCACTCTTCCATAGTGGAAGCCACCAATTTTCCTTGTATTGGTGTCATCCCATGTTTCCCCGTCCGGGAATGTAGAATTTAAGGAAATCAAATAAATTTCATCCTGGCTGTTTGTTCCAGGGTCGCAAATATAAATATAGTAATCCTTTCCATGTTCAAAATCTGCCCCCTGGTCCAGGTTTGCTTTTGTTAATGCTTTTTCTACCGTTTTAAATACTGCATTTTCTCCCACGGCAATGACGCATCCGGCTAATACAGTAACTTCCCCCTTATTGGTGTACTGTCTGTACTGTCTTTCTGGGGCTACAATGTCAGAAACAGCGGCCATTTTGGCAACTGTAATTTTCGCCCTTTCATCCACCATGTTTTCATCATAAATAAATAATCTGCTCATTATGCCAACTCTCCTTTCATTGTTTCCACTTCCTCTTCCGTAATGCCCAGGCGGTCATAAAATGTCACTTCTGCCGGGATGCCAATTTCTGTGCTTCCCAGGTTCAGTGCCTTTGAAATAGAAAGAACGGTGTGGATAATATCGTTGTTCTGCCCTGTTTCCTGGCCCTCTGCCGCTGTCTGCTCTTCTCCCGTGTCTTTATTGATATGCACGCTTTTAATTCCCTGTACAGTCGGATATACCGCCCCGTTTTTGATTTTCTGTCCCTCTTCTACCTCCGCACAATACATAATGGTTACGGTCTTTCTATCCTCTGATAATTCAATGACCGGGCACATAATCCAGTTCTGATTTTCCAGTTTTTCAACTGCTGCCAACCAATCTTCTTTTTCCAGTCGGCCACGCTTTACCAATTTGAATGTGTTTACCAGGTCTGATTTTGTTTTGATTACTTTTGGAAATCCTTTCATCTTCTCTTTTCCTCACTTTCTTTTAATAAATAGGTACCAATATAGTTTCCTATGTAAGCCATGTTTGTGCCCTCACGCAAAGCAATGGTTATGGTGTGCATAAGGTCCGTATTGTCTGCCTTGAATTTCTTTGGTATCGCCATAACGCTTTCCATGTTGCTTTCCACGGTGTATTCCCCGGCTTCGGTAACATAAAATCCAATTCCGCTTTTTGTAACCTCTGCCGTCTGTACGGTCCCCGTTGTGGTATTTGTAAGGGTAATGGTAACGGGCGTTGTGATGCTCTCCAAAAAATATTCCATGTACACTTTGTACGCCATGTTGTGAACTTTGGTTTTTAAATCATCAATCTGCAACTGTAATTTCCCGGCCACATCCCCGGCAAGTTCTGTTTTCTTTTCTTCAAACCATTTGTTCCATTCTGCTGCCTGTTCATTCATAAACCCTTGCGTCAGATTTTCATACTGTTTTACAAAATTGGCGTGGTCTTTTTCCATTGCCTTTTTCTCTTCTGAAAACCATTTGCTAAACTGGGCGTTCCACTGTGAAAAGTCCAATTCTTCAAACTGGGAACCAATGAAGCCGCACACGGTATCATCCGGCCTTTCATCTGTTATGTTTGCCTGTGTAATCTCCACGGCTCCTGCCGGAATATAAATGCGTGCCAAGCTCTTTTCCTGGATAACATCATTGTTTAAAAGTTCCGGGGCCTGCGGATTGCTTGAAAAAGCCCCCTCTAAAACATAAATGCTTGGTTTTCTTTCTGTTTCGTCATTCCTTAACACAATGCGGTCAATCCTCGGAAGTGTACCGCTTGCCTGGCTTAATGTGAGGGTCAGCGGTGCCGTATTGTGTATGGTATGCAAATTGATATATGCGTACCCTGTCCGGGTGCCGCCGTCCACTACCACTTCCATGCTTCCGCCTGCTGCCGTGACCTGTAAATGCCCATATGCCACGCCCTCTTTGTAAAACGGGGCTTTGTCCTCGTTCATATCCTGGCCGTTGTACATATGCTCTTTATCATTTAGGTCTGTGGCATTGTAAAAAAATCCTCTAACTGCCATGGTCTTTTCTCTCCTTTCCGTTTATTCGTCCCATTTTATTGTGGTGGGTAGGGCATCCCCAAAAGTAGGCACCACATACATTCCCCCATATTCGTAAACTTCGCAAAGTTCTGTAATTCTTAGGTTTTGTGTAGTGTTCCACTTTTTCTTCTTTACCGTCACAACATCCCCCAGGTCATAATCTTTTCCGTAAATAAAATTAACGTCCGCTTCTGCTTCTGCTTCAAAGTTTTCAAAAATCTTATTTTCTTTCAAATATTCTTGTCCCCTGGTCCGCAATGCTTCCAGGTATTCTTTTTCTGTCAGTTCGTCTTTGTTTATGTCCTTGGCATCCAAAAATACTTCCCGTAAATCAAACCCGGTTCCGCCGCCTACCGTCACATATACACGGTTTGCCCCCTCTCCGGCACCGCCCACAATAACCTTTGTTTTCATGGTTGCGTCACTGTAATTATGCTTTGCCTGGTTCAGATTATCGTAACTTTCAGAAAAAATAACCCTTGGGTTTTTCCCTTGTGCCTGGGTTCTGTCTATGCCTTTGTAGGTTTCAAACGTCATGGTCTTTTTCTTAAAATCCGGCACCACCCTAAAACCTATTTCTGCATACTTCGCCATTTTTATGATATACTCTAGGACATTTTTATAAGTGGCCTGGAACTGGACTTTGGTTGCGTCCCCCGTATCTTCTCCAATCTGCAAAAGCGGTATTTTTTCCATACGTTTTATCATGTAGTGCATGGCATCTTCCACCGTTCCGCTAAAATTGAATAACGGCCCGGTCAGCCTGTCCCCCAGATATATTGGTAAAAAATGCCCGTTCCTGGTTATTTCATTTACCAGGGTGCTTTCTTCCTCTGCCTGGTCCCCTCTTATCACGGCGGCTTCCGCCTTGTTATCTCCCTTTGTGATAATATTCCCCGGCTGTAAAAGCCTTAAATTTTCCGTTGTGACCGGGCAATGAAGTTCAAATGTGCCGCACTCATAATATTTACGGTGCCATTGCAGGGAAGTATGATTTTCAATATGGCCTAAACGCCGCAAATTCCTGTCATAAACGTGTATTTCCATATCATCACACCCCCAAATAAGAAATTCTGTAATACACGGAAACGGAAAGGTAATTGGTTCCCTCGTCCGCTGAGTAGGTCAACGTATTTGTTCCGTCCTGTAACTGTATAAAGTCCCCGTCCTCGTCCAGGTATTCATTTATAACCGTTCCGAACTTTTCAATTACCGTGTCCCAGTCAATCACGCCATAGGCGTTTTTGTAACTCTCAATTTCCGCCTGGGTCACTCCGTCCAAAAGATATACATTTTTCTTTCCTGTGTATGTATTTATGATGACATACTGGCCGGATGCCATGGTAAAATCATTGTCCAAATATCCAACCTTTGTAAATTCTCCGCTTTCTGCATGATATATGGCCGGGTTCTTCACGGCTCCGTCTGCCCGGAAGATTACCACAATACCTATGTTGTCGGCTCCGCTGTCATTTTCAATTTCTTTTACCAGGTCCGCTTCTCTGTGCCCAAATATGCGACCCTCTTCCGGGAAACACGCCGGAAAATAAAAATCACTTACCCATGAAGCCATTACCACTTCAATATCTGCCAGGTCTTTAAAATACGGGTCTGTACACTTCAATGAAATGGTGTAATCTCTTACAACGCCCGTTGTTGCACCCGGTATGATGCTTTCCACCTCATATTCAATGGTTTTGGCTTCTCCGTCCTCTATGTACTGCATATTCCCTGTCCTTTTAATAGGGAATGTCCTGTACAAAAGATTTCTGTTTTCTCTGTAATTCCCGTCCATTTCCACGGTCAGCACAATATTTCTTTCCTTTGCTGTGGTTCCTTGGTATGTACTTCCGTCCGTGGTTGTATTCTCACTTGTTACCACATTGGCTTCTATTCCGTAAATCCCCTCTATGTCTACCAGGTGGAACGGGGTAAACTCGTCCCAGGTAAAGGTTATGGACACGTTTTTGTCACTTGTGCATATCACTTTAATGTCTGACACTTCATTTACCCCCTTTGTACTGCTAAAATCATGCTTCTTGTCTGTAATCTGGTTTGTCTTGCTACTTCATAAGGGCTTAACGCTTTTGGGCTTGAAATATTGATTGTCTGGCTATATCCGCCCTTTCCGCTTCCTGTGTTTTCCAGACTTCGGTTTCTGGCTGAACCTGTCAGCGGCGTAACAACTGCCTTTCCGTTTACCATGCTTAAAAGTTCTGGGCCGGCTTCTGCTACCATGGCCGTTCCCTCTCGCAACACTCCGCCTTTTGCCAAACGTGGCAATGATAATTCCCCGATACTTCCCAGGGAAACTCCTGGTATTTCATTGATAATTCCAATCACTCCGTTTATCATGCGTATAAACTTATTTACAACGCCCTCTATTGTAGCAAGGCAGGAATTGATTGCAGATTTAAAGGCATCCCCTACCGCTGAACCAATTTTCACACCAACATCTACAAAGCAACCTTTTATCTTATTCCACAAATTAGAAAAGAAAGAAGTTACGTTGGCAAAGGCATTTTTAATATTAGTCCATGCTTTCTGAAACTGCGTGCCAAACCACTGCGGCACTGCTGCCAGTGCGGTTTTAATTTCTGTCCACCTGGCACCGAACCAGGAACCTATTGCCGCAAATACACGGGTCACGTTATTGTATGCGTTTGTAAACATGGTAAGGAACCAGGTTGCTACCAACGCCAGGGCATTTTTAATATCCTGCCACCTGGCACCGAACCAGGAACCTATTGCCGCAAATACACGGGTCACGTTATTGTATGCGTTTGTAAACATGGTAAGGAACCAGGTTGCTACCAACGCCAGGGCATTTTTAATATCCTGCCACCTGGCACCAAACCAGGAACCTATTGCCGCAAATACGCTTGTCACTCCGTTATATGCTTCTGTAAACCGGTCCGTGAACCACTGGCCCACGTTTTGAAATATCGTAACAATCCCGTCCCATAAATTTTGAAAAAATTGCTTCACATTCGCCACGAAATTGTCCACAAATTCTCTGAACGTGTCGCAATTGTCATAAATCAGTTTGAACGCCCCGGCAAACGGGTTTACTATGAATAAAAGTAATGCTTGCCAGTTCGATTTTACAAAATTTATGAAACTGTTAAATGCGTTTGGAATTGTTACGGTAAAAAAATCCGCTATGGCTCCAAATACCTTAGCCGCTGTTTCTTTTACGGCTTCCCATACTGCAATTACCTTGTTTCTGAAATCCTCATTCGTTGCAAAAAGTGTAACCAATGCGGCCACTAATGCAGAAACTGCCGTTATTACAATTCCAATTGGATTGGCCGCCATTGCGGTGTTTAATAATTTTTGTGCAATCGTCAATCCCAACATCCCGGCGGCAATTCCGGCAATAATGGAAATAATGGTTGGACCGTTCTTTGCCAGAAATGAAATAAATTCTTTTACTTTGCTGATGACCGCAAGCACAATGGTTTTCACTTCTGGAATTTTACTTTTTGCCTCGCCTATTACCTCGCTGATAACTGGCTTTAATTCCTCTCCAACGGGCTTTATAAGGTCAACCTTGATATTCCGGCCTAAATCCTCAATCTGGTTTCCCAGGTCATCATATTTTGTTTCATTTATCGTTCCCAGTGCGTCATTGGTTGTGGAAATCTCCCCTTGCGTATTTACCAGGGCACGCACGGCATCTTCTCCCAAATCTTCCCACTTGGTCCCGTACAGTTCCACACCTAAAAGGTTTCTTTGCACTTCATTATCACATGAGAAAAGAGCCGTATTTACAATCTGGAACGCTTCTCTTGCACCCTCTCCCCCTTGTGCAAACTTCGTTTTTAAATCGTCAACATTCAGCCCCAGGGTTTTAAATGCGTCATCTGCCGTTCCGTCTTTCACTCTTATGCCGAACTCTTTCACGGCATCATTTAAGTAATCCACCTGGAATGTACCGTTTTTTGCTCCGTTGGCAATCATATTAAAAGCGTCCTCGGCAGAAAGTCCCAAATCAGCATAATAAACGGAATATTCCGCCAACTGGTCGGCCAAATCCCCGTTCTGGTTTAATCCTTTTTGTGCCCCCTGTGCCAAAAGGTTGTATGCTTCATCTGCGGAAATGCCAAACTGTTTCATCATAGCATTTACGCCCCGGATGCTTTCGTTTACGTCTATATCAAAGGTATCACGCATTAAAATGGCGTGTTCTGTGGTGTTTTTCAGTTCTTCCCCGGTCTGCCCTGTCTGCTGCTTCACCGCTGACATGGCCGTTGCAATATCGTTTATATCCTCGCCGAAATTGTCCTTGTAAATGCTTAAAAGGGTTTCTTCCAACCCCTCAACTTCCGCATCCGCCGCCCCGGTCTGTGTGATTACAGTGTTTAGGGCTTTGTCACAATCCGTTTCAAACTTCGTTGCATATGTAGCGGCTGCCACGAACCCGGCACCTAACGCCTTTGCCGCTGTTACTGCCGTGTCCGCCATTCCGTCCAGTTTGTCTTTAAAGGTTCCGGCCTTTTCCTGGGCTTCTTTCAGTTCTTCGCCGGAAAGTTCGGCAGCATTCCCCAACTGCTCAATTGCGTTGTCCGTCTGTTTTGCTGCTTCCTCTAAGTTTGCCAGTTCAACTTCCGTTCTTCCAATTTCTCTTGTCAGTGCCTTGTACTGTTCTTCGGAAATCTCGCCCCGTGCGAATTGTGCCTGCACTTGGCTTTCTGCATTTTTCAGAATGTCCAATTTTTCTTTGGTTTCTGAAATAGCATCCGTCAAAAGTGCTTGTTTTTGTGCTAACATTTCCGTATTGGTCGGGTCTACTTTTAAAAGTTTATTTACTTCTCTTAACTCTACCTGTGTCCCTTTTATTTTTTTATCTACACTGCCTAGGGCCTTATCCAATTTTGTTGTATCTCCGCCAATTTCAATGGTTATACCTCGGATTTTACTATTTGCCACCGTTTAACCCCCTTTCTTCTTAAAGTTTTTCCGCAATCCCTCACGGTCCGGTTTTTCCTGCTCCAAACGCCAACAATTCTTTAAATACTCCCGTCCCTCTTCGGTCTTGGAATTTTCAAAAATCATTGCTTCACGCATAAAAAACAAATACACGTCAATTTCCATTTCCTGTACTTCGTAAATGTCAATATGGCAATAATCCATTACCAACTTTTCCGGCCTGGTGTGTAGCGTGTATGGTATTTCATCCCCTTTATCCTGCCTTGGATAAAAGGGCATTTTTAGTTTGGGTCCGCTTTAAGTTCGTCCACAAATTCCATATAGGCTTTCAGAATTGCGGTGCATTCTTCAATGTCATAATCTTCCACATCTTCTGCCTTTACAGGCACCTTTCCCATATTGTTGTTAAGCACCGCCGCCAACAATCTGTAAATGCTGTCTGTATCTTCAATTTTGGCGTTTTCCTCGTCCATTTCTTCCAGGTCTTTGATTGCTTCAAATACCTGTTTTTGTGGCATTCGCACCACAATTTTCTTTCCTTTTTCCAGGACTTCCCCGTTTTCTCCTACCTTGTCTTTTAAAGTGAACGGCCAAAATGTTCTTTTCAGTTTGTTGCAATTAAATTCTTTTACTGCCATGTTTTTATCTCCTTATCCAAAAAAGCGGCCTGGGTATCTATTCCCTGGCCGCCTGTGTGCCTGTTACTATTCTGTGGCTGCGGTCATATCCTCTTCATACAGAATTAAAGTGCCCTCTTTGTCCATTGGCTGTGCCTTAAATTCTGCATCAATGACCGTTTCACTGTCCTTGGCAAACGCAATGGTAAATCCAGCCTGGTTATTTCCTACAATCGTAATCCTTACATCCCCGTCCGCCGGGTCCTTGTGTACGAAATGAAGAATATATTTTTTCCCGTCTGCATTTCCAATTCCGCCAATCTTCACAATGCGTTTTTTCTTGTCTGTTTCTTCCTTTACTCTGGCCGTCTGGCATAACTTCTGTAATGTAGTACCGCACCATGTCATAATTCCAGATTTAAGGGTTGCTTCCTCTTCTGTGATAATAACCTTAGAAACCTTTCCCATATCGTCTTTGGCTTCATAGAATGACGGTGCATATTCAATTTCTGCACCACCCTTGATATATCCCAGGCGGTTTTCTTCTGTTTCTATCGCTGTATTTTCCGGCAATGCTTCCCCCACTCCCGTAAATTCCATGCAATACAACTCGCCAGAACCTAAAACAATGCTTTCTTTGTTCATGCTTTCTTTGCTCCTTTCATCTTTTTCAACAATCCCCTTACTTCATAAGCAGTTTGGTAACAATCTTCGTCTGCTACCTGGGCCAGATATGCGTCATACTCCACATCCGGCAGCACTTCCATTTCAAATGCCGCCGCCAGTCTTTCCCGTTCTTCATCATCCGCCATGGTGTAAAGTTCAAAATCAATTTCCTGGGCCTTTAGGTTATTTAATCCGTCTGCCCCTCTTCCCGTTTCATGTGGTGTAAGATAAACCATATACGGAAGTGGTGGCACCGGGTCATCCACGGTTCCCTCAAACTGATTTTTGGTTATTGGCACGTTATTTTTCTCTGAAAAATCCTTTGCCCTCTGTATCAATTCTTCCGCTGTCATCCTATCCCCTTACTTTTCTTTCTATCTTCTGGGCCGCCAAATCTCCCAGGGTTTCATTGACCGGTCCGATATGTTCAAACGCCTTTACTCTTCCGCCGTTTCTTGACTGGTGCCCTTTTTCCAGTAGGTGCGTCAACCGATAATATTTTTTGTTGTACACCGTGTACCCTTTAAGCCCTGTAACCGCTGACGCTCTTTGTTTTCTTACGCCATGCGTCCAGTCTTTTGTATATTTTTTGGTCCTTTCCTGGTATGGTCCGCCCTGTCTTAGTGTTTCTGCTGCCACGGCTGCGGTTTCTTCCAATCCCTCATTTACCGCACGTTTGATTTCCTCATTCCAGTTTTCCAGTTCCGCCATTATGGCTTCGTCCAGGTTGTCAATTGTTGCTCTCAACCTCTTCCCACCCTTTCCCCTGCGTAAAGTTCTATTTTCCCGTTGCTTTTCGGCCCGTATGTACGATAGATAGTCATTTTCTTTCCCTCAATCTCAATTTCTGTCTGGTTCTCATACTCAAATCCCCATACTTCCACCATGACGGATGCCTTATAATCCCTCTGCCCTGCTGCCGTAAATTCATCACGTCCAACCGGGTTTAATTCCCCAAATACTATCTTTTCCAGGTATTCTTTTTGGTTCTTTTTTGTCAATAATTTAACTTCTGCTTCTATGGTAGCCACCGCCTTTGATTTTCGTACAAATCATGTCATATGATGCCATTAGTTCATTGTGATTTTCTGGGTTCCCAAAATTGGCTTTTGTATAAACCAGGGCGGCTTCCACAATCAACGGGTCCTCTAACTCTTCCAAATATGAGGACTGCACGCCAATTCTTTTCAAGTCTGCAAGGGCAACTTCTACAAGCTGCCCCACATCCTCGTCCAGAATATCTTTTGACGTTTTACGCACCCTCAGTTTGGCTTTTGCAATCAATTCTTCCTTTGTCATGCTCTGCCGCCTTTCCTGCTTCTTTTACATTGACGGGTTCTTTACACGGATAAATCCGTTTTTGGCAACTACGTTTCCGCCCATGAACACGTCCGCCCTGTATGCAATCTGTCCCTGCTTGAACTTGTAATGTTCAGATTTTCTTGCGTCAATATCAGAGAAAATGGCAACTTCGTAATTGCTCATAGGACCATAAGCCATACAATACTTGTCTTTCGTTCCGCCAATCTCTTCACAAGCGGAATTGATGATGTAAGGTACTTCATCAATGCTTCCCGTATTTCCATGGTTTACAATGGTATAAACACGGCGGCCCTGCTTATCTCTTAATTTTGCAAACTTTTTAAGGTCTTTCTTGCTAAGAATAAGCACGGCAATATCTTCCACGTTCTCATCCCCACCATAGGAATAAATAATTTCATCCAGTGTTCCGTCATCAATAGCGGTAATGGTTGTAATATCCGTTGCCGGGTCAATGACCTGTTCTTTTTCTTCTGACGGATTGAAAAAAATACCACGGAATTTTCCAGTTCCACCAGGTCCCACCAAAATTTGACGGGATGCATAACGCTTGATTGCACGGGTCACGCTCTCTTCCACAACGCTGTCATAATCTGCATCCGGCAATTTAACCATTTCTTCTGGCTCTTCTGCATATGCCGTGATTTTCTCACGCACAATTTCTGCATAGTTAAATTCCGGTTCAGAAACATTGTAGTCTGCATTTTCAGTTGTGCTTCCTGCTCCGTCCCCATAAGAAACAACATAAGGGCGTTTGTAACTCTCGCCGCCCGGAAGAGGTACTGTTTTTACACGGTCAATGAGGGAAGAAACATTGTTGAATGCCGGGGAAATTTCTGTGCTGCTATGCTGTGGCATTGCCACCCTTTCTGTGGTCATTGCGTTACGGGGATTTACCAGGACTTTTGCCTTGTAAGAAACGGCTTTTCCATCCTTTAACGCTTTTCCGTTCTTTGCTCTTATCTGGTTTTTAGGTTCTTCGCCGCCCTCTCCCGGTTCACTTCCTTTTCCCGGCTCCGGGTCATTGGTTCCTGCTGCCGCTGCCGCCGCCATAAGTTCTTCACGGGTTTTAATCTCGTCCAGGATTTCCCCAATGTTTCTGGCTTCATCCATGGCATCCGTCAATTCCTGGCCGCTTAATGCCTGGGCTTTCTTTCCCAGTTCCGCCAATCTGTTTTTAAGGTCCTTTTTTGACATGTTCATTAACTCTTCTCTTGTCATTGTCTGTTCTCCTTTCAATCTCCTTACTGGCTCATGTGTGCCATAGTAAGTGCAATGATGCTTTTTCTTTTTTCCTGGTCCTGCTGCCGTAATCGCTCATTATCTGCCGTCCCGGCTCCCACCAGGTCTTTTGGTGCGTTTCTGCAATACATTTTTGTGAAGTCCTGCACCGCTGCCGCAATGGTGTTTTCTTCCCCTACCTTTACCCGGAAATATTCCGCTGCTTTGGTTCCGTCCAACCACGTTTCCTCTTCCATTAGTTTCTTTACGGTTTTAATGTCCACGCCCTCTGCCAGGTGTTCTTCATAAACGCTTAAAATCCCGGCTTCCACGGCATCCAATGTGTCTGCCATTTTCCGCATTTCTATGGCGTTTCCCTCGCATCCGGCCCACGGCTTATGTATCATCAAATAAGCATTTGACGGAATAGTGGGTGCTTCACTGTCCGCAAAGGCAATCACGGAAGCAATGGACCCGGCCAGTGCGTCCACATGGACGGTTTTCTTTCCCGGATAACGCTTTAACATATTGTAAATTGCTATCCCTGCAAATACGGAACCGCCGCCGGAATTGATGTAAATGTTTAAGTCCTTGCCGTTTGCTTCTGCAAGGAAATTTTTGATTGCTTCCGGGTACTGGTCCTCTTCCTGCCAGGCTCCCCACCAGTCACTCACAATATCCCCGTAAAAATACAGGTCCACGGAAGTTTCTGTGGCGTTCTTAAACTCATAGAATTTTCCCACCGTTGCGTGTGCGGCATCTTTGCAAGCAATAAACTTTTTTTCTATCCTCGGCATCCTATTAACCCCCTTTCATAGTTTCAAAATAAGCACGGGCCGCCGCTTCCATTGCCTTTCTTTGCTTATCCTGCTGCCCTGGTGGCGGTTCTGTGCCGTTTTCTTTTCCCACCTGGTAAAGGCTTTGGTCCCCTGCTTTTACATAGTTAAGTGACACCATACGCACGTCCCCGTCATCCACTGGCCCGTAATACATCAATGCTCTGTACTCGTTGATTGTCATGGCTCCACGGTCAAACATATTTCCGCCTATGGTGTCCCTGGTCTGCAATGTGGCGTACTGCAAAAGATTGGCTGTAAATTCAATCTTGTTTCCATATCCAATTTCCCTTGGTGTCAGAAGTTTAAAGGTAAATTCATAACCCAACTGGATTGCCACGGGTTCAATGACATTTTCATAAAAACTAATCCATTCCTGATCTGACAGTGTGGAAGTCAAAACCTTTTCATTTACTCCGTAATAGCGATATACGTTATCACGCAAGAAAGTAATCTGGTTTGTCGGCACGTTTGGCGTTCTTTGTGCAATTTCTTTAAAGTCCACTGTGCTGTCAATTGCCGCAATGCCCCCGGCGTTGTCGGCGTTCATATATGCGTCCTGGAAATCCTTTGCAATCTGTTTTAATTCTTCATTATCTGCCAGGTTGTTGTATTTCAAATATCCGGCAAGTGAATTGGAACGGTTTACAATATTCTTTACCGTTTCCCCGGACGTTTCTATAAGGTCCAGGCTTCGCTTTAACTCAATATCCGGGGACGTTCCCAGGAACCTTTTTTTGTTGTACCTTGCCTTTATGTGTATGACATTCTGGTAAGGCACCGTGTAGGTTTCCCCGTCATAGTCCCAACGGAAGCGGAAAAGAATGTTGTTGTGTTCATCCTCAAAAATGCGGTAACTCTTTGTTGTAATCGGCTGTATGCTTGTTACCCTTGTAAAATCTTCATTGTAAAAAATTACAGAAAAGGAATTGGATGTATAAACCAGGTCTGATGCTATGCGGTAAAGAAAATCATACGTTGACATTTCTGGGCACGGCCTTAATTTCAAAAGCCTTGCCAGATAATCATTTTTTATTGTCATTCCCTTTTCATCTTTTCGTATGACCTGGGGCTGTAATTTTCCCACGTTCTTTGCTATGGCATCCGCAATGGCTCCCACAATATCATTGTCCCGTAGGGTTCCCGTTGGCACATACTCGCCACGGCTCAATAAAAGTGGTCTGTACTTCGCCCTAAAGGCTCCAAATACATTGGCTATAATTCCCGTAACATTACCCCCTTTCCTCAAAAAATAAGCCCATGGAACACATCCATGGACCTATTGTAAATTTGTTCGTGTTAAAATTCTGACCCACTTTAAAAGACTGCTGCCTGGCGTTCTTTACGCCGCTTCATTTAACAGTTTCTTCCCAATCTCGCTGTGGTATTTTGAAATCATTGTCATTGCATCAAACACGGAAACCGCCCCGTCTATCCTCATACGTTTTTCAATCTTAACGGGCTTCATCCTGCTATCATTCATGTTGATTTCAACGGCCACATTTAAAAAGTGGGATGCTAAAAGTGTATTATCTCCCAGGTTATACTTTCCGTCCTTTAAATCTCCCTCAAATTGGTTTAATATCGGCGTTAAGTTCGTACCCTGGTAAACATCATCTGTCTGGAACCCGGCCATTTTCAAATCATCCACCAAATACCCTGCACTGTATCTGTCATATCCGATTTTCAGCGGCCTTATTTTATATACCTTTACCAGGTCAATAAACCATTTGTACACATCTTTGTAATCCACCTGGTTTTCCCCGGATATTTCAAGAAATCCCTTTTCCCGGTAAATGTTGTATGGCACATTATCTTCATTTACTGCTACTTCATACCGTTTCTTTGGCATATAGAATTTTGTTATCACATTCCATTTTCCATTTTTCCATATAACGATTGATGCCGCCGTAAGGTCTGTGGTTCGTGAAAGGTCTATGCCGCCCACGCAATAGCAACCCCTGTACTCTTCCAGGGAAATTCCTACATCCTCTTTAACTGCTTTCATTACATCCCAATAGTCAAGCCATGCCACGCTTGAATTTTGTTTGATATTGCAGTATTTTGTGAGAAACTCCACTTTCTTTGATAATGACGCTCTGGCAATCTCTATCTGCTCAATGTAAAATTCTTCTGATACGGAAACGCCTAGGTTTGGATTGCTCTTTTTTAGTTCCTCTATGCTGTCCCATTTCTCTATGTCATCAATCATATACAGGAACGGCAAAATTCTTGTTTCCTTGGAATTGCCTTTTAGGAATGAAGTTGCACGCCGCATCAATTCATCATAAATTCCGTCATTGATATATCCGGCAGTTGATATGGATAAAATAAGCGGTTGCTTTCTGGCTCCCAGGGCGGAAGTCATAACCTCATACTGTTTCAATCCCTGGTCCCCCGGCCACGCTTCCATTTCATCATTCACAACCATTTGAGGGTTGAAGCCGTCTGATTTTTTTGAGTTGAAAGCAATCTTTTTTACACTTGTATTAAATTCTTTGATGTAAATATCACTTCGGCGTTTCTTTGTAATGCTGTCCAGTTCGTCATCTGCCTGTACAATCTGGTAAAAGGCATCATATACAAGTTCTGCCTGGTCCAGTTTCGGTGCAAGGAAATAAACCTTTGCCCCGTACTCCCCGTCTATGTATGTCATGTATGCCGCTATTGCTGCGGCAAACAATGTTTTTCCGTTCTTACGGGCTACAACAATAAAAACTTCTCTAAACTGCCTGTACCCGGTCTTTTTATCCATAATGCCAAAAATGGCACTTACTATGGCCTTTTGCCATAGTTCCAATTTCAGTAAATCGTTACGGCCCTCGGAATGGTGGCAAAAGTTTTCTATGAATTTTATTGCCTTTTCTGCCTTGCCCTCGTCATAGTCCCATTTGCCACTTTTTAATCCGTCCACCAATATTTTGTAAATGGTTCTTATCCATTTTCCTACTGTCACGGTGCCATTTTCTATGGCTGCCCAGTATTGGAAAATATAGTTGTTATCCATTCCGTAACGCTGCCAATCTGCTTATATTTTTCTTTTCTTTCGGCGGTAAATACTCAATAAGTGAGTGTATAATTGCCGTATATTGGCGTGAATATTTTTCATAAATCGTGGCTGACGGGTGGGCTTTTACAAATTTCTGGGAAGCGTTTACCGTTTCCGTTGTAAGTCCCTCTTTTTTCAATTCTTCTTTTGCCTGGAAGCACGCCACTTTTAAAAAGGCCGCTTCCTCAACCAGTGAATTTACAAGGCTTTTCTTGTCCTCGTCATCAATCCCGGCAAACATTGACTGTAAAAATTCTATCTCTTTTTTTATCCTGGCATTTGTCAGTTTATTTGCCCTTTTTGGCTCTTTCTTCGTCTTGGTTTTCGTATCTTCTGCCAAATTTTAACCCCCCTCATATGCGTGCGACCTTGCAGAGTTTTTTTGAGGTATCTCCCTCGGTTCTTTTTTCCCCGGTCAAAAATAAAGTACCGGGGGGTGTGGTCTGCTGTTTATTTTCTTTCGGTGGCAGCAAATTTCCTTTTGCATCAAAAGTGTAACGGCTGTTTGGCTTTGCCTTATGTTCTTTGTTGTGGCAGTCCTCGCAAACATATTCCAGGTTGTTAAGGTCCAGTGTTACTCTGGCATCATGTATGTTTCCTGGTGTAATGTATTTCTTATGATGCACAATCACACCAGGTTTGTATTGTCCTGCTGCCCGGCAACGCTCACACAATCCATTCGCCCTTTTGATTACTGCCACCCTCGCTTTCTTCCATGCGTCTGACTTATAGAAATCCTTTGCATATTCTTTCACTGCTACCACCGTCCTTTCTTCATGTTCAAAGGCTTATGAATGTATCACACCCATAAGCCCATAATAATATACTTCACTCTTACATTCTGACCCACTTACTTGTTATCCTGCTGCCTATCTAACTCTGAAAATAAATCACTTCTCCTGTATGATATATTCCCATTGTCCAACATTACTTTGTAATATCCTGCCGACTTGTCCAATACTTCGTATTCTTTCCCTGCTGTTAAACCCATTCCGTTTTCATTTGCTTTTACTTTCATTTCTCTATCCTTTCCGGCAGCATATCCATAGCCTGTGCCACCAGTGTTATAAACTCTGTGCGGTATTCATAGAATTGACGGCGGCCACAAACCGCATCGGCTATGTATTCATACGGTGTGTTGTATACAATGCTCTTGTATATCTTATCCTGCATCTGCCGTCTGGCCTGGATGCCCTCGATATTCCCACATGAAGCACGCAAAGCATCTTCCACGATAGCGGCGGCCTTTTCATCAAATGCACTTGCCCGGCTTGTCCTTATTCTTTTTTTTCGCTTCTCGTTGCCCTGTATAATGCTTCTGGCAATCGTCTTTATATCTGCATCCAGTCTTTCCAACTCACTGCCGCCCCCCCCGTTTACTCTTCATATGTTTTCTTTGACGTTTCGGAACGCTCAACTTTT